>JAABUS010006587.1_pt1 | contig 14006 bp, 10 predicted proteins | sample 5560161 | NCBI WGS metagenome assembly JAABUS01 (sample SAMN10711885, study PRJNA513376) | rock metagenome | isolation source: Antarctica rocks | place: Antarctica: Victoria Land, Trio Nunatak nord | collected 2016-01-04 | reverse complement strand
GAGAGGGTCGGCCAGCCAGTGGTCAGTTTCCCGGTCTGCATCACCCCGGCACTGGAGACGGCGGCCCGGGCCCGGTCGGATGGTTCGTCATCTCCGGCGCCGAGGGCGACGGCCGAGAGGACGTCGGTCGTGTCCTCGACGGACCACCCCGCCCGCAGGAGCCCACCGGCGAGGGCCAGCGCGGCATCGTGACGCGCGCCAACTCCGGGCCAGTGCCGTGCGAGGAGGACCGCCGCGGCGAGGTGGGCGGCGGTCGATACCAAGGTCGCCGCGTCGATCGAGGTGGGATCACCGTCAGTATCCCAGGTGATCACTTCCCCATTGGGATGGGTCGAGCCCGGAAAGAGGGTCTGCGCTCCGGTGAAGCGCAATTCGAGGAGCGTCGCACGATCATCGTCGGGGACGGTGGGATCGCGCCAGCGTTGCGTCGAGATCATGCCGGTGACGACATAGAGGCGGTGGGCGCCCATCGCTGAGGCACGACCAAAGCTGGCCCCGGTGCGGGGTAGGCATCGCTCCGCGAGAACTCGGGCCAGGGACACATCCAGATCGATATCAGCCAGACCGCCGCTGGGGGCGCCGAGCAGCACCCCGATGTTCTGGGGACCACCCGGGAACGCGGCGGCGAGATCCTCCTCGGTCAGACGGAGCGCTTGCCACCGCTCCCGGCCGGGGTTCTTCGATTGGTGCGGCACCGGGATGGGGGCCCAACCCCGGCGCAGATAGGAGCGCGCGATGTCCTGGGCTGATGGGGTAGGCATCAGGACGATCCCTCCTCAGGCATGGAGGTGCGGTCCGCGGCCAGGGATGGGTCGTGGGGCTGCTGCCGCGACGCCACTTCGCCGGGCAGCGGTTGCAGCAGGCGATCCCAGATGCGCTGCCAGAGGACCTGACGAACGGCCAAGGGGAGTCGAGGGGCTGGCGTGCTCATCGCCGGCCTCCTGCACCGCCGGGGATCTCCTCGGGATGACCTGAGATGGATGAGCACGACGGATCGAGTGGAGCGGAGTGGGCACCACAACTGCCGAACGTTGGATCGCGAAACGAGTTAGGCATCACGCCTCCTTGACCGGACTCCTGCCGGTCAATGCCGGCGCGGACGGGTCAAGGGAAGGGTGTCCACGCCTCTACTCAAGGGGGCGTGAAGAGGGGATTCACACATGGGGACACAGGCATTCACCGGTGTGAACGTGATGTTCACATCCGTGAATTGGTTTTTCACGCCGGCTTTAGGGAGGACTAATAGATAACGTCCCACGTTTCGCGGGGGCGTGGGTCATAGGAGCAGGAGCGACCAAGGTGCAGACTTTCGTCGAGGTGGATGCGCAATCCCGGCAATTCAGGCGCGATCTGGTCGAGTGCCTTGCCAACGGTATGCGACACGGCCTGCCGCGCCTTCTCCTGCTCGCCAGGCACCGCGCGCGCCTTGCCGCCCTTCGCCGTACTGGCCACCATCTCGTCGCTCAGCGCCTCGAGCTCTGCCCGGATTCGTTCCCGCTCGGCCTCGTTCTCCGGTCCCCCGTCCTCGGCGAGCTCTCGCTCCAATTGCCGGGCGCGCGCCCGATAGTCCCGTCTGGCAGTGGGATCACTGCGCGCCCCGAGTCGATCGGGACCGGGGGAACTCAAGGCGTCCGGGTCCGACGCTTCATCGTCGCCGTCACGGTCCCGTCCGTCGGCCTCCTTGCCCGGACTGAACCAGGCGACCAGATCGAGCGCGTCCAGACGCTGGCCGGGCGCCTTCAGGAGCCGGGCAAGGCGTTCCATACCCTTCGAGTGATTCACCAGTCCCTTCTCCTCGCCAAACGCAACGAGCCACGACCGGCCATGCCGCTCGAGACGATGTTGTGGCCGCTGTGGCTCCTTCACTATGAGCGGCTGCACCGCCGCGGCCTCCAGCTCAGCGCCGTTCGATGCATCGATCGGTGCCGCAGATGGTACGCCCATTCCAACAGCCAGCGGCAGCAGACCCAACTCGGGCAACGCTCGCCGGACCAGCGCGCTGCGGTACCGCCCAACCATCTCGGCCAGGACCTCAAGCACCTCTCCAGAGTGCCGCTTGAGGAGGTCGGCTATGTGTTCGGCGGAGGAGGCGACTCCCGACCCGTCTGGATCGAGACACTGCTCAAGGTGCGGGTACTCAAGGAACAACTCCTCAGGGGCAAGCGCCTCGACCCGCTGCGCGTACTGCACGTAGGAGACGGCGATCGTCCGCGGCTCACCCTCGGGCAGCCCTGCCTGGAAGATGTCGAGTCCGTAACTCGCCACTGGGTCGTGCGCTTCCAGGCCAGCGGCGATGGTCGCGAAACGGCGATCGACGCATTGCGAGCAGCCACCACAGTGAGGGCGCTCGTTCGTCCGGTCCGGCCCACGCAGTCGGCCACAGGTGCGCGTCTCGGGCAGCAGCTCGGCACAGTTGTTCGCCGGCAACACCCGCAGCGCCTCGGCTCGCGTCCGGTCGGCCAGTGGATTGGTGACAGGAGGACCCCCGGGAAAGACCAGCGCGGCAAACTTGTTCATGAGCCGGAGGAAGGTGGGGTGGGTGCCACGACTGGTCAATGCCCCAACCAGCTGGGCACTAATAGGCGGCCCAAGACTGACGTAGCCGTTGTCCGGCAGCAGTACCGGAGCCAGGTCGACCCGACCGGCGACGGCGACCCCCAAGGCGGCGAAGAGGAAGGCCCGGGCGCGCTGGGTGCTCTCGACCGCCTCGCTTCCGCGGCGATGGATCCAGAAGCTGAGGTGAGGGAACTGCCAACCGGGGAATTGCCGCCGCAGCGCAGCGAGCAGCACCTTCTGACGGTGATCGACATGAGGCGCTGGTCGGTGGCTGACGACGATCGGGCGGGCTCCCCCGGCCACCGCCTCTACCAACGCACACAGGCTGTCCGTCCCACCCGAGAAGAGCAGGACCGTGTTGGGATCGGCCAACAGTGGCCGGTCCTCAATGTCGAGTCGGAGTTGGGTGACACCGACCTCGGCGCGGCTGAAGACGAACGACCACGCATCATCGGTCGCGAAGTCCAGGGCTGCGATCAGCGCCGCATGCACCGCTGGCGTCGACCAGAAGGCCGGATCAGCCACCGGGATACAGAGCGCGAAGCAGCGACGCCAGCCAGCACGATGAGCGTCCGCCCGCACCCGCCGACGGACCATCTGGTCGGCGGCGTAGGTGTAGGCGGCGATGCGCACCAGGTCGCTGGCGCGAGGTCCAAGATTCCCGAGAACCCGACCACCGGTGCTATCCAGGCGCAGGTTGAGCCCACCGGCTCGCCCGTCGGACAGGATTTCTTCGCTGGCGTCCCACACCTGGTCCCGCAACTCGGAGGGGACAGCTGCCCCATCACAGCGGATGAGGACCCTCGTCGCTGCCTGACCACTCATGGGGCTGCCACCAGGAGTTCCTTGCGGAGCTTGCGCAAGGCGTGGGCAACGAAGCGCTGGGTCTCCTCCCGTCCGATGACCCCCTCGGCTTCCCAGTGGTGCTTGCTGTACCAGTCGGCGGCGAAGCCCTCGACGATGCGGGCCGACTCTCGCGAGTGGCGATCGAGCGCCTCGGCGAACTCTCCGGCGTCGGCGATGGTAGCGAGACCGCCCCCAGGGCCGATGTAGTGGGCCAGTTCTCGCTCCACGTAGAACCGCAGGGTCCGGGCGTAGAAGTCACCAAAGAAACGGCGCGACAGCTCACCGAACTGGACGGCGGAGGAGTGACGCCGGAAGGCGTGCTCCAAATCCTCCAGCGAGCTGCCGAAGAGGGAGCGCCCCTCCATCCCGACCGTTTCGGTCAACGCCCGACGCAGCGCCAGGGACGCGAGCTCACCAAAGGGCCCGGAATCGGGATAACGATTGAGCTCGACCCGAGCCCGGTCGGCGATGCGGGCAACGAAGCCCAACACGGTGTCGTCGGATTTCGCCGGGATGCCGAGTTGGGCAGTTTCGGCGACAAAGTCTGGACCACGGGCGGCACTGGCGAGCCGCACGAGCAGCCAGAAGCAGTAGGTGAGGGACGGATCACCCCGCAGCGCGATCAATCGGTCCTGGGCAGCGGTAACCGTCGCCCCCGCGACCGTCGGGGCATCAAGGCGTGGCGATGCCAGGAGCGCGACAACCGCGAGCCACTTCTGCGTCCGTGGCAGTCGACCGAGCTCGGTGTGGCCCACGACACCTCCCGCCCAGAATCGAACGCTTGTTCTGTTTCTTGCGGAATCGTACAGGATTCGTGGGTCACGGGGAAGAGGCCACTTGGATGATGGCTCTTGATCAGGTCAGACGGAGGGCGACGGTGCTTGCTATCCGCGCCGAGAGAGCGAACATCGGATGGGCCGTCACTATCGGCGAACGGGAGCCACGTCGGTCATGAAGGAGAGAGCAGCAATGAGCAGCCCAAGCCATGTGCAGCGAGCACCCATCGCCTCAAGTGTGACTCGAGCGGTGATCTATTGCCGCGTCAGCACTGACGGGCAGGAGGGCAACTCCAGTCTTGCGACGCAGGAAGCGCGCTGCAGCGCTCACGCCAACGAGCGCGGATGGGAGGTGGTCAACATTTATCGCGAGATTCACACGGGGTCTGAACTCTTCGAGAGGCCACAGTTGTCACGGCTCCGTGAGGAGTTGCGCTCGGGTCTGGCAGAGGTCGTGCTCGCCTACGCTCTTGACCGAATGAGCCGTAACCAGGCGCACCTTGGATTTCTCCTGAGTGAATGGGATCACCTTGGAGTCCGTCTCGAGTTGGTCACCGAGGCATTCGATGAGACGCCGGAGGGGCGGCTGCTGCAAAGCGTGCGGGGGTTCGTGGCCGAAATGGAACGGCTGAAAATCTCAGAACGGACGACCCGGGGGCGACGCTCGCGCGTCGAGAGCGGCAAGCTGCTCCCCGGTTGCCGTGTGCTCTTCGGTTACGCCTGGCGCAATGCCGACAGAGCGGCACTGACAGAGGATCCCGTGACCGGACCGATCGTGCGTCGGATCTTCCAGAGCGCCGCAGCAGGGATTTCCATCCGTCGGATCGCCAGCGCACTGACGACGGAGGGGGTAAGAACTCCGACCGGAAAGGATCGATGGCGTGCCTCGACTATATGGACCATATTGGCCAACTCTAGTTATGCCGGCGAGGCTCGAGCTCTCCGCACGAGACATGAGCGGCTGAAAGGCGGCAAGGTCCGCAACTCCACCCGTCCAGTCGAGGAACAAGTGGCTCTGCCGACGGGTACGATTCCGTCCTTGGTCGATCCTGCGACTTATGCTGCCGTTCGAGCCCGGCTCGATCGCAACAAGGCCGAAGCGACCCGAAACAATTCGAATCCTGAAGCGGCGCTTCTACGTTCGGGCTTCGTTAGGTGTGGGTATTGTGGGACGATCTGCTCCGTTCATAACGGCCCAGCGGGAGCGCGTTACCGGTGTGCCGGCCCCTCGCGGTCAGCCTACGGCTGCCCCTGCTACACAATGCAAGCTGACCTGCTGGATACGGCCGTTTGGGATCGATTGACGGCTGTCCTGACCCGTCCCGATATCGTTGCCCAGGAGGTCGAGCGGCTGCGGACGAACGATCCCGCTGCTCTAAATCTCGAGGCTCTGGATCGGAGGCTCGCGGATATCACCCGTCGCCAAGAACGGATTGGGCGGGCCGTGGCGACCCTCGACGACGAGGATGCGGCGGCCCCGCTGCTCGGGGAACTGAAGGCTTTAGCGGCCCAACAGCGCGACCTCCAAGGCGAGCGAGCCGATCTAGAGCTCCAGCGAGTCGTTTGGCGCCAGACGCAGGATCGCATCACGGATGTTGGGCTCTGGTGTCGACGAGTTGCCGACAATCTGCCAGCACTTTCCTATGCCGAGAAGCGCGATCTGGTGGCGGCTCTGGGCGTAAAGGTTCAGCTATGGTCGACGGATCACACACCTAGATGGGAGCTCACCATGACTCTCGGCGACGTTGTGACCGGAACTTCATGATTTTCTGGGCGGGCCAGACTTGCTCGGTGCTCGGCGATGCCTTCGCCCTGATCGCGATCCCGCTGCTCGTGCTCAACGCGACCGGCTCCCTCGCCAAGATGGGGCTTGTCACGGCCGCGTTCGGTGCTGGCTCCCTGGTCGCCGGCATTCTCGCCGGTCCCCTCGTCGATCGGGTCGATCGCCGGAAGTTGATGATCCGCTGCGATCTGGGGCGGGCCGTCGTCTACGGGTTGATCCCGCTTACCTGGTGGCTGGTTGGACCGCAGATCTGGCTGATCTACGCGGTGACCGTCGTCGGGGCCGGGCTCGGCATGATCTTCGGCGTGGCTTATATCACCGCCGTCGCCAATCTGGTCGATCGGAGCCAGATCACCGAGGCGAATGGTCGCCTTCAGGCAACGTATGCCGCCGCCTTCGCGCTCGGACCGGTCCTCGCCGGGCTGATCTCCGGGCAGTTCGGTCCGACCGCCGCGATCGGGGTCGACGCCACCACCTTCCTCGCGTCGGCCGCCTCCCTTTCCGCGGTCCGGCTGCGCCGTGCGGCGGCGGTCCGGCCGGCGGGTGAGCCAGCTGGGCGGAAACAGGAGTTTCTGGCTGGTATCCGCTTTTTGATCGAAGATCCGATCTTTCGCTGGATCACCTTTCTCCTGGGCGCGCTCGCCTTTCTCGCCACCGGCGCCACCGATCTCTTCATCTATTACCTGCGGACGAACCTGGGTCAGGGGGACCGGGCGGTCGGGGTCGTCTTCGGCATTGCCAGCATCGGGGCGATGCTCGCCGGGCTCTTTGCATCGCGCCTGCGCCGGCGGTGGGGTTTTGGCTCCCTCTTTATTGGGGGCCTCCTGCTGCAGGGGATCTCTCTGGCGGTCGCCGGGCTGGCCCCGACGGTAGTGGTCGTGGTGCTGATCACCGTGGTCTATACCTTTGCCGAGAGCATCCGCGGCGTCGTCACGATGTCGCTGCGCCAGGAGCTGACGCCCGATCACCTGCTCGGTCGCGTGACCGCCGCATTCTGGACTGTCTTCTCGGTGCCCGGACCGCTTGGCGCCGCGGCGATCACCGCCATCGGCGCGCGTGCCGGCGCCCCCCGGACGCTGGTCGTGATGGGGCTGCTGATCCTGGCCCTGGGGGCACTCGCCGCCCGCAGCCCTGTGCGCGTACGGCAACCCGGCCGGGGACGACCCGATCTTGATGCGCCCCGACCAGAGCCGGGCGCCATCCCGGATGGGCGACCGATCGCGGTCGATTCCTGACCCTCCCAGGCATCATCGGGGCGTCTTGAGGTACGATGGGGGCCGCAAAGTGCGGTTTTCCACCCGAACGTCGCCTTTGCGACGGCGCTGGCACCCATCGTGCAACCAGCGTCGTGGAGGAACGGGGCATTGGGCCCTCCCACCGCTCGCGCATGGGAGCGCGAGACGATGATGGGCATCGCCGTAACTGGGGAGGTTATGAACATGGCAACCGAAGCCTATTGCGTGAAGTGCCGCGAGAAGCGGGAGATCAAGGACCCACAGGACGTCACGATGAAGAACGGCCGCAATGCGGTGCAGGGTACCTGCCCGGTCTGCGGCACCAAGCTCTTCCGGATGGTGGGCAAAAAGGATAGCTAGCCGTTCAGCGACCGCGGTGACCGCGTTTGAACCGCCTTTTCGGTGCATACACGGTCAACTCAACGGCCGGTATTGCCACCTGCTCGGAAACGAGCCCGTGGTAGCACCGGCCGTTTTGGTTGAACCGCACCGGTTGGTGACCGTCAGGCGGGCGCTCAACAGGTCACTTCGGGTGGCGCCAATCCGCGGCGGTAGTGCGAGCACCGCCACCCGATCTCATTACCGCATCGTCTCCCCCAGCAGCGTCGCCAGCAGGCCGATCGCGGCCTCAGTGCTGCACCCGGACGGGTCGAGGCGCGGATTGAGCTCGGTCCAGTCGACCGAGTGGATCGGGCCATCCCAGGCCTGCAGCCGTCGAAGCACCTGCGACGCCTCGCGATAGATCAAGCCGCCCGGCACCGCGGTGCCGGTACCGGGGAGCATCGCGGGGTCGAGCACATCGAGATCGAACGACAGGTGCACCGCATCGACATCACGCTCGGCGAGATAGACGAGCGCGGCATCGAGACCGGGCAGCAACCCCGTGTCGCTCCACTCCTCCATCGTCAGCATCCAGATGCCCTGCCCGGCGATGGCGTCCCGCTCACCGGGATCGATGTCGCGCGCGCCGAGCAGGCAGACATCGGCCGGATCGACGGGCGGGCCGAGCTCGCCAAGCCCGGGCACACCGAACCCGAGGGGCGCCGCCAGCGCCATCCCATGAAGGTGACCGCTGGGACTGCTCTCCGGGGTGTTGAGATCGGGGTGGGTATCGATCCACAGCACCCCCAACCGGCCCGGCGCGGTCGCCCGCGCTGCCCCGGCGATGCTCCCGGCCGCGACCGCATGATCGCCGCCGAGCGTGAGTGCCAACGCCCCGGCCGCAATCGCCCGCGCGACGGCTCCAGCGGTCTCCCGGCAGGCAGCGGTCACCTCTGGCAAGAATGCCAGCGTCCGCGCGTCGATGCGCGCGTCGGCATCGTCCGGCTCGATCACCGCAACGGTCGTTCCAGGCGCCAGGCGCGCCAGCAGCTCCAGGCGCCGGCCACGATGCCATCGCTCCCGCAGTCCCGCGTCCAGCGCCGCGGGGGCCAGGTCGGCTCCTCGCCGCTCGGCACCCAGCCAGAGCGGCACCCCGATCGGCCGAACCGGCGCCCCGATCAACCGGTTGACGACCGCCGCGGTCGTCAGCTCCCTCGCCACCACCCTGCCCCTCCGGAACCGGGCAGCATGGCCCGCGAACGAATCGTCGTGACGCGGCGGCAGCATCCTTCCATGCCGCGCCGTCGGGGGACGGGAAGGCACGAGACCCGCCGTCCGTCTTCCCCGCGGGCCGAGCCGGGGTCCGCGTTCGCTACATCTCGTCCGGCGCGGCGATTCCGAGCAGCGTCAACCCATTGGCGAGGGCGCGGCGGGTGGCGGCGACCAGCGCCAGACGAGCGGTGCGGGTTGGCTCGGCCGACTGCAACACCGGGCAGGCGTGATAGAAGTCGTTGAAGCGCTTGGCCAGCTCATAGACATAGGCGGCGATCAGCAGTGGCCGCTCCTCGGCCGCCGACCGCTGCACCTCATCAGGGAGCGCGGCGATCTGCTGGAGCAGGCTCAATTCTTCTGGCGCCAGCTCGCCAAAGTTCAAGGTCGCCAGCTCGCCGGCGAGCGACTCGTCGGTTTGCTCGGCCCGCTCCAGAATCCGGCAGGCACGCGCATGCGCGTACTGGATGTAGGGAGCGGCGTGCCCTTCAAAGGAGAGCGCCTCGTCGAGGTCGAAGGTGACGACCTTATTGTTGTCGCGGGAAAGCATCGCGTACTTCAGCGACCCGATGCCGACATCGCGCGCGACTCGCTCCTTGAACTCCGGAGCGAGCTCCGGGTTCTTCTCCTCAATGACCTCCCGCGCGCGCGTCAGCACCGCATCGCGGACATCCTCATAGAGCGGCACGTTGCCTTTGCGGGAGGAGATGATGCCCTCCGGAAGGGTGACGAACTCATAGCCGACGTGGTGGGTGCGCGCCGCTTGCTCGAATCCCCAGAGCTCGAGAATCTTGACGATTTGCTGGAAGTAGAGCGACTGCCGGACATCGACGACCCAGAGCGCCCGGTCGACCCCGTACTGCTCGAACTTCCGCCGGGTCAGGGCCAGATCCTTCGTCGAGTAGAGCGTGGTGCCATCGGACCGGAGGATTGGCATCGTGCGATAGGTCGGCTGCTCCAGCCCGAGCTTCTCGTCGATCTTGACGACCGGGAGGCCGTCGCTGATCTCGGCGATGCCGCGGTCGAGCAACTCGCGCACCATCGCGCGACCGTCCTCCTCCACCTCACTCTCGAACATCCAGACATCGAGGTCCACGTCGAGCTCGGCGAAGATGCGCTGCAGGTCGGCCATGCTCCAGCTCCGGGTCTCCTCCCAGAGCTGAACGAAGTCCGGGTCTTTCCGCTCCCAGCGCTGAAAGGTCTCTTTGATCTCGTCACGCCAGGCTGGGACGTGCGGCCACCATGCGTCCATGTGCGCGTCGAGCGCTTCCCACCGCGCCAACCGCTCCTCCGGGGTGGTTGTCGGCTCCGGTTGGCCCTCGACCGGGACATACGGCTTTGGATTGGCGACCTCATCCCGCAGCTGATCGCCGACGATCGGCCAGAACTTCGGGATCACGTCCTCCTCGCGCAGCAGCTCTTCTTTGATCTGCTGGGCGTGGGTCATCCGGCCGAGCAGGTAGGCGATATCCTCCCCGTCGGTATTCTTGCGCCAGAGATATTTCAGGAGACGGTCGATCGTCGCGACCAGCTCAAGATCCTCGCGGGCCAGCAACTGGAGAAACGCCAGCGCGTCATCCCGGAAGGAGAGCCGCGCGTCCGACTCGGCATAGACCTCGCCGAGCCACCGGCCACGTGCGGCCACGTCGGCGGACTCCTCCCCGAGGTGGAAGCGCTCATAGCACCAGAGACAGCGGATGACGTGCCGTCCGATGTCGCCGATATAGGTCGTCGGGATCGTCTGGTGTCCAGCCGCCTTCAGGATGCGGTCGATCGCCACGCCGAGACACATGTTTCGCATGTGCCCGACGTGGGCCGGCTTGTGGGTATTGAGCTGCGAATGCTCCACCATCACGACATCGGCTTTGGGCGCCCCGGCGCCGTAGGCGGCCCCGCGCCCCAGCACCTCCCCGATCAGCCGCGAGGCCACCGCATTTGCGTCGAAATAGATATTGATGTAGCCGTTGACCGCCTCAACCCGATCAAAGCCATTGATCCCGGTCTCCGCCGGGGTCGCCTTCGTCCGATCGGCGGCCGAGCGCATCCGCCCGGCAATCGCCTCGGCCAGCTCGTGGGCGCGGTCCTGGACCGTCTCGGCGGCGCGCCGCTTGGCCTCTTTCTTCGACAGTCCTTCTAGCGCCCCGGCCGCTGCGAGCTCCCGCGTGACGACCTCGCTGGCCAGCGCATAGCAGACCGACGAGGCAGCGCCCCAGGTTCCGGCGAACGGGATGGCTCGCAGATCCATCGACCGCGCGGCGAATCCAAGCTCCGCCAGCGCGGTGTCGATCGCCGCCACCGCGAGCTGCTCTTCCCGCTTGATGATCCCGTCGCCGTCGCTCATCACGCTCGATCCTATCCTCTCGTCGTCGTTCACGACGTGGAACAAGCCCCCAAACGGGGGCTTGAGCCGCGTGCCTCATCGCCTGTGGACCGGGACCCGACCCTGCGCGCCCCGCTGCCGGCCAGGCCCGTCAGGGCAATCACCGACCTGGTGAAGCTACTCCTCGACCACCTCCATGGTGTCATCGCTCGCGCCGCCGCCCGGTTGGAGCAGCCAGGCCGCGCCGGTGAGGAGCAGCACCAGACCGACGATGGCCCCCAGCAACTGTTTCCAGCCGAGTCCGTCGCCGCCGCCGCTCAGCTGCAGCTGGTCCGCGAAGATCGAGACCAGCAGGAGCAGGCTGCCGAGCACAAGGAGGGAGACCGCCAGGAGACGGCTTGACGACAGGGATGCATGGGCGGACGGGCGTGCCATCACGGGGGCCTCCCTCGGGAAACACCGCGGGTCACACGCCGGAGATGACGATATCCCGCGCTTCAGGCACCAGGCGTACCCGAGCGGGCGTCCTCCGGGAGGTGAGGATCGCCGGTCACCGCCGCGATGTCAGCGGCACAGTCCAGCGTGCGGTTTGAGGCGATCGAACGTGCCCGATTATAGCACGGGGGCCGCTCGCTCTCGTCTCGGTTTTGCGCCGGTGGCATTGCTTATGCGGCCCGCGCCACCGTTGTCGTGCCGCCGTGCCCAACCCGGCACGGGCGAGGCTTGACCGCATCCAACCGCTCCGGTATACGTTCCACAACATCGCACGGCCTGGCGAGGGGCATTGTGAGGGCGTCCCCGCTGGGATGAGGGACTGAGGGAGGCGGCATGGACGAGCGGGCGCGAACGCCGGACGCGACCCCGGCGACAACGAGCAAGCGTCGCGCCCGGCGGGGACGAGGAGCGTCGCTCCTCGCGCTCGGTGTCGGCGGCGTGCTGCTGTTGACCGCCTGCGGCGGTGACCAGCCTTATTCGACGACGAGCCCTCAGTCCGATGTCGCCGGCGACATCCAGTGGCTCTACAAGATCATCTTCTGGGCGGCGCTGGTCGTCTTCCTCGGCGTCCAGGCCGCGATCGTCTACACCGCACTGCGGTTCAAGCGGCGCGGCGAGAATGAGGACCGGCCGGAGCAGATTCACGGCAACAAACGCCTGGAGCTCGCCTGGACGTTGATCCCGGCAATCGTGCTGCTCGTGATTTTTATCCCCACGGCGCAGATCATCTATAAGCATGCCGACGCCGCCCAGGAGGCCGATATCACGATCGACGCCTACGGCAATCAGTGGTGGTGGGAGTTTCACTACCCCGACGAGTACGGCAACGCGGTCACGGCGAACGAGATCCGGTTGCCCCTCGGCAAGGAAGTGGTCTTCAACCTTCGCTCGAATAACGTGATCCACTCCTTCTGGGTCCCGCAGTTGAGCGGCAAGATGGATGTCATGCCTGGGCATAACAACCGGCTCTCCTTTAAGGCGGACAGGGTCGGAGAGTATTGGGGCGAGTGCGCCGAGTTCTGCGGCACCGCCCATGCCTGGATGCGGTTCCGGGTGATCGTCGAGCCGGAGGAGCAATTCAACGCCTGGGTTCAGGCCTGGCACCAGCCGCCCGCCTACGACGCCACCCCGAGCACCGGCGATGTCGCCGAAGCGCCCGCCTCCTTCGCGGTCTGCACCGCCTGCCACAATGTCACCGGGACGAACGCCAAGAACGGGCAGCAAGGGATTCTGGCGAACCCTCTCGGTATCAGCCATGCACCTGACCTGACCCTGTTTGCCTGTCGCGACACGATCGGGGCGGGTGTGCTGGCCAACAACCGGGAAAACCTGGCCATCTGGCTCAAGGAGACGAAAGAGGTCAAACCCGGCACCTACATGCCAAACTACTACAAGGGTGGGCAGATCAACGATCAGCAGGTCGACGAGATCGTCGACTACCTCTCGTCGCTGACGCCACCGGGCGGTTGTCCACAGGATCCGCCGATTGGGGGCGAGATCCCGAACCATGGGGTCGGGGACGAGGAGAGCGGCACGGTTCTGCCGGCGGCGACGCCAGGTGCGACGACGTAGCGACAGGGCGGTAGCATTGTCGCCTGAGGATCGAGCAGACGCGGGTATCGGCCGCGTGAACGCCGCGGGCCACGGGAACTAAGGAGCGGAGCAGCGCATGGCTACGATCGCCTATCCCCAGACGCAGACCGTCACGCGACCAGCCGTCACGAAGACCTCCGGTCTTTGGAGCTGGCTCACGACGGTCGATCACAAGCGGATCGGGATTCTCTACGGGGCGTCCGCGATCTTCTTCTTTATGGTCGGCGGTCTGGAAGCCTTGATTCTGCGGACCCAGCTCGCTCACCCCGAGAACGGGCTCGTCAGCAACCAGACCTACAACGAGCTCTTCACGATGCATGGCACGAGCATGATCTTCCTCGCGATCATGCCGCTCAGCGCCGCCTTCTTCAACTTCATCGTTCCGTTGCAGATCGGCGCGCGCGATGTCGCCTTTCCCCGGCTCAATGCGTTTAGCTACTGGACCTTCCTGGCCGGCGGCATCATTCTCAATGTTTCCTGGCTCGCCAACGCCGCGCCGAATCAAGGGTGGTACGGCTACGCGCCGCTGACCTCCAAGCTGTTTAGCGAGGGACACAACGTCGATTACTGGGCGCTCGGTATTCAGGTCCTCGGCATCGCCTCGCTGGCGGCGTCGTTCAACTTCATCGTCACCATTCTCAACATGCGGGCGCCCGGCATGACGATGATGCGGATGCCGATGTTTACCTGGGCGACATTCATCACCCAGGTGCTGATCGCGATGGCCTTCCCCGCGATCACGATCGCGCTGGCACTGCTGAGCCTCGACCGCTTCGCCGGTACGCACTTCTTCGCCGCCTACAACCTCACCG
>JAABUS010006586.1_pt1 | contig 14007 bp, 8 predicted proteins | sample 5560161 | NCBI WGS metagenome assembly JAABUS01 (sample SAMN10711885, study PRJNA513376) | rock metagenome | isolation source: Antarctica rocks | place: Antarctica: Victoria Land, Trio Nunatak nord | collected 2016-01-04 | reverse complement strand
TTCCGGACAACGCTCGGTCCCCACGTATTACCGCGGCTGCTGGCACGTAGTTAGCCGGACCTTCTTCGCCAGGTACCGTCTCACCGGGTCACCCCAGCCTTCGTCCCTGACAAAAGCGGTTTACACCCCGAAAGGCGTCATCCCGCACGCGGCGTTGCTCCGTCAGGGTTTCCCCCATTGCGGAAAATTCCTTGCTGCTGCCTCCCGTAGGAGTGGGGACCGTGTCTCAGTTCCCCTGTGGCTGGCCGTCCTCTCAGACCAGCTACCGATCATCGCCTTGGTAGGCCATTACCCCACCAACCAGCTAATCGGCCGCAGGCTCCTCCCAAGGCGCCGGGATCACTCCCGGCTTTCCTCTTCCCCCCTACCAGCGGAAGAGGCTATGCGGAATTACCCCATGTTTCCACGGGCTACCCCCCACCTCAGGGCAGATTCCCCACGTGTTCCTCACCCGTCCGCCACGTAAGCGCCCGAAGGCACCCCGTTCGACTTGCATGCATTAGGCACGCCGCCAGCGTTTATCCTGAGCCAGGATCAAACTCTCCATCAGGAGCGTCCGTCAACACCCACCCCCGACAGCTTCCTGCCGAATCGTGCGGTTGCCTCGCTCGGACCCGGATCGTGCCCAGAGGCCGATCACGGGTCGGGCCGCGCCGCGTCCGATTCCTCTTGCTCCGTCTTCGGCGCGCCGCTGGCCACCGCAGCCCACTCCCTGTCTCCAGAGGCGGCGCCGTGACCCGAATCGCCAACTTGTCAATGTGTCGATGTCCGACGTCTGGTGACGCCGGGCCGATCGGCCTCATCGGGCCACCCGCAGGGGCCCGTCCGGCACGATCCGCCGCGCTTCCGCAGCCCGAGGAGTCTAGGGCCTCCGCCGTCCCCTGTCAAGGCGTCGCACCGACGCCTCGTCCTGGGTCGCGCGGCCGTCCCCGCCCCCCGCCGCGACGCCGCGACGCCGGACCAGCCCGGTGTGTCCACCCGCCTGGTCATAGCCTGGTCATAGCCTGGTCATAGCCTGGTCATAGCCTGGTCATAGCCTGGTCATAGCCTGGTCATAGCCTGGTCATAGCCTGGTCATAGCCTGGTCATAGCCTGGTCCGCGTCCCGTCCACCGGGAGGCGTGCCTCCCCGTCCCGCTCCGCCGCCCCCGCGTCGGTTAGGACGCCCGGAGCCTGGCCGCCCCCCTCCACCGGTCACGCCATCCTCACCCTCCCCGTGCCGGTTTGGCATTGGCTCTCGTTTGCCCCGCCTCACCTCCAGGTCATCGGCGCTTCTTCAATTGGCGACTCTCCGGGTCATGGCCGATCCGTCAGGCCGTGATACCGGACCGCCATTCTGCGCCACTATTGGGAGGGTTGACCTATCATGGCGGACAACGCGATAGGTCTTCGAACCTGTAGAGAGACAGAGGCGACCAGTGAGAACAGACGGGTCTACAAACCGATTTCGACCGGTGATCGGCATCCCGGCGGACTTCGCCCCGGCGCCCGACACGATGATCAGCCATCCCCGATGGCAACTGAACGAAACGTACGTCAGCGCCGTTGCCGATGCCGGCGGTCTGCCGCTCATCCTGCCGATCCTGCCTGACGATGTCGAGCAACTGATGAGTCTGCTCGACGGTGTGATCCTGAGCGGTGGTGGCGATATCCATCCCGACCGCTTCGGTCGCCCCCTCCATCCGCTGACCGCTGGCATCTCGGACGAGAGGGACGACCTCGAGCTCCGGGTCTTCACGGCCGCCCGGGAACGCTCGCTCCCTATCCTCGGCATCTGCCGGGGACTGCAACTCATCAACGTGGCGATGGGCGGGACCCTTGTCCAGGACATTCCGCATGAACGGCCGGCGTCAGCCCAGCATCGTCAGCATCTGGATGGGCTCGCCCGGGACGACGTGTCTCACCCGGTCGATCTTCTGCCGGGGAGCCAGCTGGCGAGGATCTATGGCGAGAGCCGGATCATGACCAACTCCTACCATCACCAGGCCGTCGACGACCTGGCCGATGGCCTGACCATCACCGGGCGGGCCGAGGACGGGACCATCGAGAGCTTCGAGGCCACTGGCGAACCGTTCCTCGTCGCCGTCCAGTGGCATCCGGAGACCCTCTATCGACGCCACACCGAGCACGCCCGCGTCTTCTCGGCATTCATGGAGGCGGCAAGGCTCAGCCAGGTCGGTGCGGTCGCCACGTCATAGCCGGCGCTTACCTCCCGTGGCGGGGCGGACTCCGTCTTGACATGGCCCAGCGTTCCTCTCGACTGACAAACGGCAAAGGGGCCGGCGATTCCCCGCCGGCCCCTTTGCGTTTCAGTATGATGATACCGGGAACCTACGCGACGGTGACCTGATCCGGATGCCGTGACTCGAGTACGGCCGCCTGGAGGTTGGCCGCCCGGTTGACGGAGCCCGGCGGGAACGCCGCCTTGATCACGTCATCCATCGTCGAAGCGAGGACGAAGGTGAGCGAGTCCTTCAGCTCCTGCGGCAGGTCGTCGAGGTCGGCCTCGTTCCGCTTCGGCAGGATGAAAGTCTTGAGTCCGGCCCGGTCGATCGCGAGGGCCTTCTCCTTGACGCCACCGATCGGGAGCACCTGACCGCGGAGGGTAATCTCGCCGGTCATCCCGACGTCGTCCCGCACCGGTACGCCGCTGAGGAGGGAGATCAGGGCGGTCGTCATCGCGGTGCCGGCCGAGGGTCCATCCTTCGGGGTCGCCCCCGCCGGGACATGGACGTGAAGGTCGGAGGACTTGAAGAAGTCCGGATCGACGTTCAGTTCGCTGGCCCGGGATCGCACGTACGAGAGAGCGGCCTGGGCCGACTCCTTCATCACGTCACCGAGCTGGCCGGTGACCGTCATCGACCCCTTGCCGTCCATGCGGCTCGCCTCGATGAACATGATGTCGCCGCCGAAGGCGTTGACACCGACACCGATCGAGACTCCGGGCTGGGCCGTGCGGGCCGCGGCCTCCTCGTAGAAGAACCGCGGACGGCCGAGGTACTCGCGGATCAGCGCCCGGTCGACCTCCTTCGGCAGCTCCTTCTCCTCGGCGACGCGGGTAGCCAGCTTGCGGCCAACGCTCCCGATCTCACGCTCGAGGTTCCGGACGCCGGCCTCACGGGTGTAGTGCTGGATGAGGGCGCTCAGGGCGTCATCCGTGTAGATGACATCGTGATTCTTGAGCCCGTTGGCCGCGATCTGCTTCGGCACGAGATACCGCTTGGCGATGTTCAGCTTGTCGGCGTCGGTGTACCCGCTGAGATCGATGATCTCCATCCGGTCGCGCAGCGGAGCCGGGATGGTGTCGAGCACGTTGGCCGTCGCGATGAACATCACCTTCGAGAGGTCGAACGCGACATCGAGGTAGTGATCGCGGAAGGAGTTGTTTTGCTCCGGGTCGAGGACCTCGAGCAGGGCGGAGGACGGGTCGCCTCTCCAGTCGTTGCCGAGCTTGTCGACCTCGTCGAGGACGAAGACGGGATCGTTGGTGCCGACCCGGCGGATCGCCTGGATGATCCGGCCCGGCATCGCGCCGACGTAGGTGCGCCGGTGACCGCGAATCTCCGACTCGTCGCGGACGCCGCCAAGGCTCATCCGGGTCATCTCCCGGCCAAGGGCGCGGGCGATGGACTGGGCGAGGCTGGTCTTGCCGACGCCCGGAGGGCCGACGAAGCACAGGATCGGCTCACGATTCGGGGCGCTGACGACGGTCTCGCCGTCCTCGCTCGCCCGGAGCTCGTTCTGCTGCTTCAGCTTCCGCACCGCGAGGTACTCGAGGATCCGGTCCTTGATCTTGTCCAGACCCCAGTGGTCTTCGTTCAGGATGCGCCGGGCCTCGGAGATGTTGATCTCACCCTCGGTGCTCTTGCTCCAGGGCAGCGTCGTCAGCCAGTCGAGGTAGGTCTTGATGACTCCGTACTCGGCGGCGGCGGGCGGCAGCTTCTGGAGCCGGTCCAACTCGCGCTGCGCCTCCTTGCGGGCCTCTTCCGGCATGCCGGACTCGTCGATCTTGCCCTGCAACTCCGTCACTTCCGCCTCGGACTCGCCCTCCTCGCCCAGTTCCTTGCGGATCGCCTTGAGCTGCTCGCGGAGGTAGAAGTCGCGCTGCGTCTTGCTCAGTTCTTCCTGGACGTTGGACTGAATCTTCTTGCCCAGCTCGAGGACGTCGAGTTCCTTGGACAGGAAGGCGTTGAGGCGCGTCAGCTTCTCCTTGACGGAATCCTCTTCGAGCAGCGCCTGACGCTCCTCGGGCTCGATCCGGAGAGAGGACGCGATCATGTAGACGAGGTGACGCGGATCGTCGATGTTGATCACCGCGGTCATCAACTCATCGGGCACGTTGGAGATCAGCGATGCGAGCCGCTGGCTCATGTCGAGCGTGTTGCGCATCAGCGCCTGGATCTCGACGGAGTCGTCGGTCGCCTCGGGGATCTTCTGGACCCGGGCCTTGAGGAACGGCGCCTCACCGGTGAACTCGATCACCCGGATTCGCTCGACGCCCTGGACCGCCAGTCGAACGCTGCCATCCGGAACGCGCATCATCTGATGGATGGTCGCGAGGGTCCCGATTCGCACGACGTCGTCAGGGCCGGCGTTCTCGAGCTCGCCGTCATGCTGGAGCACCAGCGCGACGGTCCGGTCGCCCGACATGACATGGTCGATCAGACGGAGTGACCGTGGCTGGGCGGCGGCCAGCGGGACGACGGTCATCGGGAAGACGACCGTGTTGCGCAACGGAAGGAGCGGGACCTCGAAGATCTCCAGATCATCGTCGCCACCACCGGTCGCGGGCGAGTCCGTGTCATTCGAGGCGGCCACCTCTTCGTCCGAAGTTCCAGTGCCGGTCACGGTGTCCGCTACGTCATTGGGGGCGTCGTTCTGGTCGGACGAGGTCGCCGGGTCACTCTGACCCTGCTCGTCCCGACGGGTATCGTCGTCAGTGTTCGTCATCGTCTCTCTGTCCCTGATCTGAGTCGGTTCGAGGCGGGTCGTTGGGTTCGGCGACCGTAACTGCCCAAGCGGTGTCCCGGTTGGGATGCTCCTGAATGGACGCGTCCCGCAAGGGCCGCCATGTCCGTCGCTCATCCGGTGCCATGGTGCGACCCGCTGCGGGTCTTCGTCCGGTTCCGGAAGCGACAGGAAAAGTCTACACTATCCAACAGGAAGTTGCCACGGATCGTGTCAAGCAATCGAACCGATTCGTGACAGCACGATCGCCTACCCTCAAACACGGCCAGGACGCCAGATGCTGGTCGCGGCTGTCGGGCCGGGTCCGCCCGACGCAATATCGATCAGCAAGTCATTGGAGGTTCACGAGTGGTTTTCGGCCAGTCCTGAGCCGGACAGCCGGCGCCGCCAACACTCACCGTCGCGCGGGAGCTAGCGGCGCCGGCCGATGCCGACGAGACGGGCCTGCAGCGTCACGACGACGAGCAGGAACAGTCCCCGGATGACCTGCTGCCAGTACGGGTTCAGGCTGGCGGCACCAAGCAGGTTGATGATGAACCCGAGCAGGAGCACGCCGATCAGCGTCGAGGAGACCGAGCCGAGGCCGCCGGTCAGAAGGGTGCCGCCGACTACGACCGCCGCGATCGCACTGAGCTCCCAGCCGATCGCCTCGTTCGGGTTGCCGGCGAAGGTCTGTGCGGCCAGGACCGCTCCAGCCAGCCCGGCCAGCGAGCCCGAGAGGACGTATACGAGGATCTTCGTCCGCAGGACGGGCACACCGGCCAGCCGCGACGCCTCCTCGTTGCCACCGATCGCCAGCGCTGACCGGCCGAACCGGGTGACGTTCAGGAGGAGCGAACCGAGGATGAAGGCGACGATCACGATCAGCACTGGCAGGGTGACCGTCAGGCCGTAGGTCTCGTCCCGAAAGTCGAACGTTAGCGCGAAGATCTCGCGACTGTTGAGCTCGATGAAGCCATTGGTGAACGCCGCGGTATCGAGTTGTGCGACGGAGTTGTCGGCCAGCCGAAGTGCCAGCCCGCGCCCCGCCAGCAACGTGGCCAGGGTGACGATGAACGGCTGGATTCCGAAGACGGCGATGATGCCTCCGTTGAACAGCCCGACCGCGGCGCCGACCAGCACCGCGGCGGCGACGGCGACCCACGGCCCGTCCCCACTGAAGTCGGCGGCAATGACGCTGGCGAGCACGGCGACGGAGCCGACCGAGAGGTCGATCCCGCCGGTCATGATGACGAAGGTCATTCCGAGCGCGAGGAGGGCGATCATGGAATTGAAGCGGAGGAGGTTCGTGACGTTGAACTCGCCGAGGAACCCCTTGTCGGCATAGAAGTACTGACCGAGGACGAGGGTCAGAATCAGCGCGACCAGCGCGCCCTGCCGCTGGATGACCGTCGCGAGCTGGAGGCGCCGGTCCGATCTCGCTGGGGCGCTCTCGACCAGTGTCGCCATGACGGTGTCCCCTCTCGATCCATCCCTGGATACCGCTCGACAGCACCCGACCTCTTACCGCGCCCGACGCTGGAGGAGCACAGCGCCGAGGATCGCGGCGGCGGTCACGATCCGGACCGTGGCGTCGCTCAGTCCCTCGGTCAGCAGCGTATAACGCGTCAGTTGAATGATGAGCGCCCCGATCAGGGTTCCGTAGATGCTGGCCTTGCCACCGAGCAGGGACGTCCCGCCGACGGCGACGGCGGCGATCGCGTTGAGCTCCATATTCTCGCCGATGTTGGCGGGGTCGGAGGCTGAGTTGATCGATATCGAGATCAGACCGGCCAGCCCAGCCAACATCGCCGAGACGATGTAGACGGCATATTTCACCCGAACGACCGGGACGCCGGCCAGCCGGGCGGCCTCCCCGTTCCCGCCGGTCGCGAGGACGTAGCGCCCGAACGTCGTCCGACACAGCACCCAGGCGGCGATGACGACGACGACGACCATGATGATCGCCTGGACCGGCAGGCCCAGGATCCGGCCCTGCCCGATCCACTGCCAGTTCGGCTCGTCGAAGCTCTTCAGCCGGCCCCCGGAGATGACCTGGGCGATACCGCGTCCGGAGATGAAGAGGATGAGGGTGGCGATGATCGGCTGGATCCGAAGATTGGCGACAAGGAACCCGTTCGCCGCCCCGAAGATGCCCACGATAAGGACCGGGACGATATAGGCCAGCGTGCCACCGATCCACGGCAGATCCCACGGCGCCGCCGCGCTGAGCAGGATCAGGGGAGCGATCGAGCCGGCGATGGCCATCAACGACCCGACTGACAAGTCGATACCGCCGGTCGCGATCACGAACGTCATCCCAACCGCGACGATGACGATCAGAGCGACCTGGGTGAGGTTGACCCGCATCGCCGAGATGGTGAAGAACGCGTCCGAGTTGAAGACCGCGTTGTAGGCGAGCAACAGCAGGAGCGCGGCAAGGCCACCGTATGTTCCCACCGAGCCACGAAGCGCGGCCACGAGCGGTCCTCCGGGGGAGCGGGGGGTGCCGGTCGCTGGTCCGATCGTGCTAGTCTGAGCCATTCCTGCTCCCCGAACCGGCAAAGGTCTCCGCTGGATCGCTGTCCGTCTCGCCACCACCGGCCGCGACCGCGCTGTCGCCGGCTGGCCCCTGCGCCATCGCCGCCAGGAGCAGATCCTGTGTGATCTCCTGATGCGACATCGTGCTTGTTGTCGCGCCATCCCGCAGCACGGTGACGCGGTCAGCGCCCTCGATCAGTTCCTCGATCTCGGACGAGATCATCAGCACACTCAGGCCCTGCCCGGCGAGCTCGTCGATCAGCCGCTGGATCTCGGCCTTGGCGCCAACGTCGATGCCGCGGGTCGGCTCGTCGAGGATCAGCAGCTTCGGGTTGAGGCAGAGCCAGCGCGCCAGCAGCACCTTCTGCTGGTTACCGCCGGAGAGTTCCCGGATCTTCTGGTCCGGGCCCGCGGTCTTGATCCCGAGCCGGTCGATGAACCGGTCGACGATCTCCCGCTGCGCGTTGGTGTCGACCACTCCGGCCCGGGACAGCGTTGGCAGGGCCGCCAGCGTCAGATTCTCGCGGACGGACAACTCGGGGATGATGCCCTCGACCTTCCGATCCTCGCTGCAGAACCCCATCCCGGCGCGGATCGCGTCGCCGGGACCACGGAAGGCGACGGGCTCACCGTCGAACCGGATCTCGCCGGACTCCGGACGGTCGGCGGCGAAGACGGCCCGAGCGACTTCCGTCCGGCCAGCGCCGAGGAGCCCCGCCAGCCCGATCGTCTCGCCGGGCCGGACGGTGAGACTGGCGTCGTGCAGTCCCGGTTCGCGGCGCAGATGGTTGATCTCCAGGAGCGGCGGTCGGTCGTTGACCGTCTCCCGCCGCGACTCGTCGAAGCCCGTCTGACCCTTCCGCCGCACCTCGCCGAGCTCCTTGCCCAGCATGGTCGCGACCAGACCGAGCTTGTCGATCTCGCTCATCGCCCGCTCGGCGACCGTCCGCCCGTCCCGCATGATCGTGACGCGGTCGCAGACGGCGTAGAGTTCATCGAGCCGGTGGGTGATGAACAAAACCGATACGCCGTCGCGCTTCAGCGAGCGGATCACGTCGAAGAGCGTCCGGACCTCACGGTCGTCGAGGGACGAGGTCGGCTCGTCGAGGATGACGAGCCGACTCTCGAAGGAGAGGGCCCGGGCCAGCGCGACCATCTGCTGCAGCGCGATGTTGAGCTCGTAGAGCGGACGGGTGACGTCGAGCCTGATCCCCAGACGGGCAAGTAATGCTCGGGCGTCGCGGTTCATCGCTCCCCGGTTCAGCACACCGAGACGCCGAGGCTCGCGCCCGAGATAGATGTTCTCGGCGACGCTGCGGTAGGGGACGAGGTTGATCTCCTGATAGATCGTGCTGACCCCGGCACGCTGGGCGGCGATTGGCGAGCGAAAGTCGACGGGCTGGCCATCGAAGACGACTGTCCCGGCGTCCCGACGGTGGGCACCCGTCAGGATCCGGACGAGTGTGCTCTTGCCGGCGCCGTTCTGGCCGATGACGGCGTGGATCTCGCCCCGGCCGATCCCAAGCGACGCGCCGTCGAGGGCCTGAACACCGGCGAACGACTTCGCGATCCCGGTCATCTCGACGAGTGGACCGGACTGCACTTCGCCGACCGTCGCTGGAAGATAATCCGTTGCGAGCACAGCTGTCCCTCACCGGTGCCATTCTTCAAGAGGCGATCAATGGATGACCGGTGATCCCGCCGGGGAGAACCGTGGCGAGATCACCGGTCAGAGGACGACGACTCCGACGTTCCTGGGTGGAACTAGTAGGAGCTGTCGATGAACTGGGCCGCATTGCTCGCGTCGAAGAAGCGGTCGGTATTGATGATCTGCGCCGGGACCGATTGTCCGGCCGCATAGGCGACCAGCGTGTCGCAGGCGACCGGGCCGAAGAACGGGTTGCACTCGACCGTCGCGCCCATCTTGCCGTCGATGATCGCCTGCAGGGCGTCGCGGCTGCCGTCGACCGACACGACGAGGACGTCCTGACCGGGAACCTTGCCCTGCGACTCAAGGGCGGCTATCGCGCCGAGCGCCATCTCGTCGTTGTGGGCGTAGACGGCGGTCGCCTGTGGGTTAGCCTGGTAGAGCGTCTCGAAGACGGTCCGCCCCTCGTCGCGGGTGAAGTTGCCGGTCTGGCTGGCGATGATCGTCATGCCGGGAAAACCGGCGGCGACCGGAGCCGGCGTGGCGGCGGTTGCCGACTCCGGGTGGGCCGGCGCGTAGGTCCCCGCCAGAAAGTCGACGAACCCCCGGCTCCGGTCGATCGCCGCGGTGGCGCCAGTCGTCCCGAACAGCTCGATGATCTGCGCCTGGCCGCTGGTGGTGTTGGCCAGCCAATCGGCCGCGCGGGCACCTTCCTGGTAGAAGTCGGAGCCGATGAAGCAGACGTACTGATTCCCGGCCTGGACGATGCTCTGGTCGACGTTGCGGTCCAGGCAGAAGACGGGGATGCCGGCCTGGTAGGCCTGGAGCACGGCCTGGGCGAGTGGCGTCTCCTCACGCGGCGGCAGGAAGATGGCATCCACCTTGGCCGCGATCAGCGAGGCAACGTCGGCGAGCTGCTGCTGGGTCGACTCCTGGGCATTCCGGTACTCGACCGTCCAGCCGCGCGCCTCGATCTCGCTGCGCACGCTGTTGGTCTGGGCAATCCGCCAGGGGTTGTTCTCGTCCGTCTGCGGGTAGCCGATGACGTAGGTGTCCTTCTGTGCCAGTGGCGGAGCCTGCGCTCCGGCGATGACCGGCATCCGCAGACCGAGCATGGCAGCGGCGGCTCCGCCGGCACCAACCTTGACAACACCGCGCCGTGTCCAGGCCTTCATCATCCCGATTCCTCCTGACAGCGAAGAAATAGCCCGACCATGTCGTCAGGGCCAGTCGTATCACCGACGATGCCGGAAGGGTTTGGATCGCACTCGCCCACGCAACGATTTGACCGCTGTGAGCAGTCTGATCAGCGCGGTGTTCGGCGTACCCTAACGAGACCTGCGCCAGTATGTCGTCCATGGGCGAGAGCGTCAACAGGCATCCATACGCGAGGACACCGTGCTGATCGAAGACGATGGCTGGTTCGCTGTCCTGTCATCCTACGTTGAAAAGTTGGCCGCGTTCGAAGGGAGTCTGGTGGGCGATGAACCGGGGAGGTTGGCAACGACCCTTCGGTAGGCCGGGATCCTGCTCCATTCCTTCGATGGCGATGCACCGGTACTGAGATGGCCGGCGCTCCTTCGCGGCGATCACCGAGGGAACGGCTCGGATCGACGCTGGGTCAGTTCAAAAAATAGAGCACCAGGACCGCGGTCACACCCCAGCCGACGATCGAGGCGAACAGCGGCCGATCGCGAAACAGGAGCAGTTCCGGGGATCCGGTCAGGCGGTTCTGCTGGATCAGCAGCAGATACCGGAAGATCGCGAAGACCACGAATGGCAGGGTCAGCATCATCGAGTAGTTCGTCGGGACGGACGACGCATCGAACGTGTAGAGCGCGTAGGCGATCATCGTCGCGGCCCCGACCATGCTGATCATCTGATCGAGCATTGGCACGGTGTAGTCCGACAGGTTCGCGCGATGTGACTGTGCGCCAGTGCCGAGACTGGCGAGTTCACTGCGCCGCTTCGCAAACCCGAGGAAGATCGAGAGCAGCGCAGTGCAGACGTACAGCCAGGGCGAGATCGGGACGTCGATCGCGACGGCTCCGCCAGCGGCCCGCAGAACGAAACCCAGCGCGATGATCATCACATCGATGATCGCCAGTTGCTTCAGTCCGACGTTGTAGGCCGCCATCAGCAGCAGATAGGCAACGACGACACCGGCGAACTCCGGCCGCACGACCCAGGCGATCGCCAGTGAGGCGACGACCAACACGATGGCCGACCCCCCCGCGACGCTGACCGGGAGCGCACCGGAGGCGAGCGGTCGATGTCGCTTGCGCGGATGTGCCTGGTCGTTGGCGATGTCCCGAATGTCATTGACGAGATAGGTCGCGCTGCTGGCGAGGGAGAACGCGACGAAGGCGAGGACCGTGCTGGCGACCAGCCCAGGCTCGAAGAACTTGAGGTCGAAGACAAGCGCGGCGAAGACGAGCGCGTTCTTGGTCCACTGATGCGGCCGCATCGCCCGGATCAAATGGAACGAGACGCCCAGGACGCCGGTCGGTGCGATCAGACCCAGCGGCCCGGGATCGATGACACCTTCCGCCGTGATATTCGATGAACCCTGAGGGGGTGGATCGAACCGGGGTTCGATGGCACCATCTGGATTCGGTCGCTGTTGACTCATTCCAACCCCGGACCTTCCGTCATCGACCGTCACCGGATCGTTCCTTGTCGAACGATGGTACGCGATGCCGATGCCACAGCGTGCCGGTTCAGCGCTGGGGAAGGCGTCGACACGGGCAACGACGGCTGACTACTCCTCCGGACGGAGGGCCGCGACGGACGGCTGGTTATCCGGGCTCCAGAGCATCCAGCCGTTGCCTCCGAACGCCTCCGCGGCGTCGATCTGCTCCCGGACTTCAGCCGGCCCGTACTCGGTGAACCCTTCCAGCGGCTGCGTGAAGTCCTGTAACCACGGGCGGAATTTGCCGACCGACTCCGGCACCATCTCGGCCGCCCGTTCCAGACTCTCGGTGATCGTCTCACTCGGGTAATCGTTGGGTTCACCCGGAGCCGAGACGATGTTGCCGAGCTCGAAATGGGACGGATAGATCATCAGGCAGAGGTAATCGGCCAGCGGTGCGAGCTGTTTGAGCCGCTGACCAATGCCCTGATCGTCGTCGTAGAGGGCGATGATGCCGAAGACGTCGAGGGCCAGCTTGGCGCCAGTCGGCCGGATCGCTTCGGAGCTGCGCTTGATGAACCCGGTGATCGCGCCTTCGCGAGCCTCCTGCGAGTAATCCGGCCCGAGGTCGGCGGTCGTCAGATCACCGTCAGACGGGAACCGGACGTAGTCGTACTGGATCTCGTCGAAGCCCATCCCGACGGCCTCGAGCGCGAGGGCGATGTTGGCGTCCCAGAGCGGTTCATTGAAGGCGTTCACCCAGGCGACCCCATTGGGATCACGCCATGACTCTCCGGTGTTCTCGTTCCGGACCGCGAACTCAGGGTAGTGCTCGGCAACGAGCGGGTCCTGGAAGATGACCATCCGGGCGATGACGTAGATGCCCTCATCATGGAGCCGCTGGACCAGTGCCGCCGGGTCGTAGACCGGCACGATCATGTCCGGGACGTCCGTGAAGAAGGAGACGCCCGTCTGGTAGAAGATCGTGTCCACCTTGAGGTCGAGGACCACCGCGTTGAGTTCGGTCGTGTTGATCATCTCGATCATCCCGGCGATCGCGTCCTCGTCGCTGAGGCCGGACTGATTGAGGTACGACGCCTTGATCGTGATTCGTTCGAGTGTCGCGTTCGCCGTCCGGCTGGCATCGACCGGAAGCGTTAGGTTGTCGAAACCGGACGCCGAGACCCGGACTTCCGTTGCGCCCGCAGCACCTTCGAGCGTGAAGGTCCCGTCGGTCCGCGTGACCGCCGTCGCAGCGCCGCCCTGGACGAGCGCGTTGCCCACCGGCTGCCCCTCGCCGTCGAGGACGGAGCCAGTGACGCGATCGGAGACGAGGCTCGCATCGACCGTCGTCCGGTCGCCGACCGCACCGTCCCAGGCGGAGTAGCCTTCGGCGGTGAAGGCGAGCGTCGCGCCCCGCGGGATGCCGGTGAGCGCGTAGTGGCCGGTCGCATCGGTCGTGACGGTCTGGTCGGTGCCGGCGACCAGGACGACGGCTCCGGCAACGGGCTGACCTGTCGAGCTATCGACAACGACTCCAGCGACGCCTGAGGATCGAAGCGCGACGTCGATACTCGATACACCAGTGGCCGGAATGGTTGCTTCGGCACCGTAATAGCCGTCGCGCTCGAACGCCAACGGCGCGGTGCCGATCAGTTCAGGATCCAGGAAGACCCTGCCATTGGCGTCGCTGGTCGCCACAACCCCAACCGCCGATACGCGGACCCCCGCGACCGGACCAGCGTCGTCCCTGAACGCATAGGAGACCTGGCGGGCGGCGTCGGTCGATCCGGTGAACTGGAGATATCCGATGAAGAGCAGAGGGATGACCAGGATCCAGCTGTACCACCAACTCACCTTGGGCCAGGGCCGGTCGCGCTCTTGACGACCTGATCTCACAGTGGGAGTTGCTGACGGGGGGTGGGTCGCTTCGGGCTGGATCGTCGCGCTGGCCCGCGAAGCGGCAGGTTGACGGTCGGGGGAGCGGTTCAGGATGGACCATCCCTCCCGGCGCGATGATGGCGGCGCCGCCTGATCGTGAACGCGTGCCACCGGACTGCCGTGGACGGGCGGGTCGGCAGCGATCCTGCGTCTGTCTCTACGGGATTTCAGTCTAGAGCAACGGGTACAAAGGTTGTCCGGAGCAAGGTTGGCTGCCCGCCATCGCCTGACGGCGATGCCCGGCCATGAATGGCAGCGAAGCGAGCCGGGCTCAGGAACGGCGCGGAGCGTACGGAACG
>JAABUS010006585.1_pt1 | contig 14008 bp, 10 predicted proteins | sample 5560161 | NCBI WGS metagenome assembly JAABUS01 (sample SAMN10711885, study PRJNA513376) | rock metagenome | isolation source: Antarctica rocks | place: Antarctica: Victoria Land, Trio Nunatak nord | collected 2016-01-04 | reverse complement strand
TATGAGCCACGAAGCATATGGCGCATCACTTTATCCACAACCCCCTACGCCTAACATATCGGACTATGTAGCTTATCCACTGGCTCTCTGTAATATATCGAGATATTGCGGAAACTCAGATGGCATAACAGACCCAAATGTCTACCAACCGACCTTCGATCGCTCTGTCGAAACGCAAGAGAACCAAGCCGCCTGCAGCGAAATCAACGCCTTCGCTTTCCCCAACCGCACGTCTTCCTGTCAAGCAAGATACCCTATTTGTTGATCTCTTCACCGCTTGCCTCCTCTTCTGCAATCACAACGAACAATATGTCCAAGCTTGGTTCGATTATCACCTTCTGCTTTCTGCGCACGAATGTAGCGACGCCGGTACAGAGCTGAAGGCCTTCAACGGTAGGCTTGCGACCTTCTGAAATTCGTATTGGCATTAGGTAGAAGGGGCCATCTGCTAGAAATGGTGAAGGATTTGGACCTGGTACTCGAACAATCGAATAGCCCGGATTAGTGAACTATGATCGTGTTAGCTGGGCAACTTTTACGATTACAAATATCGAACTCGTTGAACCAAATGCATTTTCCCTAGCTGTCTCCATATCTCGGGCAAGCCATCGTCCACGCACAACTCAAATTCAGTATGGCCTTGCTTTGCGAACTTTGCCTTTGACAGCCAATCCTGGAGATGTTCCAGAATGTTCTTGTCGTAATCGCTCAAACTTCGCTGCTCCAAATGTGCTGGCATAGTGATGAGTGAAGCGAGAAAAGGATGAGATATCAAAGTCGCCGCGCAAGGCTCGGTATCGCTCTACAAAGTGAGCAGCGCTCGACTCCGAAGTTCATTGTGGGGCGCTCACTGCCAAGCCGCTATTCGTAATGCGCCGGTCCTGTCCGGAAGCGCTCCACGCTCATCTCGACGCTACCAGGAAGTTAAGCTTCAGTCTAGCATGGGCGCAGCAGTACTACTATCTTCTTGTCGACTTGGTCAAGCGGAAAGTGATCCTTTGTCTGTCCCCATCATCTTCCGCAGAGCCATTGAGCTCTACTAATGTCGAACGATTGGTCTCGTCCGCCGTGGTGATCTTAGTGCGAACACCTGAAGAAGTGAGATTGTAGCTACGAGTACTGTTTCACTTTACAAACGAGTTACTGTACATACTGCAGCTTCATGATGGGACAGAAGTTCAATCCTTGTCGAGTCCAGCTACGTCCCATGCGCGATTGTTGTCCCTTCTGCTTTTTGGCTCTGCCCATGCCAACAGCTGGCAAGCCTCCGTTGTGTGCGGCTGGCCAAGGAGGTCACCGAGTTCCTCGGAATGCGGCCCTCCAACACGTTAGCTGGGAGTAGAGACTGCGGCACAACAGCTTCACAGAATACAGCTTCGCCCAGACCTCGATCGTTTGCTTTCCCCAGCCTCGCACCGGGCGTTCAATAACGAAGTCATGACGATCGAGAGCCATTTTCTGTCGTGACGCGCTGCCTCCTAGGAGTGCCTGTAATTGGACCAGACTTGGTAGAGGTGGGTGGGTGAAGACGTATCGGAAGCACGAGTTTCAAAAGTGTAAGCATTGGTATCGTACTTGTGGATACGAATAGCGGTGTCCGAAGGACGGGTGAAGAACGAGCAAGATCTGCAGTGGACAGGTAACACATGCTTCCTGTGCTCAGTATTGGAGCTGGCGCACGGCTAGGCATCTTGCCACCCTTAGGTTCCCATCCAATAGGGCAACTGAGGTACCGAGAGGTACTGAGGGAGCAAATCATATATCTCTCGAGGTCCCTCCATTGTACCAGAGCCTCGTCTCTTTGCAATTTGTGTCATTGCAGTCCTCGAGAATGGCAGTCCCACCCGGAAGGACCTTGGCTGGTATGTTGCCACACCTCCCCGCCTCGCTCAGATACTGACTTCTACCTAGACCGATACGGAGAGCAAGGAAGGGAAGCTCTTGTGCAAAGCACCAATAGGCTCCTTCTTGAACATGTTATCCGGTACCGCTTATATGGATCGGTTGGCTCACTTGGTCTCGTCCTGCGAAGATGTGAGAAACAAAGGTTGGAGCTTCTGTACACCGTCGTTAAAGATACGGAACTTCTTCCACCATGGAACGAGAGTCGATTAATCAAGGAAATCGAACATGCGATAGTCCCGCCAATAAGGAGGTTTCTTCATCCTAAGGGACTCTATGATGAAGAACTTGCTGCGTTCAAAGATATGAGCGTTGATGAGATTATCGTCACACTTCTCGATTCTGTGCATGCTCGACTTCGTGAAGTTCCTTTCGAAGAGTTACTAGGGTATTTCGCCAAACATAACGCTCCAGCTGTGTATGCATTCATGATAGATTATGATAAGCTTGTCGAGAGCATACAAGAGCGGGTTGAGAAGGACTCCGATCTAAAACTCCTTTTTGAGTCGACGGTCAAAGTACTGCAGACCCGCGAAGAGCCTGTGGCAGCCTTCCTTGGTAAAATTATCGACTTTGCAATTGATTCGAGCCAAAGAGCAAATTTTTGGAGACGCCATCTACAGACACTAAGAGAAGATGAGCGTGGACCCCGATTTACCATCAAAAGAAGCCTAGTTCCAGAGTGCACGGTTCAGTCCTCGCATATGAATGCACTAAAGAGCGACTTGCTAGATAAGAAACCTGACGATATCAAATCTTTCATCGCCGAGATCCTCGTCAAGGAATCCCAATTCGCAAAAGACGAGATGACGCCATCGACGGACACATTGAGATGGGTTTGGTCTCTTCATGTTGGGGACTCGACACAACGCCCTCAAGCGATCAAGATTATTGTTGAGACGCTCTCCACGCCTAATGTGCCCGTTCGCCATCATATTGAGCCCATTCTGAGGTGCTTGCTACCCACGACACGTAAGGCTCTCATTTGAAGCGACGTGGTTTTGTTCGACTAGGGCACCAGAATCCTAAGCGGGACCTCTGCGAAGAATGGGCTTCGCAGCAATTGTGCAGCCCAGATCGTCTCCGGGATCGCATCTGCCGTGCTCGGGATGGCCTTCACGGTAAGAGGTTGGAAGTGTGTGAACCTGTTCCTCGATGGATTGAGTGGCGAAGTGTCCGTGCAGGCGCTACTTCCTCTGTAAATGCCTGTCCGGCGTTGGCATAAGTCATGTGCTAGGCCATTGAAATCAAACATTGTATTGGCCACTCTTATTGATATGGGCTGTACTTGGGCGGATGAAGCTCGATTCCGACATTGGCGTACAGTAGAATGTGCCGTTCATTGCCATCCACCGAGTTGACCTGCGACGAACTCTGTTCGAGGAAGCTGAAGGTAATAAGTAATAAGCATAAAATTCTATTTTCGCTTGTTCCGCGAAGATAAAATTGCGAGAGCCGACAAACTTTGCAATATCTATCATTGATCAGGTATCCATATTGGCCTCCGACATCCTCATCAACAAAACATAGCTGTCGTTAAAATTCTCTCTCCATAAGCTCAATAAGCGGACCATCTGCAAACCCTATAATCCAATCATGGAATTGGTACTCATCTTCCCTCTTCCTGCCTTTCGGCATGTCCTCATGACCGCCACCCGTTACCTTCCCACCCGCAGCTCTTACGTCATAGCGGTACACCAAATGGAACAATGCAAGCTGGATCCCAAAATACGCCACCGTCTGTCCAGGGCACATACGCGGGCCTTTCAGGAACGGATGAAATGCCGCCTGCATGCGGCGATCCTGCGGCTGCTGCAGCCAGCGGTCGGGATTGTATGCAAAGGGATCGGGATAGATGTCTGGATCGTGATGCAGTGCGTAGAAGCTAGTGCCAACCGTCATACCCCTAGGCACGTGTATGCCGTCGATGGTAATGCCGCCTTGCATCACCTCACGGGGGACGCTGCTGGCTTTGGGCGGGGAAAGGCGCATGGTTTCATCAACGCAGGCACGGAGGTAGCGGAGGGAGCTGAGCGTGGAGTCGTTGATCTGTTCTACTGATGTGACGCTGGAGCGTATCTCTTTCGCAGCCTTGTCGAAGACGGCGGGGTTCTTGAGCCAATAGAAGATTGTTGCGGTGACGGTGAGGCGCACGGCGTCGCTACCTGCGGCTATCAACAGCGAGCTGTCGGCTCGGAGCTCATACTTGTTATAGAGGTTGACGCTGATTAGGTGCTGGAAGATATCCGAGCTTTTCAAGCCAGCACCGTCCTCAGCATGCAACCTCTTTGCTCGGCTTGCAAACATCTCCTCCGCAAAACTACTGTAGATCTGCGTATCGACGGCTGTCTGCATGCGCAGCAAAGAAGGCAAATTCGAGCCCAGGAACCATCGCCAGAACCGCACAACCGGAGCGTAGCCAGCCCAGTAGAGGAAAATGCTCGTGCTTCTGAGGCAGCCTGGAACCCAGCGGTACTCCGGGCTCTGCAGCATGTCGAGAGGCTTCCCGAAAGTGATAGTACCGATGAGATCGAAGCTATACCAGCTAGCCACCGTGCTGATCTCGACAGGTGCCGTCCAAACTTGCTTCCCCTTTTCTGCTCTCATTGGAATATGAGAGTAGCTTCCTGCTATATCTGCGAATTTTCGGGCAACCTGGTCGATGCTTCGGAAGGCTTGTTCTCTGGCTGGCAGCGCCCGGTTGAGCACTTTACGCCGTGCCGCATGCTCTTCGCTGTTGGCTGTCATCTGCACGCTTCTGCCGCCCTCTGCTCCCCCATCGAGAAGTCCATAGAACTCGTCGCCTTTGAAGACGTTTGATTCTCTAGCATGAATTTTCTGAAGGGCCGAGAAGGAGCTGAACGTTATCTGCTGCCAAGATTAGTCACGCCTTTTATCGAGCGACGCGCGTTTGAGCCTTGAGAGCCCATCTGCAACACTGACCGCATTCGGGGCACTCCTGATTACACTACCTATGTTCTCGCAGTCAGCCGATTTACCGAAGCGAGCCAAGCCGGTGTTGAGGATGCAGCTGGAACGATACCGTAATTCTCATGAGCTTCCCGTTCTCTTATATGGCGATCCCCTTTGTAACACTGCCATATACGCGGTACACCAGATATTCTCTGCGCCAGAGGGCCAGGAATGCGAGCTAGAGGATGGAAGAATAAACGATATATGGCCAAAAACCCAAGCTAAGATCTCATCAGTAGGTACTTTTGACATACTGTTGGTTTGCGCCTACGTAGAGAGCCACAGATGACGCCAGGGCGACAGCGGTCAAGGTGATGCTTGGCGTTGAATACATCTTGTTGACCTTGATTAGTGCAGAGGGAAAGAGGAACACTTGATCATATGAATGGACGATTGGATGCACTCGAAGAGAGGTGTAGCACTCAACCAAGTACAACATTGGAGACGCGAAGCAGGAGGAGGGGACATCATATGCGGGTTTCTCATGGCATATGCGCCTTCGTAGTAGCTCTCCCGACTGCATGATGTGGTGCAATAAAGCTGCGAGATCGCTGCACCACTTGACTAGCGAAGGCTTGCAGCGCTAATGTACGTCGCCTGCATTAAGCTCAATATACAATGAGTTGTTCTTTTTATCGCGGGCCGTGGCGTCTATCTCTCCGCATTTGCCAGAGTGTCAAACCGAGCTTCGCGCCACAGGACCAGCTTGCCAAGGTCGAAGACTTGGCGACCTATTTCACGACTTACACATCTAATGCATAGTGGCATTGTATGAGTCTAGGGGGACTCTTCCAGTGTATTAATTGCAAGTAGCTCAGTGGAGTCCTTCACTTCCCAGAATAAAGTACACACTCATGGTAGTCCCGGGTGATGTAACACACTACTACAGCGCGTTGACCTCTTGTGAAAACTCGACCGTTCGGTGGATGATATTATCACTGCCTTGATCACTGCCAGCTCTGTCCTGTGCTGCTCCTATCGGGCCGCACGGGCCTTGTACTTTCGTCTCCGAGCTCCCGTATCCTCCATGCAAACGCTGGAACAACTCCCGCTGAGAGTCCTCGCTCGCCCTTTGCGGTCGCGCCGCTGTAGTTGAACGGGCGGGTTCATTCTTTAAGAAACGCTGTTTCGATCTGGTGTTGGAAACTTGTCCAAAATGGCGTGAAGATGACTTGTATCGGCCGCCGTTACTGAGCTCGAAGTCGTTCGCGTTGGTGATTTGTATCCCGCCGGATTGGAGGCTACCCCAGAATTGTTGCGAACGTGGTACGATTGCGCAAATAACTGAGAAGAAGATTACAAGAATCTCCCAGACGCTTTGAGTCGCGCGCTCCCAAGTCTTATCCGTGGTACGCTGCGTACGTGGGATGGCAATCATTTGACCAATAGCAACAAAGGGAACACTACCATGAATTAGCTCGATACTCCTCACAATGGCACGCTCGGCGCGAAAGTCCTTTGAAGCCGCAGAGGGATCAGACTCACATCAATCTCGAGGACAGGAGAAGCATAATCCGGATTTTTCTCTCATATGGCATCTTTCGTGCCCAGATTAGATGCAACGGAGCAAATGCCAGCCAGACGTCAGTCGCCATATTCAATGCTATCACCGCATACTGCATGATTCCGCTGTTTGGACATGCATCGGCAGCCAGACCAATGAGCTTCCATGCCGGTTGTGGACACTGAAAAGCCAGCAGGAGCAGGCAGATTGCGCCCCAAATCCCAGCCACGAGAAGAGAAACTTTGAAGCTCCAAAACGATCGGCCACCGCTATTCGACTCTATACGCCAGCCAAGGCCGACACTGGAAAGCTTTGCGGCCCACATCGCCATTATGCCTAGGAGTTGCGCTGCGTAAACCAACTAATCGCAATGTTAATTCTTCCCAATTGTAATCCGAGCGGAGAAGTGCGATACCTGAAACGTCTGAGTGACACTTTGCGAAGAGTGACCAGCCTGATGAGTGCCAAGGCCTGGTGAAACAGCTTTCGCGTAAAGCACATAAGCTGCGATCGAAAATACCTGGTTGTACATTTATGAGCTTAATTATTTTTTGATCCGCATGATCGAAGATCTGATTGGCATGAACTCACAGTGGCAGAAGCCGCGCCTGCATTGTCGAAGGAGAACTTGGCCTTAGATTTCCTTTCTATGCAGAAACGCACCACACCAGCACAGATTGTGTACACGATCAAGGTGTATGATGTGATGACTGTGCTTGCCCCTCGATGCTCAGAATCCATTGGAAAGTATGGGGCATAGAAGTCTGCCATAGTAGCAGCTCCTCACTGTAAGCTGGCAGACCACATAGTGTAGACTGCGGTTGAGGAAACATTACAGTGAGGTGCAGTTGAAGTAATACATGGTTCTTCCACGTTACGAAAGACAATAATCGTAATCTGGGGCATGATCCTTCAATGCTGGTTGTGGCAAGACCTTCTTGGCAAGGCACATGCGTGAAGACCGGTCTCCCGGTCTCCCCGATAGATTGGAGAGCAATCTGGCGAATCAAAATGTATTCTCCTCAAGCCATCGATTTTTAGTCCGGATGAGGATCCCCAGGCGCCTAGCGAGAAGTCCAGTTATCGGACCGATCTCCCATCCGTACATAGCGAAGTACTAGACCTTGATATGAAGGCCGATCGCCTCGAAAAGCGTAAGACGTAACGAGGTTTAAACTTGGTACTTCGTATTAGAGGGGTTAAGTGTTAGCGTGACAAGGGTTTTTTGGCCCGGCTCTCACGTACTTCGTATGTGGCATATTAATTGTTAGTACGAACAGGGGTTCCTGGGCGAATAAAACCTGTCACGCTAACAATTAACATGCCGCATACGAACTACGAAGCGGGCGGAGTGTGTGTCCCCCACTCTAAATCCGCGGAGACTTCCCGGACAGCCGTAGTGCTACGACACCAACCCACATAAAGTATCTTAGTGCGAAACGACCCTTGTGGTGTCCACCCCTCGAATCGGATATTTCATGGCTGGGGTCTAGACTTAGCCGAGGAACAAATTCTTCGAACCTTTGGCCAAAGCCGTCGTTTAGCCTCACACTAATGTATAGCGCGCCTTTTAATAAATAGTGCTACAGGGTCGGCACGTACGCACCGGAACTTTCGTGGAGCACTTTCGAAGCTGTCAGGATTTCAATATTTCATAGCAGTACAAAGTCAAGGAATGATGTCTTTCCATCTCTAGGAGCTTTCTGATGTTTAATACCGCCATGGGGTTGAAGTCTGCTGCAGAGACCTTCATTGGGGTAGCCCGAAGTCAGGCCTGGCAATCACACTTTGGCATTGCGCTACTGTAAGCCACATCCCTGTCCACGGTTTGTTATCAACAACCTCTGCAATAATAACCTGTCGTGGGGGGCGTCTGCAACTCCTGCAACTTAGGATATTAGCTGATGTAGAGCAGCATCTCCGTGCATGCTAGCTGGCGACTCTTGCAGCATGAGAGAGATCGCCGCGACGGACGTTAATTGCCAGAAGATGTGTTCCATGTTTTGCCTTGCTTTCAAGTGCAAGCCCAGATCATCTTGCCGTGGGAACGCTCTCTCATTTTCTTTAACCCTTCCTCGTACGGCTGCAGGCCAATTGGCAAGAGTCCCTCCACCAAGATGGCAAACGAAAAGTATTTCGAGATGACGGTAGCCGAGGGATCGGACCCTTCGACCGACTCAAAAGCGCCCCACACCGAGCAGAGGGATGAAAGTATTCTTCACCAAACCGAGAGTCACAAAGGCCTGATCGAGGTACGTGAGCCGCAAAGTTCGGGTATACGACATTGATTTGCAATTGACTATCCTTAGGGGTACATCCAACTCCTTGCCATTACCAATTTTGGCTTCACTCTGCAAGCAGCATGGGAAGCTTCCGGCCTCTCCATCCAGTTCAGCCTGCTCAATGGCGGCCCAGCATCGTTGCTCTATGGCAGTCTGCTGGCTGGCTGTGGATCTTGCCTTATTGCATTGTCACTGGCAGAAATGGCATCCATGTGAGTCAACATTGGATTCGCTCTCGCATTTCGCGGTGCAGCTATGCTAACTTGTGTCAGTGACCCGGTCGTAGGTGCTCAATACCGCTGGTCCGCGCAATTCGCTCCAGTATGGCCACGTTTCTGGGGCTTGTTCCAAGGCTGGATGACCGTCTTCGCCTGGGTTACAGCTACGGCTGCCTCGCCTGCCTATCTCGCCCAGGGCGCCCAAGCTCTCATAGCACTCAACAACCCCGATTATGTCCCTCATTCATGGCATACCACACTACTGATGTGCGCTTTTGTCATCCCTCCTGTCGCGGCCAACCTGTGGTTTAAGAAGATCCTCAATCCGATGGAGACGATCGGCGCCATCGGACACGGGGCGTTCTGGATCGTGACGATGATCACGCTCGGTGTCGCAGGCGCGAGAAGCTCCAACTCATTTGTCTGGGGAACGTTGACGAACGATCGAAGCGGCTGGACTCAGCCAGGTGTGGCTTTCGGCATTGGCTTGCTACCGATTGCGTTTCCACTAACTTGCTTCGACGGAGTCCTGCACATGAGTGAGCGAGCCCTGATTCTTTGAGGCGTGACCTGAGACTAATTAGAATGCGTTGCAGGCAAGGAAGTGAAGAAACCCAAAACCAACGTCCCTCGTGCTATGGTCTTCGCCGTGGTTCTCAATAGCATCGTACAATTTGTGTGGCTCCTCGTTGTCTTATACCGCTTCGGCGATCCCGACGTTGTCGCCAACGCGCCCGGCGGCCTGGCCATCATCGGCGTGTACATTAACGCCACGCATTCCAGAGCCGTAACGACGCTTTTTGTTATCTTCCATATGGTCATCCTCTTCATCTCGCTCTTCAACATCTTTGCATCTGTTGCGCGATTGACGTGGGCGTTCAGCCAGAACAACGGTCTGCCGTTGTCTAAGTACTTCTCATTCGTGCGTGGCCCCTTTCCCTACGAAAGAGATATGAGTAGGCTGTTAACGAACTCCCAACCGCAGGTCTCAATCCGCTGGCATATGCCAATCCGCGGCCTTATGCTCGTCGCCATCATCTGCTGTCTCCTGTCGATCATCAACATCGGCAGCACAACAGCATTTAACGCGCTCATTTCAATGCCTCTCATCGCCCTGTACATCAGCTACGTCATCCCCATCGCCTTCCTACTGCTCCGCAAATTGCGGGGCCGCACGCCTGAGCTGGGTCCGTTCAATCTAGGTCGATGGGGCATAGCCGTGAATTCGATCGCTGTTCTGTATATTGTATACGTGCTCTCCTTTGTGGCTTTGCCGACTATCATGCCGGTGTCCGCTAGTAATATGAATTATGCGGGTCCGCTGGTTCTGGCAGTGGCGCTGCTCGCGCTTGGTGATTGGGCCGTGAGTGGCAGGAAGAGGTTTAAGATCCCTGAGGTTCCGGTGGTCTTTTGAAGAACGGAAAACCCGCCGGAGGTAAGGTAAAGACGCCTGCGCACTTTGGACGAGTAGTCAAGTTATAACATTCGATGGCGGGTAAGGGTATACAGGCTGTGCAGCTTCTGTGAAATGTGCTTTACATTGGCAAATAGTCGATAACCAAAGACTCGTTCCAGCTGGCGGCTTACTTTCTAGTAGTCCTCGCTCAAGGACTAGACTATCTCCATGTCCACGATTTTGTTTCGAATTATATTACAATGTAGTATCCGCGTAGACGTGACTCCTAGCGTACCGCTAATGTGTGAGAAATCGACCGTGGCATAAACAGCTATCGAGGCCTGGTTGTGTGGGGAAATATACGCGCCCGGAGGCCCGCAGATGACTATCCTACAAGCGATACAGCCCAACTTTCTTGCCTCCACTCAGTCACTCCTCCCTGTGGCGACCACAACCATGCCGGAGGGAAAGAAAAGTTGGTCGACATTCTGAACCAAGTGACCTTTTACGAGGGGCCAAGCGCTGACGTGTCCGTTCGTCATTGGGAGCTGGCATTTTAGTTACAACGACAGTAGGTAGCGAACGAGAGTTGATCCGAATCCGGAGATTTGTGACTCATCCTACATTCTTGCGAAATGGGCTAACTGCGGGGTCAGAGTAGGCGTTACATTCAGTACCGCTCATTCTGCCAAGACTTTTCGCGCCGTTGGCCACACCATCTTCTATCAAGCCCCTCCTGCAACTCTCTTGCTGTTTCACACCAGCGGCTACATAAAGATCTGCCACCTCCAATCGACATGGCCTGCGGTCAAGCAAAGTCAATCACCAAGAATAAGCTGCGGCAGCCTCCAGAACCAAAGGATCAAGGTAATGTATTCCGGGTTTGTATATCAGCTGTCTGAGCTGATCAACTGTAGGGAAGCGGCCTCAAGGCATCAAGAAACAACAAGCCGTTCGCAAAAGCGCACGCCTTCAAGCGATAGGCCTTCGCAAGCAATTCACATCCAACAGTAATTACATCCGGGTACAGACACCTCCCTTCCCTCCAGTAAGCAACATCCCCGAGGGCAGAAAAGTATGTGCCTTCATTGCCCTTATTACCATGTCGTAGCGCTGACCTGTTCGAGGCACCACAGCGCTCGCAAACCCTCAACGAACCGTCCACGTCCTCTCGGAAACGAAAACAAGGGCCAGAAGAACAAGAAGCTGAACATCCCTCTCCTCGAATCCGAGATCAGTCTTCTCCGAAGCGAGTTCGAGCTGAGCCTTCGAGTTGTGCTGAAGAGGAATTACATCCGGGGGCGGCAAGTGACATCAGTGAGAACAGCCCCGACCCTCTTCAATTTTGGATTCAGAACGGAAGGTGGCGTAAGAAGTATTTTGAACAAGACAGCCAGGTCAGGGAAGATTTCGAAAGGGGCAAGTCTCCGGAAGAATTGAAACAAACGGATTGGTTACAAGAGTATCGTTTGAGAGAGCCGTTGACGCCAATGCACGGTTTTCACCACTTACAACATCTGTTTGCGAGGAAGAGATCCTCATCTTCCCTTCGTCGTAAGAATTCGGAATCCAGCCTTCAGACATCTAGCGATCAACTGCCACGTGAAGTCAAAAGTGCTCAATACCGTAATGTAGAGTATGAAATTGGTCTGGAGAAAAAGGGTAGCTACATGCGCGAGTTCGATGATGATGATATTCCAGAGGATATCAAGACTTTCTGCAAGAACCTACTGGAAACGGCCCAGACGCTTCCTCAGGATTCTTTATTTCGCGATGATCTATTCAAAAAGACTTGTGAAAAGATTCGAAATCGGAACGAGGCTATGGTCATTCGAGACATCGGATCGCTAATCGTCTCTTCCTCCCAAACTTTAGCCACATACGGTGCTACGCACCTCAATCATCTGTATGAATGCGTCAACGAAGGCTGGAACAGTGTAATCCCTTTTCATGGTACCCGTCCGCAACCCGACTACTCCGTGGGATTTGGCCGATCCGCGTTCACGGAGGAACAACTCAAAAAGCTTGAGCCTTTTGTGGGCGAGATCGACTCCAAGGCCCTCACCTACTTCATGGCCACAACGCGGATGTACTTTCCTTTCCTCACCTGCGAGATCAAGTGCGGCGCGGCAGCGCTGGACGTCGCCGATCGACAGAACGCGCACAGCATGACCGTCGCCGTAAGAGCTCTTGTCGAACTTTTTAGATCGATAAAGCGCGAGAAAGAGCTTGATCGGGAGATCCTCGCCTTTTCCATCTCGCACGATCATACCTCCGTGAGGATCTATGGCCATTACCCCGTAATCGAAGGGGACAAGACTACCTTCTATCGTTATCCAATCCATAAGTTCGACTTCACGGCCCTAGATGGCAAGGAAAAATGGACCGCCTACAAATTCACCAAGAACGTGTACGATACTTGGATGCCGATTCTACACAGAAGGATCTGCTCGGCCATTGATGATTTGCCAGCCGATATCGGTTTTGACCTTTCTCAATCTGCGTCTTTCTCCCAATCTACACCCCAGAGTTCGCAGCAATCAGATGCCGAATCTATATTAGGCGAAGATGATGGCCAGTCGAGCTTTCTAGCCTCGCAAGAAGTTACGCCAACCACTTCCCTTACCCAAACAACCGAGCGAGTATCTAAGAAGCCAAGAAATCAGCGGGCTGCCGGGCAGCAAGTTTACCCCGATCAACGAGCCTGATGCTGCAGAAGAGGGCACCAAGTTTACCCCGATCAACGAGTCTAGTGCTGCAGAAGAGAACAGCAAGTTCACCCCGATCAACGAGCCTGGTGCTGCGGAAGAGAGCAGCAAGTTCACCCCGATCAACGAGCCTGGTGCTGCGGAAGAGGGCAGCAAGTTCACCCCGATCAACGAGCCTGGTGCTGCGGAAGAGGGCAGCAAGTTTACCCCGATCAACGAGCCTGCGCAGCAATCAAATGCCGAATCTATAATAAGCGAAGATGATGGCCAGTCGAGCTTTTTAGCCTCGCAAGAAGTTACGGCCGCCCGAGGGAATGGAAGTATGGTTAACGCCTTCAGAACTAGCTGCGGAAGGTCGACATATTCTCCAACGTTTTATGGAAAAGGCCGGTCAATCTTCCTCAGAAGATCCGGACTCGTGGGGCCAAAATATGAGCCATTGCCTTCATGATTGCAGGACTTGTTATCTCTGCCATTCAGTGAGCGCTGCAGAGGAAAATATCGTGTGGGGATGATCAACACCTAAGATCTGACTTCGTAGATGTATACATTGTTCCAAAAGGTTGACGGCCTTTGCATTCCGGCCTTGCGCTTTCCAGATGAAGGCGTGATTGGTTATGCCGGTCAGCGTGGAGGGATGCTCCTCGCTCAGCACCCTCTTTGATAGTGGGTGGAAAGCATCGTTTTACTTATAAAGTACGCTAACCGCGAGGCAATCGTTAGCTGACATATGGGGTCAATCAGCCGACGAGGTAATCGTTGGCCAATTAGTTCGCCTCACCGTGGGCGTGAATAGATATCAGAGTCTCCAAAGTAGGAGACAAGACCATTTGGAGGAAAGTGCAAAATGTGTAAGAATGCCACAATGACTGCAGAATAGAAGAGGTTTTTGTGGTTCTCTTCCAACTTGACAATGCCGAACGCTCTTGTCGTCATAGCTTATGGAGACCGCTCTTTTCGCATGACTTTCCACCAACTACCAGACTATGCAGCTCTTCTTCTGACCAGACGTAGTTGCCATGCTG
>JAABUS010006583.1_pt1 | contig 14012 bp, 13 predicted proteins | sample 5560161 | NCBI WGS metagenome assembly JAABUS01 (sample SAMN10711885, study PRJNA513376) | rock metagenome | isolation source: Antarctica rocks | place: Antarctica: Victoria Land, Trio Nunatak nord | collected 2016-01-04 | reverse complement strand
TCAAGTCGTACGAGATCTTCGAGCGCAAGCCGGTCCCGACGTGGGGCGTGGACCTGTCCGATCTCGACCTTGACGAGCTGGTGCTCTACTCACCGCCCGAGGCGGGCCGCTTCGACAACTGGGACGACGTCCCCGCCGAGATCAAGAAGACCTACGAGGATCTCGGCATCCCGGAGGCCGAGCGCGAGCACCTGGCCGGCGTGGTCGGAACGTGGCGCCAGGAGCCCGTCTACGAGAGCCTCAAGAAGGAGTACGCGGACCTCGGGATCCTCTTCACCTCGATGGACACGGCCGTGACCGAGTACGAGGACCTCGTACGCGAGTACTTCATGAACAAGTGCGTGCCGCCGCAGGACAACAAGTTCTCGGCCTTGCACGGCGCCGTGTGGTCAGGCGGCTCGTTCCTCTACGTGCCGCCGGGCGTGAAGGTGGACCTGCCGTTGCAGGCCTACTTCCGCATGGAGGGCGCCAACGAGGGCACCTTCGAGCACACCCTGATCGTGGTCGACGAGGGCGCCGAGGTGAACTACATCGAGGGCTGCACCGCGCAGACCTACTCGGTCAACTCGATGCACTCCGCCGTGGTGGAGATCTTCGTGAAGGAGGGCGCCAAGGCCCGCTACACCACCGTGCAGAACTGGTCCAAGGACGTGTTCAACCTCAACACCAAGCGCGCGATCGTGGAGGCCGAGGGCACGGTCGAGTGGGTCGGCGGCTCGATGGGCGCCAAGAAGGTGATGCTCTACCCGGGCTCGTTCCTGATGGGTGAAGGCGCGCGCGCGGACCACCTCAACGTCGGCGTGGCCAGCGGCGACGTGTGGAAGGACACCGGCGCCAAGGTCGTGCACCTCGCGCCGAACACCACCTCGAACATCCTGGCCAAGTCGATCTCCAAGGACGGTGGGGTGATGGGCTACCGCGGCCTGGTGCGGATGGGCCACAACTCACAGGGCTCGAAGTCCCACGTGCAGTGCGACGGCCTGATGATGGACGCGCACTCACGCTCGGACACCTGGCCCGACATCCAGATCCAGAACCCGCACGTGACGGTCGCCCACGAGGCCGTCGTCGGCAAGATCTCCGACGAGCAGATGTTCTACCTGCAGTCGCGCGGGCTCTCCGAGGAGGAGGCCGCCGCGATGATCGTGAACGGCTTCATCGAGCCGGTCACCAAGGAGCTGCCGATGGAGTACGCCGTGGAGCTCAACCGGCTGATCCAGCTGGAGATGGTCGGCTCGGTCGGGTAGGCGGGTCGCGAGTCGTCGGGGGCCGACGTCTGGCCGGGTTGGCCTCGCCTGCCTCCGGCCGGTGCGGCGGGTTTCTCCGGACGGTACGGGGATAGCCATCGCTCGTGGGGCAACGCTTGGAGGTGACTCCCGATGAGCTCGCGGTGCCGGCCGGTCTTTGGGTTCGGTGTCGGGGGAGCTTGGGTGCGGCGAGTTGGCTGGCGGGTCCGAGCTTGGCGGCGGGAGTTGGAGGAGGCGCTGGGCGTGTTGGCCGCGCGCTTGAGATGTTGGCGCGGGCGGCGGACGGCGCGCTGACCGAGACGGGGCGGCGCTTGGGTGCGGGTGCGGATGCGTGTGCCGCGACCGATGCCGGGGCGATGCGCATCGGTGGGGGCTGATGGGCGAGACCGCGACGATCGAGCTGCCCCGGGGTGATCCCGGGGCGGTGTCAGATGCGAGCGCGGCGCTGGCTCGGGTCGCGGGTTCGACCGGGCGGGCGGAGCGGTGGGGGCCGCGGTGTCGGCGGTCGGGTCCCCTGGCAGGCTCGGCGAGCGTCGCCTTTCACGACCGCTCGGCGGGCTTTGAGCAGGCGCTGGGGTCTGTCGACGGGGTGCTCGCCCAGGCGCGGGGGGCGCTGCGCCGCCACGAGGGCGAGCTCGACGACGCGCGAGCGCGTGCGGGCCCTGCGGCGCGAGGAGGAGGAGTGCGTGGGCCGCCTGGAGCTCGAGCAGCGCCGCCTCGAAGACGCCGGACAACGGATAGGCGCCGCGGGCGACCGGGCTACGCGGGCGACGCTCGCGGGCGGGTTAGGCGACCCGTTCTCACTCGCCGCCCAGGCCGGCGCGCAGCGAGACCTCGACGAGGCCGAGCGCAAGACGGCTACTATCGGGGCGCGGCTGGCTTCGGCAGGGCTTTCCGCGAACGTGGGGACTGGAGGCAAAGACGGCAGCGAACATATTGGCGGGGGAGCTCACGAAGGGCGAGTACCTGCCCGCACACGCGCAGGCACGAGCTGCGCTCGCGGGCGTCTTGCGTGACCGCGCCGGCGCGACGGAGGCGGCGGTCGCTGCGCTGGAGGCGGACGCCGCGCTGGCCGCCGCTGCGCTTCGACGCGCGGGGAAGCGCCAAGCTGGCCGCAACGGCGACGTCTCCAGTGCCCGGCGGGCCGTCGAGGTCCTCGGCGCGGCCGGGCTCGACGCGCTCGCGCGCGACGTTCCCGTGTTCGACCCGCTCGAGCGCCGTGAGGACCGGGCGGCCCTCGACGCCTTCCGCCTGCACGCCTGCGCCACGGCCCGCGCCGCTCGGTACCTGGCCGCAGGGACGGGGTGGGGCGAGCCGGGAGAGCTGATCGCGGCGTCCCTCCTCCACGACGTTGGGAAGCTCGACCTTCCTCGCGCTCCCGACGATCTCACCGGCACACCCGAGGAGCGCATCGAGTCCGAGCGGGAGCGGCTCGGCCTCGACCATGCCACCGCCGGTGGGGCTCTCGCTCGGCGATGGGGGCTCTCCCCTCGTCTGGTGGAAGCGATCGAGCATCACCACGACCCGGACGTGGATGGACTGGGCGCCATTGTGCGGCTCTCCGACATGCTCGTCCACTATGCGCAGGGCCATCTGGTGGACATCGACCGGCTCGCGGCGCTGAGCTCCAGGGTCTCGCTTTCCCGCGCGGCGCTGGCCTCGGTGATGTACGAGCTTCCATCGGCGCTCGCCACCACGCGTGGGCACTCGGGCCCGTGTCCGCTGTCGGGCCGCGAGCACCAGATCCTCGGCCGGCTGTCCCAGGGGAAGGTGTACAACCAGATCGCCCTGGAGCTCGGCATCGCCCCGAGCACCGTTCGGGTCCATCTCCACCGGGTCTACCGCAAGCTGGGCGCGGTGGACCGTGCTCAGGCCGTTCTCACAGCCACCGCGAAGGGATGGATCTGACCTCCCCACCCGCTCGTTCCTCAGCCCACTCCGAACAGGGGGCGCGAAGGCGTTGGCCACTGATCGCCGCCGCTGCGATCGGGGTGCTCGCGGCGGTCGCTCTCGCGGTCGCCGTCCTACCGCTGTCAGACGATGACAACGAGCCGCCGAAGCTATCCACCGGCAAGCCGAGGATCGTCTCTGCCGCTGAGCTGCGCGCCTATGCCGAGTCCGTGCCCGCCCCGGTGTACTGGGCCGGAGAGCGAGCCGGCCAGCGGGTCGAGCTGACGCAGGCGGCGCGAGCTCGCGTATTCGTCCGCTATCTGCCGGCCGGGGTTGCGCCTGGCGACAGGCGCGCTAAGTTCACCACGGTCGCCACGTACCCGGTCAAGCACGCCAAGAGCACCATGCAGCGGCGGGCGAGGACCGCGCCCGGGGCTCAGACGCGGCCTGGTCCTGGGGGGGCGCTCGTGGTCATCTATCGGCGGCGCCCGACGAGCGTGTACTTGGCCTTCCCGCGAAGCGACCATCTGGTGGAGGTCTACGCCCCGAACCCCCGCGCGGCTGAGAGCCTCGCCGTGTCGGGGCGCATAGCACCCGTCGGCTGACGGCGCGCCGCCCGACGTTCGTCCGGGCCGCTCACGCGCGCGCCCGGCGGCGCGGACGGGCGTCCAGCCGGCGCCACGGGCTGGGCGCGATGGCGAGGCCCGTTGCGCGCAGCACGGCCCGCAGTCGATAGCGTCCGCGAGGCAACACGAGCCGGACCTGCACGCGGCCGTCGGGTGCCGCCCGCGCGGCAGCCGCCTCGGCGAAGCGCCGCCACCTGCAACGACCGCCAGCGCAGCGGCGCGCCTGCACGGCCACACGCCAAGCGCCCGCCGGGAGCGTGGTCGGCAGCAGCCGACCACGGACCAGGAACGCTCGCCGTAGGCGAACGATCGCGTACAGCTCGACGCGGGGGGAGGGCGAGCGCGGCTGCCGGCCAGCCCGCTGGGGACTCGGCGCGGGCGAGCCCGCGCCGGCGGATCCCGTCCCGTCGGGGACGCCGTCGAGGTCGGCGTCGGGGTCGACCCGGACGGCGTAGCTCCCGGCGCCCGAGGCGGCCGCGATGTCGAGGTAATGGATGCCGGCGGCGACCGCGCGATAGGTGAACACCTCGTCGGCAATGCCCGCCGCGGTGGACCCGGCGACCGTGGCGCCGTCCTCGCTTGTCGCGGTGGTGCCCGGGCGCAGCAGGCGCAGGTCGAAATCCCCGCCGGTGCCAGACATCCGCACCACGATCCCCTGGCCGGCGGACAGGGCGACGGCGCGCACGTCGTGCGCGTCGCCGGCTGCGTCGAGCCGGCCGACCGTACGGCCTGGAACGGCGAGGGTGGGGGCCGTGCCCGGCGTATCGTCGGTGCGCTCGCGGTCCACGAGCCCGCGCGCGGCCAGGATGTCGACGAGCAGGTCGCGGTGCTGGCCGCCGTCCAGTTGAGCGTCCGCGGCGATCAGGGACTGTGATGCCTGTTCGAAACGGGCGGTCGGGGTCAGACCGAAGTTCGACTGCACCACCAGGCGGTCGGCTGCCGGCCCACCGATCGCTGCGCGGATCGACCACAGGGCCGCCGACCAGACCTGTCCCACGCAGTGGACGTTCACCGCACACGCCGGACTCGCCAGCGCCTGCTGGAGCGTCATGGTGGAGTCGACCCGGCGCAGGCAGGGGCGCGGGGTGCCATAGCCCAGCGCATCCCACTCCGCCAGGCAGACGTCGAAGTCGCCGTGCGGGCCGCCGACCGCGGAGACCGCGGCGGCCAGGTAGTCGGCGAACCCCTCTCCGAGCGCTCCCGCCTCCGTGCCGTTCGGGAACCCGGGCACCTGGTCCTCCTGGACGGCGTGGCCGTACTCATGGACGATCACGTCCGCGTCCTCTGCGTCATCGATCCCGCCGGTTCCGAAGGCCATCGAGCGCGTGCTGAGATCGAAGTAGCTGTTGTCCTCCGGGAACCCGTTCACGTCCACCGGCACCTGGCGATCGCCGGCCGCGGCGAGGCCGAGCGACTGCAGGTAGGCCTGGGCGCGATCGATGTGGGCGTAGGCCATGACGGCCTCGAAGCGGTAATCGGACCGGGTGAGCGCCGTGAAGTCGCTCCCCGATGCGCAAACCTCGCCACCCGGCCCCGTGACATGCGCCCAGCGACCGTCCAGGCAGTTGCCCGCGTCGGCGAGTCGCTCGAGCGTGACCGGCACGCGCAGCGATGTCAGCAGCCCGCTGTCGGCATCGTCTGCATCGGCCAGATCGTCGCGAGAGCCCTGGGCGACCACTGGGTTGGGGTCGAAGATGCTGGCCACCCCGGTGGCGTGGACCAGCAGGTCGCGCACGCGCACGATCTCCCCGTCGCGGGCGCCGACGAGCACCTCGAAGACGCCGCGCGGGGCCGACGAGCGCACCACCACGCGCCAGACCAGGCGCAGCCCCTCGGGTGCGATGGCGAGGGAGGCCGTCGCCCGCGCGCCGGACACGTCCAGGCGCAGCCCTCGCCGAGCCGCCACGATGGCGCTGCGCGCGCCGATCCGGGCGGGCGGCGGAACCACCACACCCCGCCTACTGTGGTCGACGATCAGGTCGGCGCCAGGGCGGACGCCATCGGTGACCACCGCCTCGGCGCCCAGCACGGGGAGGCCGTCGACGCGCTGGCGGTAGCGGTAGAAGCGAGCACCGGCGCTGGCCACGGTGTCCACCAGCGAGAGCTGCGAGACGGGCGCGCGAGCCGCCTGCAGCGCGCCGGCCACGCTTGGCGGCGCCGCGGCGCCTGCCGGCGGGGCCCCCGGGAGCGCCGCTGCGAGCGCGGCGAGGAGAAGCCCGGCCAGCCGAAGCCCCGCTCGCCTCATGCGCTCAGGCACGCCAACGGCTCCGGCCCCACGAGGGGGCCGGAGCCGTCGAAACGTCGAGTGGGGGCTGCTCGCGCCGCCGACTACTCCTTGCCCACCGCCGCTGCGCTGCCGTCCTTGCTGACCGAGGTCGGCGTCGTGCAGATCGCAGTGACATTGAACGTCGAGGCACCGCCCGAGTTGTTGTTCACAAACGCCTGCCAGCTGTCGTCCCGGATGGCGTCGGCGTCCGGCCCGTCAATCGGGGAGGAGCTGTTGACGTTCTGCTGTAGGCCCCCAGCGGTTTCCACGCCGCCGCCCGTCACCGACTGGCCCGCCGGGCAATCGGCTTGGCCGACGCTCTGCGCGCCGGCGGGGTTGGGGATCGTGGCGGAGGTCACGTACCTGAGCGCGACCGGACCGGCGGGACCGGCGGGGCCGGCGGGTCCGATCGGGCCGGTGCTACCGGTAGGCCCGGCGGGGCCGGCGGGTCCGATCGGGCCGGTGCTACCCGGGGGCCCGGTGAGACCGGGAGGGCCGGCGGGACCGGCTGGTCCGCGCGGTCCGCGAAATCCGCGTGGTCCGCGCCTGCCCCTCCTCTGCGCGGCCGCCGCGTCGTCTTGCTTGGCCGAGGCGTTGCTGCTCTTGCCTTCTGCGCCCGCGCCCTCCGCGGCACCGGCCGGCACGAGACCAATGCTACCCACGGCGAGTGCCGAGACTGCTAAAAGCGTAATGCGTGCTGCTCTGTCCATTCGAAGTCCCTCTTTCCCTCTTTAGGTGGTCGGCCCGAGCGAGCATCGCAGTGCGGGCCCCACCGTTCAATGGGGGTCGACCCCTACTCTTTGCCGGCCTTCGCGCCCCAGCGGTCACCGTCTCCGAGCGCCTCAGGGAGCAATCTAACATCCGTTTACAGCGCCCGCCGTGCGTGCTTGCCAACGGCGCCTCCGCGCGCACCCCGAGCAGCCAGGCCCGCGTCGATCGGCGTTGCGCTGCTTGACTGGGGCCTGGTGATCGGCGACGACCTCCGCGAGCTGCTCGCCCGCCGGCTGCCCTCAGACCACGCCCGTCAGACGCTCGCCCAGGACATGGCGGCCCGCGCGCTGCGCGCAGGGAGCGCGCCGGCCGTGCTCGACCTCGGCTGCGGGGCCGGCGACTCGGCGGGCTTGCGATCTGGAGCCCAGAGTCCCACGGAGCGGGTTCGGCTTGATCGCTGGGTCAGTCGGCGTTAGCCGGCGAGGGCGTCGTATGTCCCTGCTCTGCCTCACCCCGCGGCGGCCGCTCCGCCGGCTGAGTGTCTGCGCCGTGCGCTCGGGTATGTTCCGGGCATGGGCCATACCGTCAGCATCGAGAGCGATCTGGTCAGCAGCCTCGGCCGCGCGGCCCACGACGTGGGCGTGGGAGCGCTCGTCGGGGGCAACCTGTTCGCCCGGGTGGCGATGCACCCCTCGCTGGCTCACATCACCGACGAGCGCGAGCGCGGCAAGGTGCTCAACCACTCATGGCGGCGCTACGGCGCCGTGAACAGCGCCGCGCTCACCGTGGTCGTGTTCGGCTGGGCCGGGGCGCGGCTCGGGGAGGCCCGGCCGTCGCTGCTCTCGCCCCGCGAGCGGCGGCTCGCCCTGGCCAAGGACGCCGCCGTGGGAGCGGTCGCCATCACCGGCGTCGCCAGCGCGGCGGCGGGAATGCGCTTCGCGCGGACTGCCCCTGATGGCGCGGTGCCCATGCAGACGGGCGACGTGTCCGCCGAGGGGGCCGGAGAGAAGGCGCAACGGCTGAAGAAGGTCTTGAACGTCTTGGGCTCGCTGCACCTGGCCTCGGCGATCACCCTCGCCGGACTCAACGCCGGGCTCTCCCAGGCCAACTTCCGGCGCCCTCCCGCCCGCCGCCTGCTGCGCCGCCGGTTCTAGCGCTTCAAGCACCAGCCCGGTAGGCCGCTCGATCAGCTGTCGAAGCCCGAGCGGAGACGAGCTCATCGCCGAGCGGCGCCGCGAAACCTCGCGAGGAACTCGCTCAGGGCGATCCCTTCCGAGAGGTTGACGCCGAGCGGACGGCGCGCGTGCTCTCGTATCCGTTCGGCGGCGAACTCGCTCGTCGAGCTCCCACGCGCTCTCGGAAGCCCGTTCAGGCCCCGGGGGGCGGCCCTCAACGAGGTTCCAGCACGACGAGCGGGATCTGGCGCTCGGTGCGGTCCTGGTAGTCCTGGTATGAGGAGTACGCCGCGACGGCCTTTGGCCACAGCCGCGTGCGCTCTGCCTCGGTGGCCTCACGCGCGCGGACAGGGATGCGGCTGCGCCCGACTTGGAGCGTCGTGTCGGGATATGCGCGCAGGTTGTGCAGCCACGCCGGATGTTTGGCGAATCCGCCCTTGGACGCCACGACCACGATGTTCTCGCCGTCGCGGATATAGAGCAGCGGTGTGGTCCGCTGCTTTGCGCTCTTCGCGCCCCGGTGATCGAGGAGGAGCACCGGCGGCAGCCCCGGCAGGCGATGGCCCACCGCGCCGCGGGTGATGCGGTACGCGCGCGCGTGGAGACCCATCACCCGGGTCAGGACGGGCCAGGCGCGGTCGGTGAGGTCCAGGTAGCCCACGACCCCGTAGCCTACGCTGCCTCGGTGAGCCACCGCGACCAGGACGGTCCCCTCGCTATCCGGATGCGAAGGGTGGTCAAGCGCTACGGGGAGATCACCGCCGTGGACGGCCTCGACCTCGACGTCCCCGAGGGCACCTGCGTCGGACTGCTCGGGCCCAACGGCGTGGGCAAGTCCACCACCATGAAGATGCTGACCGCGCAGGCGATCGCCGACGAGGGCGAGATCGAGGTGCTCGGCTACGAGCTGCCACGCGAGTCCAAGCAGGCGCGCGCCGAATGTGGGGTGGTGCCCCAGCTGGACAACCTCGACACCAGCCTCACCGTCGAGCAGAACCTGGTGGTGTTCACCCATCTCTACCGCGTGCCCCGTGCCGGGCGCCGGGATGCGGTGGAGCGCGCGATCGGAATCGCCAACCTCAGCGAGCGCCGCCACGCGAAGGTGGATGAGCTGTCGGGCGGGATGCGCAGGCGCATGCTGGTCGCCCGCGCGCTGGTGCACCGCCCGCGGCTGCTGCTGCTCGACGAGCCCACGGTGGGCCTCGACCCCCAGGTGCGCCAGGAGCTGTGGGCGCTGATCGACCGGATGCGCGCCGAGGGCATCTCGATCCTGATGAGCACGCACTACATCGAGGAGGCGGAGCGGCTCGCAGACAGCGTCACGATCATGTCCCGAGGCAGGGCGGTGGCATCGGGGCGCCCCTCGGAGCTGGTCGCCGAGCATGCCGGACGCGAGGCGGTCGAGGTCTACGGGCCGCCGGCCAAGCTGGCGGAGGCCGAAGCCTCCGCGCAGGACGCCGGTTTTCGCACCCGGCGCACCGGCACGTCGGTGGCCGTGCTTGGTCTGGACTCCGCGAACGGGAGCGAGCGCCCGGCCGCCGCGGCGCACCCTTCGACTCCCGATCCGCCGGAAGGTGAGCGCCGCCCCGCCAACCTGGAGGACGTGTTCGTGCTGCTGACGGGGGAGGAGATCTCGTGAGCGCCCCGGCCCGGGGACCGCGGCCCAAGCTGGGGCGTTTGGAGCGGCCCGCGCTCGCCGGGGTGCTCGTGCGCGAGATGATCAACTTCTCCTCCTACTGGCGCGCCACCACCTTCTCCTCGACGGTCGAGCCCACGATCTACCTGCTGGCCTTCGGCTTCGGCTTCGGCTCGCTGGTCTCGCAGGTGGGCGGCTTCCGGTACGTGGAGTTCGTGGGCACCGGCACGGTGGCCACCGCGGTGCTGTTCTCCTCGATCTTCCCTGCGATGTTCGGCACCTTCGTCAAGTACCAGTTCCAGCACACCTACGACGCGATCCTGGCCGCGCCCGTGGACACGGAGGAGCTGGTCACCGGCGAGGCGTTGTGGATCGCCACCCGCGCCGGCGTCTACGGCTGTTCGCCGCTGCTCGTCGCGATGCTCTTCGGGCTGGACCCCAGCTGGGGCATGCTGGCCGTGCCCTTCATCAACTTCACCGCGGGATTCGGGTGGGCCTGCTTCGGGATCTGCATCGCGGCGTTCCTGAAGTCGATCGAGAACTTCAACTACGTGACGAGCGCGGTGATCACTCCCCTGTTCCTCGTGGCCGGTACCTTCTTTCCGATCGATGGGCTGCCCGAATGGGCTCAGGTGGCGGCGCAGATCAATCCGCTCTACCACTGCGTCGAGCTGGTGCGCCACGCGGTGTTCGGCTGGGAGGGGCTGACCGACCTCGCCCACGCGGGCGCGCTGGTCGTGTTCGGGCTGGTGGCCTGGCGGGTGGCGATCGCCGGAATGACCCGCAAGCTCGTGAACTGAGGAGAAAGCCGGCGATCGAGCGTGGCCGAGTCGGGTACTCATAGGTCAAGCACCCCTCGTACCCCCTTCGGGATCGACACCAACACGGGCGAAGTAGGCCGGGTCGCGCCATGGCTCGAACACCCCGCGCCAATCACGACCGGTGAAGTCGACCTCGCCGACCGTGCTCGGTTTGCAGCGTTTCGTGAAAGCGGACGACGGGGGTCGAACCCGCGACCTTCGGCTTGGGAACTCTCTCGGACGCTTCGGCAGGGTCCGGTGGGCTCCTCCGAATCCCCCGCTACAGCGCCAGTTCGGCGGTTGGGTCCGGGCTGGGCTCCAGCCCACCGGATGCGACCGAAACTGACCCTCCGCTGACACCCGCCAGCTCGACCTCCAGGCTCACGGGCTCGGGCAGCGCCTCTTCGAGCAGGTGTACGTAGGTGTCGAGCGTGAAGCTCGGCGCGTGGTGGCCGAGCCAGCGCTGTACCTGCTTGACGTTGAACCCACGCTCGAAGAGCATCGCGGCGCAGGTGTGGCGGAACGTATGGAAGCCCGCCCACCCTGCGCCCGCCTCCTCGGCCGCGGGCGACAACACCCGCCGCCGCAGGTTCTCCGGGCTCAGCGGCGTCCCGACGAGCGAGGGGAACACCAGGTCCTGCTCTCCGGGCCACTCGCTCGCCATCCGGTGCCGGCGCAGCTCGGACACCAGCGCCGCGTCCAGCGGCACGTCACGCCGGCCGTGGCGGGACTTCGGCGGCTGCACCCTCCCGCGGACGATGCCGCGACGCACCCGCACACACAGCTCAGAGCCATCGAGGCGCAGGTGGCGCCACTGGAGAGCGATCAGCTCCGACACCCGCAGCCCGGTCGCGGCGAGCAGCCGGAACATCGCGCGATGCGTCGGATGCACCACGGCCAGCAGCGCCGCGTGGCCGCGCCGAGCGCGACCGTCGATAGCGCGGCGAGCGCCATCCCGGCCGCCAGGTCGAGCGGAGTTTGGGTCGCGGTCGCGGTCGCGCGCACCCAGTCCGCCAGCGCAGCGGGCAGCGCATCGACGGGGAACTCGGGCAGTGGCGCAGGGGCCGGCTCGGGGCGCGCGCCTGTGTGCGAGACGGCGGGCAGCTTGCGCAGCTCGACGTAAAGCCGGCCACGGTCAAACTCGCCGAGTGCGCCGAGGGCCGGCTCGGGGTCACAGCCGCCGTAGCAGTTGGCGTCCAGGTGGTTGCCGCGGAGCTGCACGCGCATCGCCTGGCCACAGAGCGGACAGTTGGTGTGGAGACCCGGCGCGTCGGGCACGGTGTAGGTGAGGTTGCTCACGCCGCCGCCTCCCACAAGGTGCCCTGCGCGGGCGCCTCGGCCGGCGTAGGCTGGCCGGCGCGTGCCAGGGCGGCGGTTCGCTCGGCGAGCATCTCGGCCCACCGCGCCTCCGTCTGGGGCCTCCACGGTGTGGAGAGTCTCGGCGAGGGACCGCGCAGCCCTGCGAGCGTTGCAGAGCGCCTCTTGGGGGTCGCTGTGCCCGGTGCCTCCGGTGCGGCCAGCCGTAGAGCAGGGACGCTCACAGAGTTCTGACGGTCAGAACTCTGGCCGCCGCGAGGCTGTGGCCCGAGCGCTAGATGCTCGGGCTCGCGCATTGACCTGTCTTGGGAGTTGCCCTGCACACATCTTCCGACTGTGCACAAGGTGCGGTCGGATAACCGTCCGTAGAACGACGACGACCGCCACAAGGGCGGCCGACGACGGTGTGCGGGGCGCTCCGAAGGCGCCAGTGCTGCAGTGCGCCGAAGCTACCAGCGGCCTACGTCGCCACCGCAGCGAGAGTGCTGACCGTCAGAACTCTGGGGCCGGTCGTCATGAGCCCAGGCGTGCTACGTCACGGGCCCAGGGGCACTGCGCGGCTGGCTCGTGAGCCGGTCGTCCACCGTTGTCACGCTCAGCAGCGCTCGATCCGAACTCGCCGCGGTCTGGACTTCGTGACATGGCGGGCATCGTCGATCAGCACCAGGCGGGCAAAGTAGCTCCTCCCCACCCGGACCCTTCTCGGCCGCCGAAACGACTCGTACTCGGTGGTACCGCCCAGCCCGGCATTGCTGGCCCGGCCGAGGGATCTCCCCAAGGTCTTCCCGCGTCGACGGAACTCGACGGCGTAGCGTGGAGGGACCTCGCTGTTGTCGGAATGCCCGAAGTCGATGAACACGCGCTTCGAACACGTGAAGTAGCCGATTTTGAACGATTCGATCCGGGGGCGTTCGTTCGCAACCGTGAAGCTCTGAGCCGCCGACCATTTGCTCTCGGGGAAGAACTCGCCCGGCACGGAGACCCTGACGTGCCAGAACCAGCGGCCTGCCACGAGCGGGCTGGTGTTGCCCACCGTGTAGCTCGTCTGGTCCGCGTTCACAGAAGCGAAGGTCTTGTTTCGATCGTCGGCGAAGCCACCGTCGGGCCCGGGCGCCGGGTTGGTCGTGTACTCGATCGCCTCGGACTGCTCACCGGCGGTGAGCTGCCAGGCAAACGTGGGCGTCGAGGAGGCCTTGGCCGCGTCGGGTGGCGAGGTCAAGACGACAGCCCCAGCAGTGTTCGGGATAGCGGCGAGCGCGACGATGGCTGCGACGAAAACCCGAGTCATGGTGCGCCGAAGATACCCGGTCGCGCGCTTCTCACGCGCCGCCGGCGCGGCGGGTTGGCCGCTCAGGGTGAGAACTGCTCCAGGACGGTCGCCCCGGCGTGCGCCTCGTACTCCTGCTGGAGCTTGGCGTGCAGCGGATTGCTTCTCCTCTCATGTGGTCACCGTATGGGCCACCCGCGGGCTTGCTCATTGGCTGCGGCGAACTCTGCCTCCAGCTTGGCTAACAGCTTCGCGAACGAGCCCTCGCCCTCGCGTTGCTCGTACTCCTCGATCAGCCGTTCCATCTCGGCGTCTATCGCGGCCTCATCGTCCGGCGCGAAGCCCTCGCGGCCCGCACGCGCCTCCAGCCGGTCCAGGCGGCGGCCGGTGCTCATGCCGGCACCGGGGTTCTGTCGGTTGCGTCGGACTGTCGCACGGGTCGGTGTCCGTTCGCAAAGGCGGCCGGACCGTGGCCTAACCGGGCCTCCAGCTCGGCGAGCCGGCGCTCGACCTCGCCCGCCTCGCGGAAGCGCAGCAGCCCCTCCAGGACCACCTTGGCGGCGCCGAGTCGCTGGGCGGGAGCGTCCGCGTCGGCCATGAGTGCTTCGAGCGCTTCGAGCGCGCGGCCCGACAGCTCGGCGAGCCGGTGCTCGACGCGACGGACGTGGTCTAAGCGCAGCTCGGCGACGTGAGCCCGGAAGGCGGGATCGGCCATGCGCCGCTTCACAGTGGCCGGTGAGCAGCCCGCCGCCTCGCCGGCCTGGGCGTAGCTGGCACCCGTTGCGAGCGTGGCGGCCAGAAGCCGGTCTGCGAGGTCATCCGTGGTCATCGGGGGTCGGCTTCCATGCCAACTTCGAGACTGCCAGCAGCGGCGGATCGACTGATAGTGCTGACACTTTGTATGGCACCCTGGCGGCAATGCGCCAAAGGGAGCGGAGCCCTGAAAGCAGAAACCGTAACCGTTCAGTCCCCCTGCTCAAGTGAGCGTGGGGAGCGGGTCGCCGCGGGGGTGGGCGGTGAGGAGTTCGGCGAGGTAGGTGTAGAGCGAGCGTCCTTGTAGTCGGCAGGTGACCGAGG
>JAABUS010006582.1_pt1 | contig 14013 bp, 15 predicted proteins | sample 5560161 | NCBI WGS metagenome assembly JAABUS01 (sample SAMN10711885, study PRJNA513376) | rock metagenome | isolation source: Antarctica rocks | place: Antarctica: Victoria Land, Trio Nunatak nord | collected 2016-01-04 | reverse complement strand
AGGGCATGTATTGTGGGCGGATGGCTTACCGGTGGAAGGAGCCGGTACGGTAGAAGAGCTTGAGGTGGAAGGGGGTGGTAGTTTGGCGGTCGATCTTTGGGTTGGGAGCGGCCATTGTTGGGGGTTGGTGGTTGTGACCAAGCGTGGAATGAGGGTCCTAATCTATGCGCCTATGTTGATGCAAGAAAGCGCTACCGATGGCATGTCAACAAGGTGGACGAGGACTCGTAAATTCGCAAACACGCCGTTGAATATAGAGGAAAAGAAAGCACCCCAAAGTTTTTGGTCCTATCCAAATGTGAAAGCGCGATTGGGCGGCGCGGCAATGGCGGCTCATTGAAGCAACTTTTCCATGACCGCAGCACTATCTCGAGGATTCAAGTGTTATGTTGTACAATAGAGCACCATTACATTCTATGTCTCTTAACAACGAATGGGGAGCAGCGATCACAGACCGTAACATGAAGCCGTTGGCATACAATTGACCGGAACCAGTGACCATGTTTCTCTACTAGATTGTGATCCCGGTAATCCAAAAGTTCTCTTATGCGTCTAGTTCCCGTTAGCAGTGTTTCGTCAGGGGGATTTGCTCCCTCCATGGACTGAAGAGAGAATTAGTGAGAATAAGACATGAGCCTTAGCTTGATCTGCTATACATCGGAACCTGTCCTTGCGCCATGTGCCTTATGTCGGTTTGAGATATCTCAATCCTTGAAGGTCAAGAGTTCGTAGGCTGTAAGTGTTCGTGGACGCGTTCTGTGCATCGACCTCGGTAATTGTGAGCGGTGAGTTCCGTTATGGTCTTTGATAGTGGTGGGCCAAATGCAGGCTACGTCCGGACATAACCCGTGACCAGCAACAACACCGATGATATTAGGATCGGCTACTAGCGGTTCTTGCTTGACGACCTGAGAACGCAATGCATTTTCCCCATACCTGTGATGCTTGGACTACGAATTCCTACCACAATTAGAATGGCAACCAACCTGACGGGCGTTGGTAGTTATGCCCCCGCACCTGCAGATGCCAGAGTATGCATTGATCTTACGAATGGTAAGGCTGCACCGTCGGCATTAACTCATCGATGATTGATCAAGTTAACAGATGGCGAGATGGAAAGACCACGTCCGGATATACTGCCATCCCATGAAAATTATCACGTCAGTCCCTCGAATCTCTTGGACCATTTGCCCGGAGACCTGTATAGAGATCCTCAGTCGCCAGAATTCGCCACCGACGAAGGGAGTACATCTCCGGAAAATACGCAAAAGGTCATCCAGGCCATTGGTAAGTCTCCAATCTTACTTAGTCCATTGGATATGTGGTATATGATCATAGCCAAGGCTAATACCGCGCTGCTCATTCCTAGGAAACAATGACGAACCCATTCTTTCTGGGAAATATCCCCGCCTGAAAAATTGTCCACCACATCGAGCCCCTCGAGATATGACATACATCCTTAAGAAGGCGAAGAAATCTGCGACCGCTCGAGCACAGCAGAAGCGGGTGGGAAAATATCGAAAGAGACAACGGCACTCGCCAGTACCAATGCGGGCTGAGAACACTACGCAAAAGGAATCATATGCGACCAAATGGCCTCCAACTAGCTTAGCTCTACGCCCAAAGCCCAGGGCTTCCCGGAAGCCAAATGGACACGCAGTGGACGTCAACGACTCGCACAAAGCTGGGCTTTCCCTAAGACCTAAGCTTGGGTCGGAGAAGCCTTGAGTCACTTTGCTTAGCCAAGTGTGGAAGCAGACATATGCTTTCCGAAGATTAGTCGTCGCGCTTAAGAAGCCGACTTCGTGACTTCAATTACTATCTAGCGTGTTCCTGATGCCTAGAGGACCTTTTCAACAGGAATACCTTTGACGAGCTCATAGATTGGAACCCGGATTGATGGCCCGGTCCAAGACTTCCGCTTGGATGGTCCGTGCGTTCGAGTAAAGCCATCAAAACCGTTCTATGCTCGTGATATGCTTACATGCGCGATTTGACTTCTCCCTTCAATGCTTAGTGTAAATTTTTCATGATGTTGCACGGCATACTCTGTCTAAGAATCACGATATTAATACCTTGACGGTCATTAAAGGTTTCAAGCACAAAAGGTTGAGCGCCGAGGCAAGTTTTGCTTGTTCTCGATGACTCCTGCTCAATTATATGGGCTTAGTAAGGTAGTTTACGTAGGCCCCCGAATGGAACTGCCAGAAGTCGCTCCTTTTCCAACTTTCGATACCACGTTACTTGTTCTGCACATCCCAATGTGAGTGATGCTACTGCCAAGGAGCTACGAGACGCGGAAGGAGCCGCCGCGCTTGCGACTTGGCAATGACCTCTGTTCGATCTCGCAAACAGCCCATCAACAATTTCTATCCCACACGCTTTTTGGTGTCTTCTTTTCAGCCTCCAAAACTCTCCTGCGAAGTAGAATGTGATTCAGTCGCCCCAGAACTTTGGGGGGAGGCTTTGTAGGGCTCAAAGCCCTTCTTTATTGCGCTAACAATGTAGTTCTGTTATTGTCGATTAGGATAATCAATTCACCTCTTGCCAGCATTCTCAAGATTCGGTTGATATGAAGAGTAATTGCCCAGCTGAATGATGCACTCCAACTGTTTCATCAACTTGCGAGACCTGATGACTTGAAAACAGGCTACCACTGTTAAAAAAAAAAACTACGTTGCTGCCAGGAGTCGAACTATGTTCCGGGCTAAGGTCTCAATACTCTTTCTTTTCTGATATAATTCAAAATAAGCTCTGGGTAAGAGGCTGGGTCGGGTGGTGCAGTATTCGAGAACTTCAAATTCCCGAAATTACACATCATAAGTCAACACTCCGATTCATGTCTAGCATGACGGTCTCAACACACTGCGCCGGGGTCCTTGACCTGGGTCATGTCTTACAGCCTTGCGCGAGGGCGGGAGTCCATAGCATAAGATGGCTCGAGGACTTGATTTGCGGTGTTGAACCCCACTGACACTGGCTGGCATTGCCCCCATGTCTTGGCACTAGATGCACAATTCAACTACTTCAAGTTACAGCTGCATAGAAGTGCCTTGCCGCCCCTATGAGAGATTGCCGTTCAGACCCCAATGAGTCTAGCTGACCTTGGCACCAGTGGCCTTGGTTCTAGCTGCTGGAAAAGAAGACTTCAAGGGGGCCCTTCACACTTCCCGGGGCCATCTAGTTGAGAACAAGATCCAAGGTGTCAACGAAAATCGGAGACCCGTAAGTGTCACACCGAAGACAAAAACCTAGATCCAAGTCTATATCAGAGGGACAATTTTTTTGCTCTTTGCGATTGACTTGGTTTTTGCTCTTTGCGATTGACTTGTATGATCAATGTCTTTCTTTAATATCCCAACTGCTAGATTTAGTGATGCTCACTGGCTCTGCGATTCTGTACAGGACCTCTTCTATAGCGCCACTTCAGGGATCTTTCGCTGAATGATAGATAAGTCATGCCAAAAATTATATCGGTCTGACACCAGATTTTTCTTGGTGGTCCAGTCGGGATAATTTTATGTGACAAGTGTTGGCGGAAAACAAAACACATTGGCAATATCGCGACTCGCAGGCGCGTTATGAGGCGGGGAAGTTATTTCAACATTATTGAGCGACATATCTAGAATATCAGTACTCCGCGCTTCTCTCAGCAATCCATACTTTTCTGTCAATAGCTCTTTGTCGTAGTTATACTTACGTTGACAATATTCGACCCTGTTGCTCTAGGCTTTTAACTCAGACATTGCGGACGCGTTCAGCGAAGAACACCATGGGCCGTGCTTTTAAGTCTAGAGCGGCGACCGCCAACGAGATCGATGCTCTATATCGGGTACATAAGAGAGATCTAGTGAGATACGCTGAGAATGGTATGTGTGCCCTTGCACAGAATGGAGGTGGCTGCTGAAGCATTGACAGTCAACGACTTTACCTTGATCCTACAACGAATGCCGAACGGCGAGCAGGTGTTGGAGAAAACCACGTGTCGCCATCCTTTATGTCCGGCCCCTAACCATGCCTCGCAGCCTGGATCGTACCGAGTCAGCATTGAGAAGGCTGAGAATCTGGAAGAGCAGAACGAATTTAGCCGGAGTATTCCCCTGACACCATTGCATCCTTGGTCGGCAAAGTTGAAGAATGGGGAGCGGGCAAAGACGAAACGTGGCTTAGGCAAAGAAGTAAAAGCATGGTGGTGTCTCGAGTGTATAGAAAATATCTGGCTGGAACTTGATGGATTTCAAAAGCAGAGATATCAATACAAGCGCTCCGAGGACCCAGAGCTATGGGAGATCTTCCGATTCCTTCAACCCGAGGAACGAGCCGCTGGTCTCCACGACAGCGAATACCATCTCTCCGCTCCACAAAGATACGCCCTGGAAAAATGGAGAGCCGTAGCTATGTACGAGGCATTCGAGGCCTACGGCATCGACGTGGGTTCGGAAGCTGTTTTTGGTGTCGAACCGAATACCTTGTACCTGGAACCGGACACACGAGACATAAAGGGCATCGACGAGGTGACAGGTCAAGCCGTAGAGGTCAAGGCTACTCGAGTGGCTGGAAAAAAGCTCAGCGATGCACTACGGTATGCGGATGATGAAGTGCATCGGAGACATCAACTCCTACGACAGGCTACCCCAGCAGCCTACACCACAACCACGAAAAGCGCAGCACCTGTTACCAGTGTTGATCTTCTTCAGGCCTCCGATGTTCAGGCGAAGGTGGAAGAGGAGGAGGTAGGTGTAGAGGCCACAGTCAAGGAGGAATGCGCGGCCTCTTCGGAACAGCACCTGATCGTAAAATTGCGGGTTGACAGGGAGGCTTTCAATGCTCTGCTAGAAAAAAAGGCGCCTCCCGCTAAGAAGCGGAGGCTAGTGAAGAGTTGTCGGTCAAGGGAGCTTGGGGCTCATGAGGATTCAGAATAGGACCAGTGGAAGTCGCGTGCGCTGTCAAGGCTTCATACTAAGATAATTGATGCACGTGGAAATTGGGCGCCATACAAGGAGGTAGCGAGGGCCGCCGAGTATTGTGTATCATCGAGGGAGCTGATTGGTCGTACACCGAGTACTCTATCCTCTCAATGTCACAGCCGGACTGATTGGTTTCACAAACGGAGGGATGTTATCAATGCACGGCCGAGAGTAAGTGAACCTGGTTGTCTTTTCACGCTTCACCACTATTGTGACATCTGACAGGTGATGTACCATCAACGAGGTCTCGAATCCCATGAATTGAGCAGGTGTGATAGATAGCCTTTGACCGCTTGACATTTCATCAGTAGATGTTGGAAAACCGAAGCTGACCGCACGAACACCGCAAATTGACCTCGACATATAATTCCACCGCTTGCTTCACGATGACCATGTCGTGATTGACTACTCGATCAGGCCGACTTCTAGCGAGGCGCTTCATGTATTATCGAACTCCTTATAATACTGGTGTAGCACTTCACCGCAAAGGAAGCTATTGTGACTGGGCGAAACTTCACGGTGGGTCACTATTGCATCAATGGAACTCCTCATTATTCACTATCTGTCATTAGCGAAGCTGCCTATTTAAGGCCCCTTCTTGCTCACGCAATTCTAGACTCTCTCCAACCTGCACTCCCAAGGCAGCTAGCTGATCGTCTGCCTTGGATATTCTTACAGGATCCAGCACTAATCAATGAGACTCCGTTATATACAATATACTTTAACATCTATCACTTACTGAGTCTATCTACCAGCTGTCCGGTCGTCGTTCACACAGACGTTCAATATTCTTGAAACCGCGATGACAGCCAGAGCTTCAACCTAGCAGATACTCTAAAACGAGGTCTCGGTGAAGATGCGCGCGCATGTCTTGGGCCTTGGCCTGCCTGGAAAGTAGAGGGTCAAGGGTAAAGCGTTCATAAAGTTTCGCTACCACTACAAAAGAAGCGAAGATCCCGAGCTATGAGAGCATCTGGCAAATATGAGCCCGGAGACTCGAAGCTGGGATGAATAGGATCGACTCTACCATCTCTCCGACCTTCGAACCCAGGCTGTGGAAGCTTGGAGATGGGACCAAGATTATTAATGGGAAGCGAGCTGTGGCGTCGGGCCTGATCCCTCGGTAGAAAACCCAAAATCGGCGGACTCAGAAAGTCTGTACGGAATCACGGGACAGACCATTAAAATCAGCCTGCAACGTATGGCAGAATAGACCTTGAATGAGATCTTGAGGGCTGTATATGGGAAGATTGAGCATGGGCGCGATGTATCTCATGAAACGAACCAGTCCGCAACGGATGCAACTCTGAATAATGAGGGCCCACAAATTGGCGAATCCAACGCCACAACCCCAGATATGTCATATGAATCAGTATCTGTGCTGGAAAAAGCTTCTGAACCACCATTTAACGTGCACCTGATCACAAAGAAGAAGTCCGTCAGTGACACATCTGAAGAAAATGAATCCAGCATGTATTCTACGGCAGAAGGGTATGGTGCCCCACGCTCCGTCAAGAAGGCAAAATTAGACGCCGAGCAGCTGAAGAATACTCGACCGGTACAGTCTTCCGGCGGCGGTTCTCCGCCCAAGAGAGCACAACGACTCAGGCTGAATCCACCGAAGAAGCCTGGCAGCAGCCATGACCCAAGGGTGGCGGTCATCGGCGGAGTGGAAACGCGGGAATATGTGCAGAACTCTGGTGATAATACAAGGAACAAATCTTATAAAGCCGAAGGGCCGACAAGAAAGCCAAGGCTGAGGCTCACATTCAAAGCTGGTCAGACTTCTGCATCAAAAGCTACAGGAGCACCTGTCGATGACCAGGAGCTCAGGGACAACATGCACACATAGAAGGGCGTCACACGCGCATAACAAGCGAGCAGAAGTTCGGGGACCACACACGCTTGAACTATCAAGTGCTGAATTGAGACCTAGACCTTTCGCTGCCTCGAGGTACCCTGGAAATGTCAACGCATCTTCTCGCCATTCTGCCGCCTTCACGACGGGTCACTGATCGGTCAGTATAGGGGCAGTCCTGGTCGAAGGTTCACTCCACTTCATTGTCAAGCTGAAGCAACAGCACTCGGTATTCATCTAGATCCGTGGCGAATTTTATTGTTCAAGAGCCACTCGCAGTTCTTACACCGTCAAATTTTCTTCGCCCTCATTGATGTCTCTTCAGCCGTTGCTTTGACCCACGTACCTTCCCCAACTTCAGCTACAACAATATCTGCTTTCCTATATACGATATATATATCAACGTCATAATCGTTCCTAGTCCATGTGGAAGCTGCCCACCATTACCACCTTGACAATGGAGACTCAAAGAATCTTCCCGTAAGTCACCTCTGACCTTGGGAATCTCCATTCGACTGTTCGTCGAGTAATATCAGTCGCTAACAGTTGCCGTCGGCTATCTTGATAGGGGATCCATCGGTTGAGTTAGATGCCTTTCTCTTCGCGCTCACAAACCATAAAGTCAAGCTATGCGAGATCCTTCAAGACCTGCAACCAGAATACCGAACCGAAGGCCCGAAGAATCGATTGTACACTTTTCCGCTCCACCAGTATACAAGTTGGAAAATGGGCAAGCTGTGGGACAGAATAAGGCTGTCGCAAACTACGGTGTTGATCCCGGATCCTAGGCGGTCAGTGGGCCGGAACCCAAGACGTTGTAGGCAAATTCAGACTCGAGGGACCTAGAAAGCGTGGATGGGATTACTGGACAACTGGTACTGGTCAAAGTGAACGACGTGACCGAAAGGCGACTGAGTGAAGTCATGAGGATGGTCGACGAGAGAATTGAAAGTCAACGTCAATTGTTCTCTAAGAGTGACCCTACCACGAGCTCATCAACAGGCGTATCGCTTCTAGGAGGAGATTCTCCACAAAGTCCGCAGAACCGACTTGTGGTAAGACGACCGATAAGCCACACAATGGTGGACTTCTTATTGGCACACGCGAAGCTCGATGTCCCTGTCAAGGCCATGAAAAATCTTCCAGCATCGCCCCTAGACAATACTGAGGTCGAATCTCCATCGGAGACGCACGCGGCCGATGCTGTAACTGAGGATGTTATACCATCTTCAAAGAAAAGAAGGCTAGAGCCGTTCAGCTATCTCAGCGCTCCTACAATCAGCAACCCCGACTACAAGTCTCCTCCCCGGGAAACTGATACCCTTCCAGCTACAAAAAGGCCACCGCTGCCTTCGTTATGAAGATAAGAATGACGAGGGAACGCATCTACCTACACCCGCTTTCAAAAGAAGCCATGGGGGTGATCGGTCAGATTTCAGTCAACGTCGGCTGGATACCCTCCGCAGTAGCCTAGTGATGGCCGATGTTAGCAGCATTAGAGATTCATCGCCTTGGGACAATGGGTACGACAATTTTGGGGCAACTGACGGTGAGTCCAAAGCGGGCCCACGCACTACGAAAACTCAAGCTGACATCTTGTTTTTTGGTTGTAGAAGACGATTATATGCCTATACTCGCCGGAAAGTATCCTCGATCAAAATTCTGTCCAGCAAACCGAGCCCCAAGGCATGTGAGATACATTCTTCATCAGGAACAGGTTGCCGAGATGGCCAAAGCCCAGCGAATGCGAATAATGGAAGTTGGAAGGCCCACGAGCGATTATCTCCTGTGCCAATGGATGATGAGATTGCTGCATCAATAGCGACGATGTTATAATCCTCGGTCAGCCTCCACCTGTGAAGGAGTGTGGCAAAACGGAGAAGGGTGTCTTCTCATCGATGCAGCTACACCACGTATACCTGCGAGCGACTTTGCCGATACGCCTACATCTACGTACCTAGCAGCCGAATCATTATGTGCCATCCAAGCCGCCTATGCCAGCCTGCCTCAAGGGTACGGAGTACGAAGCACAATGGAATTCAGCACCTGGCGCGCCAAAGGCAATGAAATGGATCCCTCTTCCAGACATGCCAGAGCCCGCACCTACCAATGAGTCATCAAAAGATAGTCCTCAGTGGCGCCAAGAAAGTCCTTCGTGGACACTGTCCGATCGGGCCATTCATCGGTTAATTCGACTCTTGTCTCCTCGATGATTCTGATCGTCGAGCCTCGCAAGGTGTGAACACTGCCAACCGCGTGCGGAGCATGATCTGGGCCCACAACCGCACATCTACGGAGAGGCGACTGAAGGCTGTTTTTCTCCTGCTGTCCGCCCTGGAAAAGGCGAAGATGCGATGCCGTCTAAGTTCGAAACGGATACGACACGTCGGGGACCAGGGCGATCTGAAGTGCCTCGTCGGCCTAGTGGAGGGGGTGGGCCGCACGGATCATGTCATCAGAGTAGGTTGAGTATGTCAGGACTTGAAATGACTACAGGAGCGGCACGGTCGCCTGACTCAAGACGTACTGTCGTACAGTGATAACTCAATAAACTCGAGCAGGGGATATACGTCGAGTTCATTCTTGAACCTGTTCAAATCACTCCCGTCTCCGAAGCAGCTTTCTCGTGCTCTTCTGTCTATCGCCGCCTACATCGTTCCTTGAGCATCCGCCTGCTACTGGACTGTCTTTCACGTCAGTAGTGACAATCTTGTCGACGGCCTTTATCCATAGCAGCAACGTTATTTTCGAAGTCTAATTTGATTAAGCATCAATCTTCAAGAAAGACTGACGCATAATTTGTCTCTTCCATAATAGCGACTGCAGCAGACAAAAAATCTGTCCCACTTTCTGTTTAGATTGCTTCATCGCAAGGGAGCGTTGTTTCAGCCTTCATAATTTCATTTGAAGTTAATATGTCACTTCAAGGAAATAGAGATGTGTATCGCTAAGTGAAGAACACCCATTTATTACAACAACTTTATGGAATATACCTCGGCATGCATCAGTGGTCGTTGGCGAAGCCGTCTATATAAGGCCCTCGAGTACTCACATACTCCGAGATTTCCACCCATCTATAAGTCCAAGCTTGGGTGATGATATTCTTTCATCATCTTCAACCCTTCTCTGGCTCTCTGGGTCGCTCAATATACGATATACTAAATACCATCTCCACTTTTCCTATTCCCGAGTCTTTCCCGATCATTATCGGCTCGAACTTCGCGTAACTCTGGGATCACCACTCGAGAGGCGAGCCGCTGGCCGTCACGGCCGCCGATACCATCTTTCCGCTCCCCAAAGATACGCCCTGGAAAATTGGAGAGCAGTCGCAGTACATGAGGCATTCGAAGCGTATGGCGTTTGAAGTGTATGGTATCGATGTGAGGCCGGAAGCTGTTGCTGGCATGGAACGGAACACCTTGTACCTGGATTCTGAAGCGCGGGACCTCAAGGGCATTGACGACCAGCCATGAAGGATTCCGAAAGCATTGAGGAGCTGACAATCCATCTATATCGACTAGAGTGTGGAGTGTACTGTGTAGTAGGCAAGCTATTGAGAGAGATCACGAAGCGAACTGAAAAGAAAAACGATAGTGATCGAGGGCTGGGCTCCTGGCTCTTCAGCTCGGAGCCTTCCAGGATCAAGCTAGCGAGCTGCAGACTACAGTAATGGAACAGCAGCAGCACTCAGCCAAGTCATGTGACCAGATCAATGATCCTCAATTTCAGTACGTCAACCAGCAACGTGACTTGTTGCACGCACACAAGGCATCGCCACTGATGCGGGTTGACAAATCGAGGGGCTGCAGGATCTCACGTTCGATCGTCTCAGGCAAATGCGCCACGCAGCTAGTGCGGATGAAAAATGGTTTTACATCGCAGACTACGAGGAGGAGAATCCAGGGGAATTGAATGAACAGCACCGGGCGTGAGAATCACCGAGCTATGAATTCTGCACCACAGAGAGCATAGTGAGTATATCAGATACCCATGATTCATGTCGACAATGTTTAGTTGCCAGACAGGGAGGTGGATCGGGTTTCGTGTTTAATGGTCATGAGAGCGAATTTCAGTTCGGAAGTCGAGGGAGCGTATACAACCAAGTATTGAGCTATCTGCGTCGCGTCATGTAGACCAGTGGCCCACTAAGCACGACCAATTGGGGGTTGCCATTACTGCTTGTCCAGCACGATGTGGCACCAGCACGCCAGCCATCGTATGACCCGGTTGTCGAATCGGTCCTTCGGTGCTCCGCATGGTACGGGAGAGGATGCAATGTTCAGCAAGCCGATTTCATCCGACAAGTCACCTACTTACCAACCGCAAATCCCTATGGTCCCGGGGTGCCGCTCTTGGACAAAAATCATGGTCAAATAAGCCATACTGATCTGGAAATTCTCAACAGATTTCTAACCTGACAACCCGGAGAGCATGGAGAAGATCTCAAGATCTACGTCGAAAATGGTAAGCCGCTCATCAGAGGATATTAAAGCTATCGACTGAGACTTTGCAGAAGGTATACATATATATTATTGTTGGAACGAACGCTGAAGAGCAGAATGGACTTTGAGCAGACAACTTGCCGTCATTCTTACTTTTCAATGACGTTTCGCAGTCTAGATCTTACCAAGACGTCACTATAAAGGCCGACATTCCCGAAGAGCATAGCGAGTTCAGCCGAAGCATCCATCACTCTGAAGCATTCATATTACTACTGCCGAGACTGAGGAGTGGAGAGTGGGCGAAGACGAATGGGGCTTAGGAGAAGATTCCAAGACGTTCTAATGTCTCGATTGTGTCGAAGATATAGCATCCCGTGACAGCATTGGAAGAGGACGGAAAAAAGAACTGGCACCGAAACGCACATTCTCACAGCAAGTTTCAATCAGAAATCGCACTCTGGCACACATGCTCAAATCGACGATGTCTCCTGGTTCTGCAACACATGAGAACGAGCAATGTCACTACCCCGGCATCGTAATGGACGCCTCGATATTCTTACCGAAAACGAACATGGCCAATACTCTACCACATCAAAGCGCATCTGTAGTCTCACCTGCCTTCAAAGATCAGATCCGGGGCGATGGACTTACATCATGAATCTTTCCGAGATCAGTTTACTATATAAAGACACAACACCTTCCTCTGAAGCTCTTCCCTTTCACTGAACCCAAGCTCCGTCTTCTCCATGCCTTCTAGCTTCCCCACCACGCAGCTCTCAAAGAGTGTCACACTGCGTGCAAGGCGCGCGCGCTCTTTGATTAATGCTTCCGCAGGGGATATCTGGACTTTTACATTCCAGCGTATGCCAGAGAACAAGAATAGCTTCGAGACAACAACATGCCGTAACCTATCCCGTTCGCCATAACTCACAATTCTCAGCCTGAACCACATCGTCCTAATATCCAATAGTCAAGGAACCAACTTTTTCAGTCACCAACCTCATGCTCTCATACTCCCAGCACCTCTAATATCCAGAAACATGTAAAAGATCGTAAAAGTGTCGAGTCAGAAGTATCAACCACCGCTCCACACACTCCACCCAACATGCAAGAAGAGACTCCAGGTTCCGTTCCCTTGATGGTCGACTATTTGATTTAGCGGAGAAGTAGTTCGACAGTATCGCTTTCCCACGTCAAGACATCGAATCGACATGTCTAGTGCCCCAAATGAGAAGAAAGATAGACAGGCTCCAAAAGAGGTCTCAGGCTAACTCGCACAGCTGCTGTTGTCGCCGCCGGCGGCCACCCTCGCTCCCCCCAAGCTGCCCGCCACCACGCTGTGGTTCCCGGTCCTGGTCGCTTGCTCTTTGGTCGTGGTGTTCGTGCTGGTGCCTGCGGGTTGTCGTGCTGTGGTGAGTCGCACTGCGAGGCCTGTAGCGTACAAAGCTAACATAGGCCAGCCCGGTTGGTGGCGGTTGTTGTTTTGTTCGTGGCGGCTGCGGCCGGGGCGCGCCTCGCCCGCTACCTTTAAGATAGCAAAGACTCCGGATTTTGAGAATGACATTGAGCGAGACGCTACAATATTGGCAGCCTCAAACCGTTAAGAAGATTCTTCTGTTCAACGATGATGAATACTCTGTCGTTCCAAAGTCGAAGAACAAAAAAACCCATCAATCCCCAACTTAAACCTCCAACCCTTCCAAATTCAACACACCATCGAACCCCCACCCTTCCCCCCTCACCCTCCAGTCCTCAGCCATAAACCAAATCCGCAGCTACCCACACTCGAAAAACTCAAAGACCACGCCATTCACACCTCCATGCCACAGACCGTTCTCCTGCTCGAAAGCCGCGTCCTTATCGAGTCGCCTGTGCAGACGAGGAAGATTGAGCTGGCTGGTGTAAGGCTGCTCTTCTTCTGATGGGGGGATGTGGGTTTTGGTGAGGACACGGAGGGGGTTAGGTGTTTGTTGTAGGGCTGGGGGTGGTGGGAAATGGGGATGGTGAATTCATAGGGCTGAACATCCGCCAAGCGACAAGCGAACTGTGGGTCTTTCCATGACGTAGACAACGCGCATATATTTTCCCTTCATTTGTGCAATGACGGCTTCCATCTTACCAGTATTTGACCAGATAAAGTAATCTAGCATCCCTACACACACACCAAGAACCACTCCTCAACCACCAGAATGGCCGCACGCAACCCCGACTCCGTCACATCCTCCCAAGGCGAATTCCACGCCGCCCGACCCCGCGGCGAACCCTTCAACCACCCACGGCGTAAGCCTTCCCCCATCCACCCCTTCCCCCATCCACCCCCTCCCCTTCAAACCCCACACTCACACCCCTCCCATCAGCACAAACCCGGCATCCAAGTAGGCAACGACACCGCGCCCGATTTCCACGCCACAACCCTCCCCCCCGGCAGCGCCCCCTCCACCAACACCTTCACACCCAACGCCCGCTCCGAAATCCCCAGCCAAGCCGACAACGACCTCAGCGAGCGCTCCCACGGCAAAGAATCCACCATGACCGATGCCGCGGACACGCTCGGCGGGGCGACGAGCCAGGACATGTATGCCGGCCTGGGCCACCCGGGGCAGGGGCAGACGAGCAGGGAGCTGAGGCAGGGCACGGGCAAGAAGGAGGCGGGCGGGGGTGCGTTCGCGAGTGGGGCGCCGAGCGGGAATGTGGGGGTTGATGAGAGGGTGCAGGAGGGGCAGAGGGGGTTGGAGAAGGAGGGGGG
>JAABUS010006581.1_pt1 | contig 14016 bp, 18 predicted proteins | sample 5560161 | NCBI WGS metagenome assembly JAABUS01 (sample SAMN10711885, study PRJNA513376) | rock metagenome | isolation source: Antarctica rocks | place: Antarctica: Victoria Land, Trio Nunatak nord | collected 2016-01-04 | reverse complement strand
CCGCCCCCATCCCCACCCATCCCCCCTCATCCCCATTCCCCCCCCCGTTCCCCCGGCCCTCCCGCATCGCAAGCTACACGATGGCTTCAGCAAGGGCTACGTTGGTCTCTGGAATCGTGGCTGCATGGCGGTCTCCCAGCTCACCATCCGGGCCTCCTCGAAGGAGAGAGATCCCCTCATCTGGAACCCCTTTCCCCCTTCCTGCTTATCCAGTTCAGCAGTTAGTGGTTCAAGCGCGAGTCTCAGCCGGCCTGGGCACACTATCATTTGTATATGTATGTGGATCGTGCGTGCGGTGATCTGGAATGATGGTGGTTGTGGTGTGAAAGGATGGGAGAATGGGGTTGTGATGGGCTGAGGGGGCTGAAGCGGCAAACTGCGGCGGCATCTCGCTCTCAAGCAGTGTGCCTGCCTGAAGGAAGGCACGGCTCGCTGGAGAAAGGAACAGGATGGCGGGTGTGGGGCTGTGGCTCGATGGGAGGGGCACCGTGCTGGCGTGTGGCATGTTGTCTGCTTCTGATTGAGGCTTTGGTTTGATGCCATCGGATTGGAGGACGTTCTTCCCGCTGGGGAAGACGAGTGTCAGAGGAGGGGAGGGGGGAAGGGGGGCGCGTCGGTCATTGAAAGGGATCGGTGAAGTGGTGAGAGTTTGTATTCGGGTGGGTGCGCGGTTCGGGGAGACTTCTAATGGGGGGAAGGGTGGTGGGTTGTGTTTGATATGTGGAGTACGGTCCTGACTCTGGGGGCGAGGTTCGAGAGCGGAGGTTAAGGATAGGGGCTGTAGCCGAAGTAGTCGCCCAGTATCGTTGCCTTTCAGTACTTTCAGTCAAAGCGAGCAGGCATGCTGGAGGCGGTTTAGAGGGGTGGGGTGGTAGGAATTCCTGAGGACGTAGAACGCGATGCACGCAAAGAGAAAAGAAAGATGTTGCCGAGAGAGGGAGATGTAAGAACGCACTGCGTCGAGTATTGCGGGGAAACGAAATGTTCGGGGTTGAAGGGAGGCGAAAGAACGAAGAGGCAAGAACCTATCGCATCTGGTGGTTGGACTGGGGGTTGGAAAAAGACAGATTTAAGCACTCTCCGAAGAACACTGTGGCTGTCAGCGACAAATGGACAGAGAAGGTAGATTGTCCGAAGCAAATCGTACGATCATCCAAATTCTTGTACAGGAGAATTTATCATGTGTTTCAAATCGCATGCTCGAATCTAGTTCTGCCTGTGATTTCCCGTCCAGCTCCGCGTGCTCCTCGGCACCAAGTTCTTGTGCAGCGTGTGCATGTTTAGTGGTGGTGTACTGGCCAGTTGACTTCTCAACGGGCCCCTTCCCAACGTTGCTGCTGCGTTTTCTGCGTCGTAAAAGCCGTAACGCGAGAACAATTCCAACGATCAAAGCTAGGCCGAAGAGTGAGACTCCAACTCCAAGACCAGCTTGGCCCCTTCGCTGAGACCCGAAGAACACCGCCTGCCATCGGCACAGAGGGGAGGCGTACTGCTGGCAGCGCTGGGTGAGCTTGAGGATGCTCCTGAAAGACCTGCAGACGTTTTCAAAGAGGCCGAAGGCTTAGACGAATTAGATGCCGAACTGGATGAGGTACGCGACGGTGGATCTGTGACTGTTGATACCGCTGCCGAGATGGAAATGGATGCTGAACTGGATGAAGTTTGTGACGTCGACGTAAAGGTGGAGAAGGATCTCAAACTTTCTGGAGCCGGAGCCTGTAAAGTCTCATTGTTAGGGACAGCGCAATCAAGGGTACCAAGGCCATAGCAACAGGCCCAAAGGTCCGTTTTGCGGTTGAAGACGATGTCCTGCGTCCCATAAGCGGCTGAAGGAGCCGAGTCAGCATGGAACGGGCTGCTAGAAACTGCTGGAACCCAATGCCTCCAGATCAACTTACAGCATTGTCTTGCACAACTGGAGTCTGTGAACGATGGATCCGTGCATCCACCTATGTAGTAGCCACTTGTCTTGGCTAAAGGGTGAGGGAAATGGCAGATCGAGCTTTCCAAGCAAGTGTCTCCGCCTTGACAGCAGAGTTGCAAACCGGCGCTTGTATCACCGCATGGAGTCTGAGACGATGACTGAATGGAGCCTGAATGTTCGACGTAACAGCCAGCCGGAACTTGTCTTGAAGCTGTCATGGTGAATTGGTTCACTGGCTTTCAGTGTTTGCGAGTATTGAAAGAACAGCCATGGCAGGCTTGATTCATGAGAAGAGATCATCCTGACGAGAGAATCCGAAGGTGTGTAGGTGACTCGCCAGCTGTCTGCTTGCCTACTTCGTAGTTGCATATGCTCTTCAGCGCAAGCGGACTAGGGGATGCGGGCTTTTCTGGAGGTCCAATGGAACGATGGGCTTCCACCGCACATCCAGAGCGGCGTCTGCGTCGACATTCTAGGGTCTCAAAAGATCACTGAGATATGTCAATAAGGTAGTCCGACACTGCCTTGAAACGCTATCCATGCACTGGCACGCATTATTGCAGGATTCCTCGTCATGGCTGAATTGCCAAGAGTCCTGCATTCGTGCCCGTGCATCATGCATGAGATACTACCTAGTCAGCGTATGACTACTTGGAGGTCCACAGGACTGTCTTGAAGCCGGCGACGATCATGACGGTAATCCAAGTACAACACCATCGGCCTCTCCCATAAGTGGTGTGGAACAGCGCAAACAAGAGATTGAAAGCCCATCTATACCATTGCCTCGGTTCGCAAACCCGCCCCTCAAGAGCTACCGACGGCCACGTTTGTCGAATTTCCTCCAACCCTGGGCCGCGAGTAGCCTCTAAGCGTGATCTTAATCTGACCACTCGCCACCATCGTTGTGGCCCCCGCCCCGTTCTGCGTATCCACGCAGGCCATATTCGACTGCATGGCCGCCATTCCGATCTCTAGCCAGCTGCTTCTCACAGGGTTTCGACTCTGGACCTCGACCAGCATCTCGCAGTCCATGTGTCTGCGGAAGTCGGCACCGTGGAACGTAACGATGTCGGGATTCGAAGGAAAATCTCGCATGGCGGCGGCGCAGTTTCGTTGGTGGGGCAAGACGGCCCAGCGGAAAGGGGGTTGGGGCAGGCAGACGACACCGGTGCCGGCTTGGAGGTCTGGAGATTGCGAGATTGTTTGCGCGGTTTCCGTTGTTGGGGGAAGGCCTATCGAAGAAACAAGAAAAGAATACAGCGCTGGAATGAGAAGCGCGAGGAGAAACATCGTCTTTTTATAAGCAAGTTTGTTTTCGAATGGCTGCGCTGGTGTGAATGACGGGAATATGATAGGGAATGATCAGCTCAGACACGATACGTTCGCCTTAAGAAGAGACAGAAGACTGCTTCGAGAAAAGGTAACGCAGTATAAGTAGTAGACCTGCCGCGGCGGCAACCATCACCACATGCGCTTACGCTTCGCCCGTCATGGCGGCGAAAGAAATAATCTGCCGTGAGGGGTCATGGTTGAAGGTTCTTCGATGCTGATAGATCTTATGAAAAAGCACAAGATAACAAGCGACCCGTGCCAGGTCCGGTTTGCGGTGGGGAGCAAAGTCGCTGAAGGGTCGTTTTTACCAGGCTCTGGAAAAGCTGTCTAGTGCCGCAAATGTATATATATACAAAATAGCCGCAGGTTCTCTCGCAGAGGCACCAGATGCGCCGCGAACTGCGAACAATCCGACCGTGAACATCTTCGCGCGCCATGCGCAGGCAGACCCGCAGATTTATATGTTGAAGCCGCCTACGATGAGGCTGTGCAATTGATCTCGAAAGGTTCAGTTCCGACGCCTACCTTCAGCAATGGCTCATCGCTATTTGATGGTCATCTCTGTTAAGAGAAGCCTCTGTCTTCTTTGAGTAGTACTCGAAAGGTCGCCCCTTTACCCAAGTGATAGAGGTCGATGCGGAGAGCAAACATTCCTTTCCTATCTACGCGTACCACGATTTGCAGCGGATTGACTTCATTGGCTATCTTTGGGCGCTTTGCACATGGTCGAAGTGTAAGGTAGTGAGGAGGAGCAAAGACGGCACGCTCTTAGCGCTTTCACAACGCTTGCCCGTGCTGGGCCTCAAGAGTAAATTTAGATCTCCGACCCCGACTTTTACACATGGACTCGGAACGCGAAATCTTTCCATTACTTTATGCTGTCTTAACCAAAACGTCTTTAAAATCTATCAAGATTGCATAGAATTGAAGCGCAAGACTTGTTCTATCAACGTGTAGATTTTGGTGATGATCAATCCAGAAGTGAAAAAGTTGATAGAATCGACCGGAAGGAATGTCGACCAAAGTCGGGATCGGAGGTCTGAAAACACGGCCAAGCACAGGCAGGCGTTGTGAAAGCGCTGGTCACCGGAGTCCCAAGAAGCGACTAAGGCCAGCTCTTGCTGCTGCACAGCACAGGCTTCAACGCCAGCGCGGACTTTCCAACATGGTCGGACACAGGGTCAGCTATGTAGGATGATGGAACTGGTGACGAGATCTACTTCAGGTAATAGCCACTAATCCCGATCGGGCAGCATACATCCTCCTTCCGGGCAGTCGGCCCGTGTTTTGGTACTATTCTTGATGCAAGTAAAGTACTCCAAGGCTGGAAGGACGGGGAAGCACGACCGTTGAAACAATCATCGCTGTTTGTTCTTGGGACATGATCAGAAAATGCCCTGGACGATCGATTTTGTTCCATTGGCGTCTCGATAGGCTCTGTCGGTATGATGCAGGCATCAAGAAGCAATCTCGAACTTGTTCAGGCGTGTGACAAGTATGTTTTGCAGACATTCTCAAGTGCACACACGCAGCTAAGTTGCCCAGTTTCCCATATGATAACCCGTTTCGTGGCCACCCAGGTGTCATGTCTCCCTACTACGTGTTCCTTCTACCCGAAGATGATCGTCCTTACGGTCTGCTTCTGCCATCTGTGGTATCTTCCATGCCTTGGACATCAGACTTCGAGATCGACCATCACAGCCGCACCGTGAAGATAAAGCCAGATAACTGTGGCAAAGACATCGGGAACTCCTGCACGCTCTCGCTTTCGAGCCTTGTCACTAGAGCCATTGACGAAGGAACCTTTGCTATCTTGCATCGTCAACACAGCGAGCTTTATCCCATCGTCGGTGCCAATTATCCCGTGGCTATCGAACGGTTTGCCCGTTCCCTCTTTGGCATCATAGCCCGTGGTGCTCATCTCACAGTCTACACGCCTACAGAAGCTGGCTTGAAGATCTGGGTGCCGCGTCGTTCGGCTCATCTTTTTACCTACCCTAACTGTCTCGACACAACAGTAGCAGGTGGCGTCACGGCAGGCGAGGGGCCGTTTGAGTGCATAATTCGCGAAGCTGCCGAAGAAGCTTCCTTATCGGAGAATCTCGTGCGAGACGCCGCTCATAGTTGCGGTGTCCTTTCTTACATCAGCATGAGGGATTATGGTGGGGATGACGAGAACGGCTCGATATCTCCAGACTTGATCTATGTCTATGACCTAGAGGTGACACCGGACGTGATCTTGAAGCCAGGGGATGACGAAGTCGGCGAATTTTATTTATGGGACGTGGACGAGGTCAGGCGCGGACTCGCAAGAGGCGAGTTCAAAGCAAATTCCGCGGTGGTCATGATCGATTTCCTGATGAGACATGGAGCCATTACACCTGATACCGAGAAAGACTATGCAGAGATCAGCGCAAGGATGCACAGGAGGCTACCTTTTCCCACTGGTCCCGGATAATGTAGATGACCCCATACCGACAGTAGTGCTGACTACGATGCATTCTGCAGCCAGGTCACGCTCCGCCATATGACATGGCGTTTGGTACCTACTTACTCCATTTGGTGTGTTGCTTGCTGCTCGCATACATTGCTAAATTTGGGAGAAAGCCACGGCTTGATTCTGGAACGGTCGAAGCTGGGACGATTCCGCCTTTTGAGCACTTCGACGCAATCGACTGTCGTCATCGTTTCTTCTGATAAATTCTCCCAAGTTCATGCGATAATCAAGCAATCAGGTGCGGTAAGGAGACTCAAGATTCCTGGTTCTGAGGGAAGTTGATTGTGCTTCTAGTATTCGATCGACACGATGTGTACTTGTACCGCGGCTCCCAAGGAACCTTTGCACTGATTGGCGGTGGTCGCTTTGCTAACGCACTATCGCATGCAGGGCGTCTTACTTTCACCAAGATCCCGTCTTTACCTCATTCTTACTTGACCACGACTGACCTTGGTTCTTGGAATGCGGCGTCAGGCTGGAATCTCATAAAGAAAAGGTAACCACTAGGCGCACACTATCATACTTTGCTCACACACCGCCCTCTAATATACCACCATATCGCAGGCCAATCATCACAAAAATTCTCCTCTGGCTTTCTCAAGCCCTGCTCTTATAACAATGAAGATTTCCGTGCCGAAGAACAAATTAGGTTGGGGTGAGCTCAACGCAGTTGGTCCCCGGAAAAGCCGCCAGAGGCATGGGTTAGGGGCTAGAGGTTAGATTTAGAGGTCAGGCTTGATATATGTTGTCTGGTAGGGTGGTGTGCGAGCAAAGTAGGGTGGTGTGCGCCTACTGTTTACTGATGGAAATAGGACTGACAATCCGGCAAGGTGGCTTATGTTAAGAGCGTCGTGCGTCTCAAGCTAGAATAAGGATACAACTTTTATCAAGCGCAATTACTCCTAATCCTGGGACCTACCAGACTTGACGCCATCCACTATACTCGGAGTCGAGACTCGGATGGACACTAAACCGATCACAAAAATCCTCATGAATAAGCTAATGCTGTGACGGAAACCGCCCGGTCTTGGTCACCATGGCTCAACTTGAGCCCTCAAGTCCTGGGTATCTCGTGATGGGCCAACCGCCCATGCTTTGCACAGCAGCCAACGGGGAGAGGCTGCCTTTGTTTCTGGATCTTTGAACTCCACCGACACACTCCCATCCGTGCTACATTGCTCTGACCTCCGTCAATGAAAGACTTGCGGAACAACATGATGGAAACTCCCATGGCGACAGATAAGCCGCTTTCAATAGATATAGATCAAGAGGCGATTAATACACCACTGCCTGGTTCACCGAGTCTTCAACCACCAGTCCACGCTGCATCAAACGAGTCGGACTACGCATTTATAATACACTCCCTCTCATCGTTAATGCCCCACCTACGCAAAGTCGCAATGACTGCAGGAATCCACAATCATGTGAGTATAGATTTGTATGACTAAACATCAGATGGATTGGGAGCAACAGAACACCACACATTCGATGGACTCGAAGATGGTCCAGCCTTCCAGCACAAAGTCCTGGGAAACATTCCAGCTGACGTCCGGCTTCGGATGGTCCTGGTGGAAGACCTCTCCGAAAAGACATTATCTTTGCTTTGAGGCGCCTTACACATGAGCCCTGAATTTTTTGAAGAGTACCTCATCAACTCTGGGTGGTCAGCGGCAGAGTATGGTGACGTCGAAGCTGACACTTGGAACACTCGAGGCGCTATCAAGGATTATACCTCCATCAGTTGATACAGACCCGTTCAGCCGGTAGAGCGATGGGACAGTCCTTCCGATCTATCGGTTCCGCTGGCCTCGTGTGCTTTACTACTTGCATCGCCTGGTCTTGCAACGCCCAAACCTGTATCGCGACTGTCAGTCCACGGAGATAAATTCCCGCAGAGACAGACAAATTGGATACCAAAAGTGAACATCATGAGGCGTGACTGGGATCTAGGTCCGCATGCGGACCCAAGTGGATTGGGCAGAAAATCTTCGGCGTGGGAAGAAAGAGTGACGATATGGCACAAACAGCTGGATGGCTGTATCCTTGGTACGCAAGTAGAGCCGATCACTTTAGTGGGTCATTAACATCATAGTCTAGCTGTACTAATACTTGATCCCTTTCCGTAGACCCAGGAAAGGGTTTCGACTATAACGATTCTCAAAGCTTCTGAAGAAGTTCCCTCTGCAACGCATGCATCACGCAGCAACAGCACATCTGGCCCGAACGATGCAAAAACGCAGATGACATCGAGCACAGCTGAAGCTGTTTCTTCGTCCTTATCTATCAATGTGCGCTTGGGTAATGTCAATAATTCATCACTTGCCAGAGCGATCACCAAGGATCCTGATCCAGAGAGGGGTGAAGATGGAAAGGAGCGAAAGAATCGAGGAGCCATTCAATGTATGGTCGCGATAGTCCAACGCTTCCTGGCCGTGATTCCTCAGTGGATGGCTCGATCCTCCGCCGACACAACGGACATGGGAGGAAGGATCCATTTGTTCAACGAATCCGCTATTGAAGGGCCACACCCGCGGAGAGTACAGCGAGCACATACAAAGACGAGGGCAGCTAATCACCATGCTTTCCAAGGGCTCGCGCCACATCTCCCTTTGCCCATTTATAATTGCATCACGCGACTTGACTATCAATCTCAGCTCTCGAACGAAATGGCAACGGCTACCTCTACAAGAACGACGCTGACACGAGCTCTTCGACCTATAACCGAAAATTATGCGGCGAGAAGGCTGAAACCTATGACGGCCTTGTTCATGGTTGTACAAAATGATACGATGCATACTCTCAAGCTTATGGACTCGACTTTAACAGAAATTGGCAATAGCATCTCGGAAGAGTCACTTTCACAGCGAAATGTCGATCGCTGGCGAAGGCTGCTCAATCGTTATGAAGCTGAATTGCGACACATGGAAGAATCCCTTAATGCATTTACCAAGTCTCTTCTAAGTATTGCCAATGCTTACCTCACGAGTACAGTCGCCGAACTAGATCACTCCACTGTCAGAAAACTATTAACGCAATTGGACTAGCAAATCCTCAGCGTCCGACGACGCACAGAGAGGTCGGACAAGTCGTTGCTAACCACAATGTCGCTTGTAAAAAGTAAGCGAGGTATTGCGGAGGCCGAGACACATCACCAAATTGACAGAAATGGCCTTCTTCTTCATCCCACTAACATTTGCCGCGCCTTTATTCAGCATGCAGGTGAAGAAACTCAACGCTAGCGTTACGCCTATCTCGACGTTTATCATTCTTGCTGCTTCCATCACGATTGGATTCTACGCGCAGCGTCTTGCGATGCATAATGCGTGGATTTGGAAGCGAATGAGATTTATCACGGAGGAGCTAGTGCCAAGGACGAGCGAGATTAAGAGTGCAGTGCAAATATTTTTTTGGCCATTATACTACCGGTGCACACGGTGGTGCGGACTCCTCGTGCTAAAACGTCCGGTTTGCGAAATGCCTTGTACCGGACTGCCCTGAGCGGTTTTTACAGGTAGTACGCGGAAAGTACGGTATGGTGCACGCACGGCTGGCAGCCTTATGTCAGCCTGGTTGTTGCCGTTGATTTGGCTCGCTTTGGGTGGTACTCTGCGAAAATTACCCGAGTCTGCAAAACTCGCACGAGCAGGGACTAATCTACCCTTTATGCTCTGAACGAAGTCACGGCGTTTCTTACTCCCAAAGCATTCTGATCTATAGCCTCGCCGGCTGGATATTTTCTAATTCCAGAATGCCCGAAGTCACGTCAGTTCAAGTTAATCCTGGCCTGCGCAGCCTGCATGGCGCTTCCAGATATCTTGTGGAACGAGACAATGACATTGTATGAGCGCTCCTTGCCTGGTATTGTGTTTTGTTAGCTCCGCGAAAAGGCTCAGCTATGCGCTTTTCATGATACGAGAACAAGAGAAAACACCCTCGTCGTTACGAATGTTACTCTTTCTCCTGTCTACGTTGGGCATTTGCAATGCGTCTAGCTTTTTTCTATCGAAACGGCCCAGCGAGGGAGACGGGATGTTATTCTGTTCCTTCAATGGATTTTCCATGAGCATCGACCCGTTTCGACTCTGGCGTCTAGACAGTCTTGATTATAGGTCTGTGTATCTAGAGGTTGGACCTGGCCGACATGGCGGTCTTGGTTTACTACGATGATATCCCGGTGGGCAAGATGACTTGACATACACTCTATTGCTGATATGATATTACCGGACCGACGTCAGCAAGTACGGTCTTACGGATCACTCTTCGGGCTATCGACTAGCGAGCTGCTAGACAACAACGGCTATTCTTTTGATTGGGCATCTTCCTACTTCAGGTTGCTGACATGATCGGAAAGCCAGTACTCCTAGCCTGCTATCCAATCCCAATCTCACCCGTTCACTCCTTGCCATACCAGAAGAATCCCCTCACGACTACTGCTCTGCTCCGCCCACACATCTCGGTCCTTTTGCTGTCTCTGTCTATTGGATGACAACAGTCACTAGATGCATCTTACCCACTTGTGCATATTCAAGAGGAACTGTTAATCACCAAGGAACCACCAAGCAGAAGTCCAAAAAATCGAACGAAGCGATGGAGCTTGGGACAGCATGTGGGCACAGCAAACTCACCAGTGGTTCACACGCTTCGAGTGACATAAAGTCATGTAGACTGTGCCGTTTGAGAGCAAGATATACCCCGCCTAGAATACGTCGCTCTACTAGACGCACCACCTACATCGTCTGTGCCATGCTGCACCGGTCTTCGGCAAAGATCGAGGGGCTTGAAATCCCTTACTCGGAGTCAGAAAAGGAAGACGAAAACACGGAATGCGCCCGGCGGCACTGTTACCCGAAATGGCTAGCGGGGTCGTCGCCACCGAATCAAGTTGTACGAGTCCACCAATGAGGTACGTGGGGCCTGACATGCGAAATGCTGTTCCGAAGTAGCCTCGGTTTCTTGAGCCATCGCTTATCAGACCGAGGAAGGATCAGGATCAGGACCAGGACCAGGACCAGGACCAGGATTCCAATTTCCAACAGCGTCGGAGCCTCCTACACACTAGACTTCGCGCTATGGAGCGTGCTTATTGGGGGCTGAAGTGGGCTGAAGCCTTCGAGTAGAAGAGACACTGCTCAATGAAACCATACTTGCCCCAAGAATTTCTTTCAACTCATCAAGCAGCTTCCACCAGTTCCTCTGCAAAGTTGGACCAACATGTCGTCCCACCCGACCATCGTCCTTGTCCTCGGCGCTTTCCAACTCCCTTCCGCCATGAATTTCCTGTCCCAGCACCTCCAGCAGGCAGGATACCCCACACGCATTAAAGGTCAAGCAACCGTTAATCAGCCCACACTATCAATCCAAGACGACGTCACGGCGCTACAGAACGAAATCTTATTCCCGCTAATCCACGAACAAGGCAAGGACGTCGTCCTATATCTACAGTCCTACGCCGGCTTCCCCGGAAGCGCTGCAATCAAAGAGCTGTCAAAAGCCGAGCGACTCGATGCAAGGAAGCAGGGAGGCATTGTCGGCTTGATATACCAGTCGGCATTTGTACCTCAAGAGGGACAGACTGTATATGGAATGACTGGGGGCTCGCCTGCTCCGTGGCTAAGGCCAGGTGTACCGTCTCTGTTTCCTAGTCGTGTTCTCAAAATTGGGCACTCGATCTAGCAAGCCACAATGCTGACGTTTTCGAGCAGCAAGATAAAGGCCTCGGGTATGTTGAGGGTCCCAAACAGGTCCTTTACGGCGACGTGCCCGAGCCCTTGGCCACCGAGGTTACGAAACACCTTGGTGGCCAATCGTTGAAGTCGTTGAGCGCGGCCTCAGGCAAGGTGTACTATGGTGAAACAGTGTATGACGGTCGTAGGGCGTATATTCACACGAGTGAAGATCAAGCGCTTCCGCCTTTTGTCCAGGATGCTTTTGTTGCAGCGAGTGGAGTTGTGTGGAACGTGAAGCGACTGCAAACGAGTCACAGTCCGTTCTTGAGCCAGCCGGAGGCGTTGGCAGCGTTGGTGAGTAGACTAGCTGAGGATTTCTGCGCAACTTATGGGATGCGCAATTTCGAAAGCCAACAAGCATCCGATCCAAGCAGTGGTAATATCGAAGCTATCCGCGGCGATGACACTTCCGACGCACGAAGCCGTGAGCCAACTTACCATACCGCAGAAGCACAGTATGCCCTTCCTAACGAGTAAGCACCCTTTTCTCTTCAGCCATATCCTGTTTAACGCCTCCACAGCTCAATCGAGTACGCTCGCCTTGAGGATCAAGCACTCGGTTTCTCCGAGCTAATGCACAACAAACCTCTCCACGCCCCTCTCAGATCCCCACAAAGAATCTTCGACATCGGCTGCGGCACCGGCATTGTAACCCGCCACCTTGGAAAGACATACCCCGCCGCCCAAGTCTACGGCGTTGATCTTTCGTCCGTCCCTAAGACTTTTGGTGTGATCCCCGCCAATGTGACCTACATCCAAGGTGACGTCCGGCAACTCCTCCACACCGACCCGCGCCTCGCCCTTGGCACCGCTGACTTCGTCTTCAACCGCCTGCTAGTCCTGGGAATGACGGACTGGCCTGGCTACGTGCGCGATGTCGCCTCCCTCCTCAAACCCGGGGGTTGGGCGGAGATGCAGGATTACGTCCTACGCTGGCATCTCCACGGCCAACCTTGCCCTCACTCGTCCTGGCGGAAAGCTCTCTCGAAGGCCGCCGCATTCAAGGGGTGGGATCTGGACTGCGGAAGGAACATTGAAGGGTATATGCAAGCTGCGGGGCTGGTGGATGTGCAGGTTAGAGAGTACCGGGTACCGTTCGGAACCTGGGCGGTGAAGGAGAGGCCGGAAACGAGGAGGATTGGGGAGAATTTGGCGAGGGAGTCCAGAAATATATATTGGCATGCAATTCCGAAGATGTTGGGCGGAATTGGGTATACAGAGGGGGAGATTCAAGGGTTTAGAGAACAGGCGATGATTGACATGGCGCCGCAGGAGGAAAAGGAAGTAATTTTCTATGTCACGGTGGGGCGGAAGCCATAGCTTCTGAGTTTGGGTGTCAGGTTTCAATGCTCTTGTAGAGCCCCTGGCTTCAGAGTAAGTACCCTGATCCTTGTTACGTATATCTGCATTTTGCTGCTCGTTCCATTCATCATTCCGAGTGACAGTATGTTGCATCGCAAGGACGCCTGGTTCAGTCTCTACAGCCCGACCGAAGTTGAACGATGCGATCATGATTCGAAGAAGAGCCGTTGTGTTACAAACTCGAAACATCATGAACATGATTCCGCTGCATACAGGCACGTAATAGCCAGACTATGGGGACAGTATCGATCAGCACATTCTCTCTCGCGTTGGAGGTTTGGATCCCGACTTTCCGATCCAACTCCGATCAGGGGATCCATCACCAACCATAGCAGCGATGACAGCGTAGCACATCTGATGCTTGGTTCTACAATCGAGGTAGGGTACCTGCATTTGCTAACTGCACAAAGGATCGTTCCGAACATATCCGCATAGCCGCCGACAATCGTGTGGTTCCATTCCGCCAGTGTCAAGCGAGCCGGGCCCCATGGCAGATTCGTCTTCTCGAAGTGCATCCTCCAAAGTCGCCTGCTGTTGCGGGGGTGTTTCTGTCATACCTTCGACCTGCGATCGGTTCATGGCGTCGCTGGCTTGCTCGTTCTCAATGTTTACCTTTACATTGAGTATTTCCTATATACAACCTGTCTTCAGCGAGGCACTCCCCTAAAATCTCCCATCATCTCAATTAGCACACACACACACGCAATGTTATTCCGCCCAACTTCTCTATTCCTTCTCACCGCAGCCCCCCTACTAGCCACAACCACAGCCGCCGACCCAACCAACATGCTCAGCTCCCCTCCCTGTGCCGTAGGTTCCCTCCCCCCCCCTCAAACAACCCCACAGCCCTCACGAACACCCCCTCCCCCAGCAAATCTGCACCAACACCACCCTCGCCATCCAGCCCCAAGTCCACAACGCCAGCAGCCTCCGCACAGCCTGCAGCCCCCTCTTCCGCAGCCTCACCGCCGGCTGCCAGGCCGTCACATGCAACACGACCGACTACGCCAAGTCGCAACTCCTCGCGGAACAGCTCTGCAGCCCGCTCTCCAGCCGCAACGCGACGCTCGGCTCCTCCGTCTCCTCCGCCGTTGCGGCCGCTACGGACGCCGCGCGGGCTGCCACGGATGGCAAAAACGCGAGCGACGTGGCCAGTCTTCCTGGTTGTGCTGTGA
>JAABUS010006579.1_pt1 | contig 14018 bp, 10 predicted proteins | sample 5560161 | NCBI WGS metagenome assembly JAABUS01 (sample SAMN10711885, study PRJNA513376) | rock metagenome | isolation source: Antarctica rocks | place: Antarctica: Victoria Land, Trio Nunatak nord | collected 2016-01-04 | reverse complement strand
GATACCAACAGAAGAAATGCTAAAGATTATGAACGGCTAACTGAAACCAGCCAAGCTATGATCTATTTGGCCTCTATACGAATCATGCTCAAAAAATCTTAAACAGTCTCTAAGATAAGCTGCCTGCAACTTTTTATCATAATTATTTCTCCAGTAAAATTTACCATTGTAAGCCCGGGCAAATCCTTTCCAATCCTTAGCCCTTAGCTCGTCGTCCAGGAACGTTTTCTTAATATAACATGTAAACATATCTAAATGCTCATCTTCATTTAAGCTCATACATTTAACGAAATCATCCAGACTGGTGCAATCACATTTATCAAAATTAAAACCCATTATCTGGAACTTACCCCAGCTTGCAGAAGACAATGCTGCTTCCCTGTTTATTTTGATGGCGCGATTCAAACGGTCATGTTGCTTACTAACAGGTCCATACTTCCCAGGTTGCCAGATAGGGTATAAAATATCATTGTTGTCATTAGTATGACTTTCCGGTCTAATATTCCTCATTCTTAATTGCTTCCAGAAGATGTGTGGTTCAAAAAGTATTTTTGGTTTTCCGTCCTTTAAAAACCCTTCACCATTGCTTTCTACTTCTGCAACTGCTTTTATCACGGCGGGTTCTATATTTAAAAGTTCTGCACACTTTACATATTGAGATTCAGTTATCATTTTTATCTTTTAAAGATAATCAAGCTTTCTACTTATAGCTGATAAAGCGCTCCAAAAATGAAGATGAAATAGTTACCTTCCACGGTTTACAAAATTATTTAATTAAGGCTTTTTACATCTTCCCTTCTCTCAATTCAATATTTTACAAACATTGTAAAATATTGAATTGTACTACCCATTTAAGACCTCATATTGCCAAGCTGTAAAATTAATCAGATTCAGCCAGGCCTTCTGTGATTTGTTGTGGTGTTACAGCCTGATCTGTGTCTAAAATATGATCATAATAATATTGAGATACGGCAACAGAATCAGCCCATGAAAATTTGCCATCAGATAATTTCTCAATAATCAGTGAGCCCAGGCCATGCCAAACGATATTCCGGGTCTCTTTATCAGCCAGTTTTAGCTTTGCAAGAATTGCGTTCAATTGCTCGTTAACATCTGTAATATCAGTTACCGCCTCAATCATCTTTAATTGTATTAATACTTTAGGCACCCACTCGCGAATAACATTATTTGTTCTATCATCCCATTCTCCTTTAATCATAGACGTTAGTACATCGGGTACAGGTGAATCCATTACTTTCTTAATCTCCTGTACGGCGATAACAGCAATGTGTACCAGCCGGTGCAGGCCAGTTAGAAGAGCCGGATTCCCATAAACTTATTGACTATGATGCGGGCCGCTGGCGTTTGTTTGATCAAACCAATCTAGACATGGCCGATTCTCCACCCGACTTGTTTGTACCGCCAACAGTCATAGCTCCGCTTATTGGAAAGCCAATGGAACAGGTAGGATTCCGTCGTGAAGAAGCTACCAACCTGGTATGGGCTGTGGAGCAAACTATTTCCGATGGTTTTGTCAGGGGCATGGATGGGCATGGTGCAGCGGCCAAGGTAACAGAATACCTTCGCTTGGGTCTTAGGCCAAATCCTTTAGCTGATAAAACACGCTACCGCTACCAGCTTGCCAGTCTGGTAGCTGAAAACTGGATTCCTTTTGTACCTAGTTTGGATACTACTACTGGTATATACTACCTTGAGCAGGCAAGAATAAAACGGCTAATATCTGATTCAACCAATTCCGGCAGTCAGCCTCCGGATTCAACTAAAGCCTATGATATTTGGATAGAGCCGCGAACGTCATTATTGGAACTCTCACCCCAAATACCGTATAAGATTCACGAGCATGAAATTCCGCCAGCCGGCATCCGAATTGACAGTGCCTTCCGCCGTGCCCGTTGGTTTAATGGGCAAACAGTACTATGGTTTGGCCGAAGCGCAGGGGCAGCACCGGCAGGAGGAAGCAGTGGACTTACATTTGATCAATTAATTATTCGGAACAATGACTAAATAGCTCAAGGACCAGTCAACGATTTTGTTTGTAGTTAATCATACAGTTTAATCATCTTATATATCAAAATGTTATGGCAATAAAAAACCGGGCCGAGTTATTAGAGCATCTTAATGATGCAGTACGCAGCAATGTCGTGCAGCCCACTGCTCTGCGTATACCCATCTTCATGGTCGGTGATAGCATAAAGAGGCAAAACTGTTGAAAATAAGTAGCGTCCATGCGTAAATGAACATTGCTGCGCTTAATAATTTTGACTTTTGGAGATTACTGTAGGAAAGCATAAAAAATGCGCTGAAGTGTATCTATGGATAAGCCGCTGTCACGGCTGAGCATTTTAAAAGTCTGCCGCTCTACTACCCACTTTTTAAAACATATAAAGCAATTGTACAATTTCTGACCAGGGTCATTTCTGGTAAAGAGAATACCGCAGTTTTTGCACTTAAATCGTTGCCTCTTTTCTCTGACTTTCCATTTAATAACAGCCAAACTGCCACAGGCCCAACACCGTCTTTTTAAACTTTTGCATTTACAAAAAAAGCTTAGTGAAACAATTTTCACTAAGCTCTGAGCATACCCTTTACTGTAAAGTATTACACAAGAATTTACCAATCATTTTTCAGTAATATGCCTTTTTGAACCACAGAGTGGTACAAAAAAAAGTACAGCTTAAAAACCCATCTTCTCCGGGTTTAAAACAGCTTTAATATAATTCTGCATATTAAAATATTTCTTTGCAGCCTGCTGTAAATCCTGAACAGTCAGCGCGTCCACTTTCTTTGTATAATCAAGCATCCACATAGGATCATCATGTTCAATCCACGCCCTGGTTAATGTTGATAGCCAGAACGTGTTTTGCGTAAGCTGGTCCTGGTTTTGTTTTCTGAAAGCTTCTTTTACCTTATTGAGGTAGCTTTGTTCAATGCCATTGTCCTGTGCATTTTTAAGAAGTTCGAAAGTGGCCTTTGTAAGTTTTTCTACATTTTCCGGTCCGCAAGGAAAGCGTACTGTAATAGTGTAATGATTGTAAGGACGATTGATAATTCCACCACTCATCCCGCCACCGTAAATGCCACCCATTTCCTCTCTAAGCTTTTCAATGAATTTAATGTTTAACGCATCCATCAGCGCTCTGAATTTTAAATTTTCATCCTGGCTGTATGGGGCTTCTCCATTAAAAATTATGTTTACCTGGCTTTGTTTAGCAGCACCTTTGTAAATGGTGGGTTCTATAATTTCCTTTACAGGTCTTAATCCCTCATCAGTAAATTTTACTTCTTTTTTCGATGAGGGTAGGCTACCCAGGTATGTTTCAAGCAAAGGTTTTATTTTGGTGGTATCTATATTGCCCACAAATGTGAAATGCATTCCATAATTATTTCCAAAAATATTATTATAAATACCCAAAGCTTTATCCAGACTTATCTTATCGTAATCAGAAGCTTCTGCAATGGTGGGTGCCCATGGACTATTATTATATTCAATTTTAGCCAGGGTATCAGCAAAATAACTATCGGGATCATTTTTTGCATTTTCAACAAATGCTTTTTGTGTATTGATATATGTTTTAAAAAGCTTTTCATCCCTTCCTGGCTGAGTTATATATAAGTGCGTCAGCTGCAAAAAAGTTTCTACATCTTTAGCGCTGCTATTTCCTTCTATTCCTTCATCATAAATATTAAGGTAAGGATGAACGTTAACTGTTTTACCTGATAAAAATTTACGAAGGTCAACAGGTGTAAAGCCTTGTATTCCCATAGCACTTACGATATTGGCCGAGTTTTCTGCATTTTTTTTATCAGCTAGTCCGTAATTATTGCTGCCTCCCCAGCGCCAGCCATCCATATGAATTTCATCATTTTTAAACTGAGTTGGTTTTAAGGTAATGGTTATTCCGTTGCTTAAGATTAGATCAGTAGTTCCTAATTTTGTATTGTTTGTTTCACCGGTAATTTTACCTGCTGCTGGTTTTTTAACCATCAGGGTGGATGCCACGGCTTTTTCCTGGTAAGCTGTAACAGGGATATTGTGGGCGTTTGTTACCAGGGATAATAGTTCCTTGTCGGAGGGTAGCTCTGCCGCATTTTTTTCAGGAGCAAGAAGCAAAACAAATTTCCCCTGTTTAGATTCCATTTTTTTTGAAAGTGCGTTTACTTCAGTTAATGTTATCGTTGGCAGGATCTGTTTAATAAAAGCATGGCGATTTGTAATACTTATAATAGGAGATTGTGTAAGGAAATGATTTATATATCCCTGAACCAAACTACCGGATTCGGTTTTATCTTTATCGGCATAAGCTTTTTCTGTTTGATTAAGAATGCTTGCCTTTGCCCTCTCTAATTCAGTTTGAAGAAACCCGAATTTTTTTACACTTTCTGTTGTGCCTGTCAAAGCATCAATTGCATTCTTTGCCGGTTTATCTCCTATAGCTGCAAACGAAATAAATGCGCGGTATCCTCTTATAAAATTTCCGAATGAAGTACTGCCAAATAAGAAGGGAGGATCAGCCTGCTGGGTCAATTCACTTAACCGTTGGTTTATCAGTGAATTGAATAAACCTTCAACAATTAAAGCCCGGTATTTTGCCCAGGTATCTACAGGATTGGATTTCTCAATATAATTATAGGCCTGAAGGATTGTAAATGTTTGCTCTTTGTCGGTAAGCACCATGCCAACGTTTTCTTTTCTTTCTGCAATTGAAATTATCGCGGGCCTTGGTGTTTCACTGGTTGGATTTTTAAGCTGGCTAAAATGTTTTGTTATTTCCTGTTCTGCAAATGCAGGATCAATATCACCCACAACAATCACTGCCATAAGATCCGGGCGGTACCATGTTTTATAAAAGTTAATAAGAGATTCAGCCTTGAAGTTTTGTAAGATGCTGTCTTTACCAATCGGCAACCTTGATGCATAAGTAGAACCATTAAAAAGTAGAGGAAAATATTTTTTGCTCATACGTTCTCCAGCGCCACTTCCCAGGCGGGATTCTTCCAGCACTACACCGCGTTCTTTATTAATTTCAGCAGTATCAAGTGAGGCATTGCCAGCCCAGTCTTCAAGGATGGTAAAGCCTTTGTCGATTTTTGTAGTATCATCTGAAGGTATAGGAAGTATATAAACGGTTTCATCAAAACCGGTATAAGCATTAAGGTCTGCACCAAATTTTACTCCGATCGATTGCAGGTAACTTACCAGCTCATTTTTTGCGAAATGTTTTGAGCCATTGAAGTTCATGTGTTCCACCATGTGCGCCAGTCCTTGCTGATCCGGTTGTTCCAATACAGAACCTGCATTCACTACAAGCCGGAGTTGCACTCTCTTCTCAGGTATGGTATTTTTCCTGATGTAATAGGTTAGTCCGTTGGCAAGCTTACCCATTTTTACATCGGGATCGCCAGCCAGTTTTGCTTTCAGGTCAAATTGACCAAAGCAGACAGGCGTAATTATAATAAGCAATAATATAAGCCTGGTATATTTATACATATTTGTTGTTAGCATGAAATTTTTTTGAGGGTAAAATTTATGTAATATAATTTAATTCGGAATATATGTAAAGAGGTAAGAGGTAAAAATAGCGTGACGTTCATCCAAAAGTGAGGCTTTTGCTATCAGCCGTCAGCTATCAGGAGGAAACTTAATACACATTAATCTGCTGATAGCTGACAGCAGAACGCGTCACTTTAGGGTTAACATAACACTATTTTTTTAATTTGCTTTTGGCCTCTTCATATTTTTTTATATCCATAATATAAATGCCATGCCCGATACCTGCCATTTCCTGGCAACGGGCTACCATAAACGCAATAAATTTTCCATCATCACTTACCACCGGATTAGTAGCTTTATACTTTTCGCCTTCATTAAAATAAGTTATCCGTTCCCATGTTCCTGTAGTATCAATTTTAAGTTTGTACAGATCAATATTTCTTGCTGTACTTTCGGTAGTACGGTGCCTGCTTGATTCAACCAGCGTATATGCGCCTTCGGGATAAATACCCTCAGGCTCATTATAAGATCCGGGAGACCTTGAATAATTAATTAGTTTGCCGGTTTTTAAATTCAGTCCAAACACTGCTGTGCTGTTATTGCCTATGCCGGATCCACTTGATTGTACAGTAAGTTCTTCTTCAGAGCGCGGACGAAAATTTTGTGGTTCCAATACAGCACCTTTTACTTCATCCCTCGAGTTATCTAAAACAACATGTTGATCTTTCAATTGAGGCTTGCCTGAAGAATAATCAATACCGGCCACCCATATTTGCCAGAAACGTTTCTGATCAGGGTATGACCCATGATGTTCCGCCCATGAAATTTTTAACTGAGTTCTTGATACTGCAGGGCCTTCCCAAATATATTCTCCTAACCTGGTTGGTGGGCCATCCAGCTTTTTACTAAGCACCCATAATTCTGAAAGCTTAAATCTCGCTTCCATCCAATTATCTGATGGAAAACTTTTAGGACCTACCAGTAATATATCGCCATTACTTAAATATAAAGCTCTGAGATAGCCTCCGTGATAATAATGATGTGTTAAAGGACGAATCGTTCCTGTAGCGATTTCCATTTCAAATACATCACCAAACGTTCTGGCTACAAACAAAACCTTTTTACCATCGAGAGACCAGTCAGGTCTTTCTCCAAATTCATTCATCCGTTTAATGTAAGAAGGAAAATGGTTATCTGTCCACTCATCTTCAATTTTTGCCTGGCCAAATAAAAGACAGGTACACAAAATTGCAGATAAAAAGATGATGATATGTTTCATAGCATTACTTGTATTTAAGATTGTTCTTTTAAGGTGGTTCTAAATCCCCTCCTTGGAGTAATGGCACTAACTTAAATAAATATTCAATAAAAATAAATGTCGTTTAGTTCAATGATGAATAAGCGGTACGTTCCCCTCCTTTTTCAAGGAGGGGATGTTCGGAAACGATGCGAAGCACGTTTCCGAACCGGGGTGGTTACCGGCTTTGATCGGTAGAATTGGTCGTTTAGGTGAATGTATCGTTTGCAAGTTATTGACTACTTACAGTTAGTAACCACCCCCGTTGATTTAAGTGCTTCGCATCTTAAGTCAACGTCCCCTCCTTAAAAAAGGAGGGGAACGTACCACTCTTTCGAAGAACGTTGACTATGAACTTGTTTAAATACTTAAAATATTTAATTTAGTGCCATTACTCCAGGGAGGGGATAGATTAACAACACAATTCATTTAAAATAATTTGCATTCTAAAATTTGGATATGGTAACTTTCTTCGTTACTTAATGATTTAAATGAATCCGGTTATAAACAGTCGTTTTACTTCCTGAATTTATAAAGCAGGATACCGTACCCTACACCTGCAGGATCTGCTGTATTAGCAAACTGGAAGGACATGTATTTTCCATCGGTTGATACAACAGGATTCGAAGCTTTGCCACCTTCATAATCGTTAAAGTTGGTGAGGCGTTCAAAACTTTTTCCTGTTCCATCCAACTTCAACTTCCAGATATCAATGTTAGTATAACCCCGCTTGCCCCCAAGCCACTCGCATTGACGATCACCTTCGACAAGAGTAAATTTTCCATCAGGCAAAATTCCCTCACATTCGTTGTAGGTTCCTGGCGCTACAGAATGATTTATTACTGCATTTGTTTTTAGGTCTATGGTCATTACAGAAGCAAGGCCATTGGGCTCATAACAGGTGAAGGTCATTTTGGAATCGTTATCAAAAAAATCGGCTGCTTCAATCGTACAATTCCTGTCTGGGCTTTCATACACTGTCTTTTGGTTAAGAAGTTTTGGCTTGCCTCCGGATATATCAAGATCGGCTATTACCAGACGCGACGCCCCTTCAACAAGATCCGGGGATTGTGCATGTACCTGCGAAAAAGAAATTTTCATGCTTTTCTTTGAAATAGCCATACCCTCACTCATCTTCACTCCGAACTTAACGGGTTTAGAGCCTCTTTCCTTGCTAAGGAACCATAGCTCATTGTCTCTTGCGCGGCTGGTACTGATATCTTCAAACTTCTCAGGGCCTATCAATACATAATCCCCTGTAGAAAGGTGCATCACACGCAAGAAAGCACCACCCGGTACATTGCAGGTTAAACATTTAATGGAACGGGTGGCAATATCATAAACCATGGCATCACCAAAACTTTTTACCATAAAAGCAATACGTTTATTATCGGGTGAAAAATCTGCCCGTTCACCAAATTGAGTCAGTAACTGAATATTTGAAGGAAGGTGGTCAAGCGGACTGCCTTGTTTTCTTTTTTCAGGCGGATGTATTTTATTGGATGGTAGTGCATGCTTATTCACTTTTTTATAGGCTGCCTGTTGTGTTCCCTGAAAGAAGAGAAGAAGAATAACAAATGTGATAATTGTTTTCATTTTATGTGTTTGTTTAATTTATAATTTTTACAAGTTGTAAAATAATGAAGTTTGTCTGGTTGTTCCATTCACTATTTCGATCCTTAGTGCTTGATTACAGGTGACTTAAATTCACTGATGTGTTTAATTTAAGTTCTGTTCAATTTTACAACTATATAGGGTGTTTCTTTATTCAAATCAGGGTAAATGCTTCCGTTACCTTTATTATCCATTATTTCAATTAAGTACATAAAATCCCATTTAGGATTTATTTGTTCTGAAGGAACAATAACCTGGTATATATCTTTTTCTCCGGAAGGGAGCATGGGCAACATGTGATATTCCTGTTCCTGATTAACATTTCTATATTGTAGTCGCACCCATTTTATACCCGACGGCGCGCTTACTTTAACAGCGATATTAATTGGTTTTCCTGCAGGGGCACTAATTACAGGTTCATGTGTGATTTGCAATAGCTGGTTCTGATTTATTTCAGGTCCCTCTCTATAAAGCGGGGCTTTCTTTACCGTACCCTGAGGTTTATATTGCTGTTTTTTAAGTTCCAGACTGGCAAGTCCTGTTTGTAAAGAATCGAGTTCATCCTTCCAGTGGCCACATAAATCAGCAACCCTAACACCCATCATTAAATCGTTTGTATATACATCGCCTGCCGCAGTAACCATTTGCCTCCATGCCTCCATTGCTTTGCGTTCATAAACAATTGCCGCTTCCAATGCAGCGGTATCCTGTGTGCGTTCAAACAGGCGGTAACTAACGGCGGCAGGTATGCGCCTTGAATGATAAAGTGCGAGGTTAGACAAAATCTTAAGGTCTGTAATGGTAGAAACAAATTCTTTACTCTTGTTTGTATTGCCGGTAGCTTGTTCCGCTTCAGTTATTAACTTATTAATATCTGCTGAAGTTTGTGCAAACCAAACGCTGTTTGCTGATGGCAGCACCTTTGCCGTTTCTCCGCCTTCCAATAATATTTTGGCTTCTTCATCAAAGCTGGCAAACTGCATCAGGTCGCTTCCTTCAGCTTTAGCGAAGGATGGCAAATTGCCAAGACGTTGCTTTTCAGCCCAGCCGCGTGTCATAGGGAAACTGCTGTATGGATAACTTGAAGTGATGATACGTGGCAATATCCAACTAGCTTTATGCAGGGCTTTCTCAACAAGAGGGCCTGCTTTGCCAAAACGTGCTTCGAATTCTTTATACCATACATCAGGTGAAGTGTTGGGATTATATCCCATGCGACCAAAGACCTGGAAGAAATGCCAGTACCGTTCAAACTCCCAGGTGTAATAACGATATTGTGGATTCAATAAATCAAATGGTTTGGCATCGTGCGGTTGCGCTTCCATTTTTGTAGCCAGAGGTTCATTAACTTCATAACCATCTCCATCATAAAGATGGGTGCATGCTGCAAACCGCCGTGCAAATTCAGGGTCTCCCCATAAAAGAATCCGGGAGGTTCCTCCATTCCAAAGCCTCCAGTGCATCCTGTATTGCTTGGGATAGCGTAAAAGATCACTGTAACTATGGCGGCGTGGACTCTTCTCGGGATTGATGCGTGTAGGGTGGTACGGCATACCCATTTGTTCCATCCAGTGCTTGGTAGTAATTCTGAAAGTTACTCCTTCACTTATTGCGCTTTGAATGATTGATTCTTTCAACTCTTTTGCACGAAGGTCTAGTCGCAGGTTTGGCGCTGTCTCTTTCATCATTTTAAAGACATCTGACCAGAAACTTTCCTGCTCTCCGTTCTTTAAACCTGATTCATCATGCATCCGGAATTGTATGGCATCAAGACCAGGCACTTCCTTTACAAATTTTGTAAGAGCAACTTTGGTATATCCGGTAAGATTATCACCTGTAAGACCCCAAACCAAGCCAGGTACCGGCTTGTCAGGAGAATCCTTTGTTCCCGGAATACCGCCTCCCTGAACTCCCCCTCTGTAAATATGATCCCAAATACCAACAGTGAATCGCATGCCATGTTCATGTGTCATTTTAATCAAACGGTTGAGCGCTGTAAGGTTGCGTTGCTGCTGTTCTTTGGTTATACCAACCATGGTTACATTTTCGTATCCTTTTACATTGAAAAAATAAGGATAGCAAGGTGCCAGGAAACCCCCGTTCTCATAGCCGAAAATAACTACAAGGCTATTAAAGCGATTTTTAGCTAACATATCAAGATATGCTTCCCAATAAGCTTCGTTGTAAAACCTGCTTTCCCAATAGGCCCGGTTCATTGTATATATAGATACGGCACGATCCGTTACATCCGGTTGCTCAGTAATTTCTTTTACTTCTTTCATTGGAGCATTCCGGTTATCACTCCAGCTTATTCGGCTTGCAACTTCTAAAAGGCCATACATTGTTCCCCGGTCATCAAACCCGCTGATCAACCAAACCGGTTTTTTATTCCATTCGGTTTTCCAGATAGTTAATGCCTCTGAAACTTTATGAACTGTATGTTTTCCTGAACTAAGCATCTCAGCAGCTGCACCTGTTTCATAGGCAAGGCCTGTGAGTATTATTGATTTGCCGCGGGCTTCTTTAAGAGAATAAACTCTTTCGTAAGAGATGTTTTTTATTTGAAGTGCATCCGTAATCCTCTTAATCCCATAGGCAACAGAAGCAGCAGGACTTTTGTTTGAAACAACGGATACTTCAGGATTTTCCTTTGCATACAAATGCAAACAAGGTATAATAAGAAATAATAGCGGGCAGTACATTGATCGTTTTATTAAACACAACATTTTTTCCATTTCAATAATTATGATTGGTTTTTAAACATGCTGAACTACGTCCGGCATTTTATGTATTTCACTTGCTTATTAATGTTGTTTACTTAAAAATATTTTTTCAAGTCTACGCATTGAGCTGCTTATTATCATTCATATCCTGGATTCTGAGGAAATACGGAACGATTGTTTATTAATTCTATCTGCCTCAGGGGTATTGGAAAAACGGTCATGTAAGGCTTCATGCCAAAGGGTTGCATAACATTAAGCGCCTGCCCGGTCCTGACAAGATCAAACCACCTGTGACCTTCCAGGTACAATTCAAATCTTCTTTCCTGGAATATTTTTTCACGGGTTGCATCTTGTGTAAGATTGGTAAATCCTTTTAAACCTGCCCTTATTCGTACCTGGTTTAAAAACATCAGTGCTTCATTGATTTTTCCATTTTCATTTAAAACTTCAGCATACATCAATAGAGCATCGGCATAGCGTATTACTTTCCAGTTGGCCTTACTATCGCCATTAGCTTTTAGCGGGCCCATATATTTTTTTGTAAAAGAAGAGACGCCTGTTGTAGATAATGGTATGTATGTTCCATTAAGGCCGGTAATACCCCTGGAAACTGTTATATCTTTTCGAAGATCTGTAGGGTCAAACGCGGCAAATAATCCTTCAGTCGGGTTGCCCGCGCTTCCACCTTGGGCTCCTGGCAGGATGCCATATATTTTAGCTAATTCGTCTACTAGCGCTTTGCCACCAAACTGAAATTCGAGTGTAAAGGTATTTGTAAAGTTACTGCCTAATCCCAACCCTCCATCCAGGTATTCAACGTCGAAAATGTATTCGCTATGGTGTTCATTTTTGTTGTAATCGAAAAGGTCATTAAAATTTTTTAACAAGACATAACCCATCATTGTCACTTCCTTTAATTTTGCTTCTGCCTTTACAAAATCTTTCCTGGTTATATATACTCTGCCAAGTAAAGCTTTAGCCGCTCCTTTGGTGGCTCTTCCAACGTCGCTACCGGTATAGGTTAGGGGAAGTTTATTTTCTGCATCTATTAAATCCTTAATAATAACCTCCTCATAAATAGTAGCTACTTTTTCGCGCCCTGTTTTATAAGCTTCTTCAATGGTGTTACTTGTAGTTACCATAGGCACGTCTCCAAATATCCTTACCAGATCAAAATATGCAAGAGCCCTGAGAAACTTTGCTTCACCTATATGCCGTGCTTTATTTTTAACAATGGCAGTGTCTGCTTTTTCTACATTGGTTAAAACGGCATTGGCCCTGTTGATGATAATATAATAATCCCTCCAGCTATTTCTCAATACCGCATCGTCATTATCCATTGTAAAGTTATCTATACGAATCAATTCAAGGCCACTGGCGGGATCATGCTTTGTATCATCGCCGCGCAGGTCACCAAATTGCCAGAAGTTCTGGTAGGGCGATCTGAGCCCATTATACACTCCAACCACTGCATCCTGGAAGTCTTTATCCGTTTTATATAAAACATCGGAGCTTACCGTTGAAACAGGATTTAATTCAATAAAGCTTTTACTACATGCTACTGCAAGCAGGCATGTTATAATTACAGGAATAAATTTCTTTTTCATTTTTTAATCATTTGTAAAAGGTTCATCAAAAAGATACATTCACGCCAAGTAAAATACTTTTTGGTAATGGATAATCATTTAGATCCATTCCAGGGGTTAATGCATTATTACCATTGCTGACATCAGGATTGAAGCCCGTATTTTTTGTGAAGATAAAAGGGTTGGTAGCGTTGACATAAACCTTCAAAGAGCTCATTAACATTTTTTTTGAAACCTTTTCCGGTAGTAAATAACTAAAAGTGATATTATTAATACGCAAGTATGTGCCGTTATCCAGCCAGCGTTGGCTATACTCACCTCGTATATTACCTGTAGGAGCATCATTTGGTCTTGGTGTTACGCCATCTCCGGGATCTGTTTCTGACTTCCAGTAATTGACCTGCGATGCTGCATTTCTAAACCGGGATCTTGTTGCAAAAGTAGACCTCCTGGTTACACTCAGTATCTGGTTACCGTGCGAGCCCTGGAGGCTTACGCTTACATTCAAATTTTTGTAAGTAAAGCGATTGGTCATTCCATAGTAAAAGTCAGGATAAGGAGAGCCCATAATGGTCTTATCCAAACTATTTATAATTCCATCAGGCTTACCATTAGGGCCACTGACATCTACAAATCTTATGTCTCCTAATCTTGACCGGCTGGCGGTACCAGGACTAAAAATAGGCCCCTTATCCAACTCCGCCTGGTTCTTAAAAATACCATCAGTTAACCAGCCATAGAACATGCCAATTGGCTGGCCGATCATGGTTATATTTCCACCTGAAATAATCGGGTCTCCTTCAGGCCCTAATCTCACCACTTTATTCTTATAAGTAGAAAAGTTAAGGTCGGTTACCCATTCAAAACTGCCTTTTAAGTTTACAGTACTTAATACAAATTCCCATCCTGTGTTATTAACCTCCCCGATATTTCTAAGGGAGCTGCTAAACCCGGTAATATCCGGAATATTTACCATCAACAATAGATCTGTATTTTTTGATTTGAAATGATCCACAGTAAGCAACAGCCTTTTGTTAAAAAAACTTGCATCAACACCTGCATTAATTGATTGTTGCTTTTCCCAGGTTAGAGAAGGATTTGCAAGTCTTCCAGGCGCAAACCCTCCAACAGGCATCTCCCCCAGGGGATATTTATAATAATTAACTCACCTTACGCAGTGAATTTGTTAAAAATTTGCTTTTGGTTGTAAAGGTGTGGATAATTTCTTTAGTTCATTGTTGGCTGCAACCAGGGCTGCCTGATAAATTTTTGCTTTCATAGCGAAA
>JAABUS010006578.1_pt1 | contig 14020 bp, 11 predicted proteins | sample 5560161 | NCBI WGS metagenome assembly JAABUS01 (sample SAMN10711885, study PRJNA513376) | rock metagenome | isolation source: Antarctica rocks | place: Antarctica: Victoria Land, Trio Nunatak nord | collected 2016-01-04 | reverse complement strand
TTGGTGAGTGTGGCTTCGGTCTGGAGCAACTTCCGCAGCCTCCTGAATTGACGATCGGTGACCATCCCTTTGCTCCGGTCTCGAGAGAGCCGAAATGGGACAGCCTACCGGGGTCAGGGGCCGGGAAATCTAATGATCGTTGGCCGGGAATTCTAATTGTCGCTGATCACGCGGGCCGACTCCGGCGAGGCGAAGGCCGCTCCGTGCCTCTGCTGCGGCGACGCCTGCACCTGCTCCGCCTGCGGCTGCGGTGACTGCTGCACCGCGAAGGCCGAGAAGAAGTCTTGCTGCTCGAAGGCGAGCGACCCCGCGAAGGCGACCAAGGGCGAGAAGGCGTCCTGCCCCTGCTGCGGCGACGCCTGCACCTGCACGTCCTGCGGCTGCGGCGACTGCTGCTGATGCCCTTGGTGGGCGGTTGCTTGACTGAGGTCTCTCGGTCAAGCGGCTTGCCCCTTCCGGTCTCTGTTCGGGTATACTAACCCGCGAAACTGCGGGGCTTCGGTAGTCCCGGGAGAGTTTGACGGGCCGACGTGGTGCTCTCCCCTCCACGCCGGGAGAGTTCCCTCCTCGCAATCCGAAAGGAACGGTCCGATGCGGATGTCTTGGAAATCGATGGTGGTGGCCGGCGTCATGGGCGTCGGCCTCCTCGCCCTGGGCGTGACCTCGGCCGATGCCGGGTGCGGCGGCGGCCGGGGCCGGGCCTCGCGGGTCGGCTACGGCGGCGGCTCTTGCTGCAACATGGGCGGCATGCCGATGGGCGGCATGGCGATGCCCCCCATGCAGGCCCAAGGGGCGAGCATGCAGGGGATGAATATGGGCGGCTACGCCCCGGCCCCCGCAGCCCCGGCGAGCGGCCAGTACCACTGCGAGATGCACCCGAACGTCGTCAGTGCCACGCCCGCCACCTGCCCCATCTGCAAGATGGCCCTGACCAAGTAGCGACTCGCTCGCTTGCCCTCGACGCTTCGAAGGGCCTCCGCTACATTGCGGCCCCGCTCTCCGGGGACAAATCACGGCGGGCCGGGAGGTGTCGAGCCCTCTCCCGGCCCGCCGTCCGTCTTACCGCCCTATTCCCTCACCGAGACCTCGGCCCGCTCCTGCTCCTCTTGAATCCGCCTGGCCCGGACGCCGAGCTTCTCGGCCTCGGCCTTCTTGCCCTGGGCGGCGTAGAGCGTGGAGAGCTTCGTGAGGCTCCGGGCCACCTCCGGGTGGCTGGGGCCGAAGGCCTTCTCTTGGATGGCGAGCGACCGCTTGAGGCGGGGCTCGGCCTCGGCGTACCTCGCCTGGTCGAGGTAGAGGGTCCCCAGATTAAAGAGGGTCGGGGCCAGGTCCGTCTCCTCCCCGGCCGGGGCCTGCTCGCGGATGGCGAGGGCCCGCTTGTAGGCGGCCTCCGCCCGGTCGTATTTCTTCTGGGCGTGATAGGTGGCGGCGAGGTTGTCCAGGAGGGCCGCGACGTTCGCGTGCTCGGGGCCTCGCTCCTTCTCCTCGATTGCGAGGCAGCGGAGGTAGAGCGGCTCGGCCTCGGCGGGCTTGCCCTGGGCGTCGCAGAGGCAGGCCAAGGTATTGAGGCTCTCGGCCACCTCGTGATGCTCGGGGCCGAGCCGCTTCTCTCTCGCCGCGAGGGCCCAGTTAGCGAGCGGCTCGGCGTCGGCGAACTTGCCCTGGGCACAGAACGCCCAGGCCAGGTGGTCGAGCGTCGTCGCGACTCGCGGGTCATCGGGCTTGAAGCCCTTGACCTCCTTCGCCGCGTCCCTGAGGAGCTTCTCCGCCTCGTCGGGGCGGCCCTCCTGGTACGCCTTCCATCCGGCGTCGTGGGCCTTCTGCCAGGTGGCCTCGTCGGCGAAGGCCGAAGGGGACGATAGGGCGAGGATGAAGACGAGCGGCCGACCGCGTCCGATGAAGCTCATGGAGAGGGGCCCCGCACGGCACGAGAGGATTCTTCCCTTAACTCGCCTCCCGAGAAGACGACGGGGAGAATCCATAAGGAAGGCTCGTGCCGCGGGGTGATGGGCGCCCCCATGAGGGCGAGCGGAATTCATCCAAACGGTTTGCGGATGGTGGCTTGTGGTCGTCCGGCCGTTTCACCTTCGGTGAACGAAGCTTCCCGGGCTGTGTCCTACTATTCGGCACGGAAGCCACGGCTTCGGGCACGGTTTGCAAGGCGTCCCAGACGAGGCGACGCCCGGCATAGGTATCGTTGAAGCGACCATCCTCGCACCGATTAACCCGCGTAACATAAAGCCGAGTATCGGACGTCCAGATGGACGTGGAGGGTCGCGTGGTTTTGTTCGCTTACCGAACAAAGGCAGTCCTGCGCGACGTCGGCAAGGTTTCATAAGCTTTCTTGCCACTTGATGCCAGGATTCCTGGTTCCGTCCAAGATTCTCCGTGTTCTCGACCCCCCGACGCTGGTCATCAGAGGGGCGCGTGGGAACCCCCTAACGGAAGGCCCTCAGCCCACCGAGGATCGGGCCGTCGACAACGGCCAGGGGCGGCCCCTGTTCGGTTCGTCGGGAGGGCTTACCATCACCTAACCATGGCCCGCCAGACCGCGGGCAGTCAGGTCGAGCACTCGGGGGCCGGCCGGTCCGGCGAAGAAACCCTCGGGCACGCCGGCGGGGTGCTTCTCCCGGCCGGGGATAGACCCCCAGGTGGGTGATGAATTGGACGGCCGGCTCGTCGACGGTCTTGTACCCGACACCAGAGGCCGCGGCGAGTCAGGCCCGGAACGCCGCCGCGTGGACCTTTGAACGGTGCGGGTGAGGACGTCTTCCTCCTGTGCGAGAAGGATGTTACGTTTCAGGGCGCGGAGACGCTCGCGGGTGGGCGGTGACTCGAACGAGTCGGCCCCCTGCCGATACCGATGACCTTAGCCCCCTGACCGGTCATGGAGTTATGAAAACCCCGTGCCGGTCGAAGGCTCTCTCCATGGCAACCCCGCTGAGCGGCAGGGAGGGCGAGATGCCGAACCATGAGCCTGGCGACGGACCCGGGGAGCCGTGCTTCCTGACGCACGAAGACGACCCCGCGATGGTCACCCCGTCGGCGGAGCCCCCGGTCGGCCCGGCGTGGTGGGAGGGACGTTGGCCGCACGGGGGGATCCACTCACTGGCGGACCTCGAACGCTGGGTCAACGAGCGGCTGGAGGAGGCCATCGCGATGCGTTGGTACTCCGCGGACACGCTAGGCGGGATCGCCTTAAGCATCGGTCGGCAAGCGGTCGAAAACGCCACCCGCTACCTCGCCCGGTTCGGCAGCGGCAACCACCCGCCCCGCGTGGAAGCAGACCGGATCCGAGATTTCGCCGGAGTGCAGAACGCCCTGGAAGCTCTGCTCCGCCATATCAAGCAGGAGCAGATGACAACCGCGGGCGCTTCCAACGTCTCTCCGGCGCGCCAATCTTTAGCCGCCATTCCGGCCGCATCCGGGGGCCTCGACGGGTACGAGACAGCAGACTCGGTCGAGGAGGCGCCGGACCCGGAGACTTTCGTCATCGACCGAGGCACCTTCACCGTCCGCTGGCGCGGTAAGACCTGTCGGCTGGACAACACGAAACCGTTCCGGCTGCTCGTCCGGTTCGCCCGACGTCCCGGTCTGTACGTTCCGATGAATCTGCTGTTCGTCTCGGTATGGCCGGAGCAGGATCCGGAGAGGAACACGGTCCAGAAAACGGCGAGTAATTTGAGGAAGAAGCTGAAGGACGCCGGCATGGGCGACCTCATCGGCTCCCAGCACGATCACTACGCGTTGGAACTGCCGGACGGCACCCTCGCCCGCATCACGCCGGGGGGGGCATCCGAGCCTTAGTTCAAGTTTCGCAGATTTGAGGACGGATCGCGAGCGACCTGGCGGGTGAGATTCCCGCCTGGGAATGGTGCTGGATCCGTCTGAGTCTCGGCAATCCGCAGCCGGAGTGATGATCATCCCGCGCGGCTGAGGAGCTCGGTGAGCTGGGCGATCCAGGTTTTTAGCCCAGACCGCTCCGACAGCAGTGGCTCGGTTTTCTCGTCGTAGCTGACCCGCCTCAAGGTCGTCAGCATGTCGGCGAACGACGGTTCTCGCTTGCGGCGGTACCACGGTCGGACGGGGAACCGAACGAACTCTTGGCCCACCCGAGCAAACCATACCACCACGATGCTGTAGAGAAAGAACGCCATCGGCGCCGTCCGCTCGACGGCCTTGGGGACGCGGTTGGCCTGTTCCCCGAGGCCCATGAGCTGCTTGCAGTTCTCAAAAGTGCACTCGATCGCCCAGCGACAGGCGTAGGTCGAGAGGATCTGTCGCGCGTCCCAGTCGAGCTTGGTGCAGTAGAACATCTGGTCGGGCCGTCCCCCCACGAGGTCGCGGACCAGGACGATCGTCAGCAGGCGGTCGCCACCGGACTTGTAGTACAGGGCTTGGATGGTCTTGACGGCCAAGGTGGCATGGAGGCCGAACTGATGGAATGTGAGTTCGGTCCAGGGTTGTACGGGGTCCTCGGCCCACGCGACCATGCCGGGGAGCCGAACCCCTTTCTTGCGCGGCCTCCCCTTGGGCTTGGCGTTCGGCGCGGGTTGCGGTGCCGGTTCGTAGATCGCCCCCTTGGGATGGACGTGGCTGATGAGGTGAACGTTCTCGGGCAAGTGGGAGAGCACGCTCTTGCCGCCATAGGCGCTATCGCCGGTGACGATGAGGGTGTCGTCGGGGAACCAGGACGCCGCCAGTTTGATGAGCTCGACGGCGAGTTCCGGGCGGGTGCGATGGTTGGGATCGGCCTCGGGCTTCTTGGCCTTGGCCTTGGCCTGGCGCTTCTTCCCCTTGGTGAGTCCCTGGCGGTTGCGGTAGAGCCGCGCGGCCACGGGGAGCGCGAAGACCTTGGTGGGAGCCCAGGACGGGTTGACGATGAGGAGGCTGAGGACGACCCAGTCATGCCCCCAGCTGACCAGCGGCTTCTTGCGGCTGGAGATGAGTGGGTCGTGGTGCATGCCGGCGCCGTAGAGGGTCAGCCCTCGTCGGCGGCAGAGCGTGTCATCGACGGCCCAAAGGAGAGTGGCGCCCGGTGCGATGATGGAGACCACGATCTTGGCGAGTCGAAGTGCGAAGGCGTCGAGGTCCCAGGCGGCGTGACTGAAGAAGCGATGGAACCGAGACCAGTGCCCGTTGCCGACGTTGCCGCCGGAGAAGATGATCTCGGTGATGAAGAGGTGTCGCTGAGAGAAGACCCAGCCGGTGACGATCTGGACGAGAGTGGCGAAGGTGGGAGTGGTGAAGACCGGGACGAAATGCTGTAGCAGCGCGAGGAGTGAGGGGGTAAGTTCCATGGGTCGGCTTCCTTCGCCCTTGGTGCTTGTCCGGTGTGAGACCCAGACAATTTGCCAAGAACCGGCAAGGAAGCCGACGACTTTTTGACCCGGTGAGCCCCCTCAGAATCTGCGAAACATGAACTTAGAGCCCAACGCATTCCCGACCCCACCACGGCGGGAGACTTCTGCCGACGCTTCACCGAGGCCGACATCGAGCAACTGATGGACACCTTCAACCAGATCCGCATCCGGGTCTGGAAACAGCAGCCCGCCGAGTTCTTCGAGGAAGCTTTCATCGACGCCGACGGCACGCTCGCTCCCAGCGGTGGTGTCTGCAAGCAGGGTGTGGACATCGCCTACGACGGCACTTGGGGCTATCACCCGCTGATCGTCTCGTTGGCCAATACGGCCGAACCGCTCTTCCTGGTCAACCGCAGCGGCAACCGTCCCTCGCATGAGAACGCCGAGGTCTACTACGACAAGGCCGGTGAACTCTGCCGTCGGGCGGGGTTCAAGAAGATCACCTTCCGGGGCGACACCGACTTCAGTCAGACCAAGCATCTCGATCGCTGGGACCGGGCCGGAACTCGGTTCATCTTCGGCATGGATGCCAGGTCCAACCTCGTCGCCATCGCCGAGGGCCTCCCATCGGAGCAGTACAGCGAACTGGAGCGTCCGGTCCGGTACACGATCAAGACGGTCCCTCGCCAAGCCCGAGAGCGTCACAAGGACCGGGTGGTCTCCGAGCGAGAGTTCAAAACCTTGAAGCTGGTCGGCGAAGAGGTGGCCGAGTTCGAGTACCGCCCGGTGGCCTGCGAGAAGGCGTACCGGGTGGTCGTGCTGAGGAAGAAGTTGACGGTCGAGAAGGGCCAGTTGTGGCTGTTCGAGCCGGACCGGCTCTTCTTCTACATCACTAACGACCGCACGACCCCGGCTCACGAGATCGTGTTCCTGGCCAACGACCGGTGCGACCAGGAGAACCTGATCGCCCAACTCAAGGGCGGGGTGAAGGCGTTGGCGATGCCGGTGGGCGACCTGGTGAGCAACGGGGCCTATATGGTGATGGCGGGCCTGGCGTGGATCCTGAAGGCGTGGGCGGCGTTGCTCCTGCCCGAGCATGGTCGTTGGTCGGAGAAGCACCGTGCGGAGAAGCGGGCGCTCTTGCGGATGGAGTTCAGCACCTTCTGCGTGGCGATGATCCAGGTCCCTTGTCAGATCGTGCGGACATCACGGCGGATTGTGTACCGGTTGCTGTCGTGGAATCCGTGGCAGGGTGTGTTCCTCCGGTTGGTAGATCGGCTACACGGTCGGCGTTTGTGCTGACCGGTTGATGAGGCGAAGCCGGGATCTGGATGTCCCGGTCCATTCCGGCTGCGAACCGACGAGAGGCGGTGTGTTGATGGATAAGAGACGACCGAGCGGTGTGAACCGGGTAGCGATAGCCCGGTCCGGAGACGCTGCGCACCCGGTCAACAAGAGTTGAACCCGAGGATTGCCGATCACATTACGCTTGTTTCAGGCTTAGTCGTGCTTCCTCATCCCGTCGTCACCGCGGCTCCGGGTCACCACCGGCGTTACCCCCGACCGGACCCGCCCCCGGTGATGAACCCGCCGCCACGCCTCCGGACTCCGCGACCAGGGCCGGGCCGGGACCGGCACCGACGCCCGCTCCGGGGACATCCCCTGGCCGTTCCACACGGGCGGCTCGCCCTTCAGCCCGGGGACCGTCGTTCTGGAAGGCACCGTCGGGTGGTAGGGGTCACCTCACGAAACGGACCATAAAGCACGCCAAGGCCGGAACCTGTCAGGTTGAACCCCAAGAAGTCGCATTGCCCCCTGTCAAACAATCCAAAAACGACCCTAATCTGACGCGACTCGCCCCTCTACCTGACGTCAGCTTGAGGTGTACCTCAATCCGACACCGGCGACCGGACGGCACCGAGCTGAACACAGCCCCACGATGGCTTGACGTGCTTTAAATTCCGTTTCGTGAGGTGACCCCTGGTAGGGCTCGCCCGTCGCGCACCTCGGTCCGGGACCGCGACGGGTGGCCCACCTCGTCGTCGCCGGTGTCCTGGGCAAGGGGCAACAACGGCCACGCCGCCTTGAGCACCTCCCGCGCCGGCTCGTGCCGCGTCCGGTACCGCACCGCCTTCGGGACGCCGCACCGCCGGCGCCGCGTGCGACCCTTGGCCCACGCGGGCCCCGGCCGGATCGGCCGAGGACGTCCGTTGAGCCGGCCGAGCACCCGTACCGCACCCACGGCGTCCGGGCCAGGCTCTCGGTCGTGCGGCGGTTCTGCCGCGAGCTCGACATCCGGGTGTACCGGCCGACCTATTGCTTCCTGCGAGGTGACCCGCAGGAACAGGCGAAGGCTTGTGAGGGGCACGCCGGTCTCGAAAAGGGCAGGGGCCGGGCGAGGTGGTCCTGCTGAGCCGGGACGGGGCCCGGCTCCCGGGGGTCCCCAACCTCGTCCCGACGCCCGGGTTCGAGGGCCACCCACCGGTCCTCGGGACCCGGGACTGCAGGGACCTGCCGGACGTCCCGGCGGTGGTCGAGGTCGTCAACGGCGTGCTCCGCACCAACACGCTGGGGGGCCCGGCCGGGGCCCAGGCGAAGACCGGCAAGCGCAAGACCCTCCGGATGCAAGTGGCGTTCGCCGCCCACCAAACCCGTCTCGCCCGGCGCTACCCGGCCGGGCGGCACGAGCGGGCGTTGCTTGTCACCGACAACGCCCCGTGCACCGGGGAAGGCCGATCGACAAGGCGGCGGAACGTCGTCGGGCGGTCCCGGAAGTCGTCGACAGTTCAGCAGCTTTTCCGCGCCACGTCCACGCCGCTTCCGCCCCCCCCGGCAAACTTGTGATGTCCGGCGGGAAACGGCCCACCGGCAGTCACGCGACGCCGTCCATTCGATCCCCGAACAACCCAAAGATTCATCACCATGGGACTCAAAACTTCTGAAGAACAGCTTCGCAAGCTGGGTTACGCGGTCGATCGTGACAATCCCACGCGGGCTGTCCCGATCGCGGCGTGCGACCCGCTGCCGGACGCGTCATGGGACTTGGAGCGGGACGCGGCTGACACCGCCGCGGCGGCGACGGCCTCCGACAGCGGCGACCCGTCCAGGGCGGTCCCTGTCGCCGCGACCGAGGGCCCCCTGCCGGACGAGTCCTGGGACCTGGGCCGGCTCGCCCGCTACGCCTCTTCCGGCCTGGCCGAGGCGGCCCGACTCGGGAGCGAGTCGATCCGGATCGGCCGCAGGTCCACCGTCCAGATCTACCGCTCGGGGAGGGCGCTGTCGCTCGCCCGGAAGAAGCTGAAGGCCCAGGGTCGAGGCCGCTGGGACCGGTGGCTGACGGAGCACGGGCTCAAGCGGACCACGGCATGGGAGGCTGCTGAACTTTATGAGCGGGCGGGGTCCGAGGACGCTTTGGCGAAACTTACGCCCTGCCAGGCGAAGCAGAAATTTGGCGTCACGAGCCCGCCCCTCGTGGATCCCACATCGCCCCGGAGCCGGGGACGCCAAGACGCGTCCGGCACACCGGCCGGGGGCGACGTGGAGGATCCGGATCCGGACGACGGCGTGGGCCGGGGAGAAGACGATGAGGCTCCGGAACCGGATGACGCCGGGGGCCGAGGGGGGGACGGCGGCGAGGATCAAGATCCTCAGGCGGGTGATGACGCCCTCGTCAGCCCGCCGAGATCAGTCCGAGAAGTGCTGGTGACCGTCTGCAACCTCCTGCTCGAGTGCGAACGGCGAATCGGGGAGATCGACGAAATCGGGGTTCCCATCCTCGCCGAGATCGTCGAGGTCGCCACCCGGCTCCGGACGGAGACGCCCTCATGATCAACAAGATCGTCCACACGGACGCCGTGACGGGGATGCGCGCTCTCGCCGACGCGAGCATCGACCTGACCGTGACCTCGCCCCCGTACGACGCCATCCGCGATTACGGAGGACACCCGTTCGACATCGAGCCGATCGCCGACGAGCTCTGGCGCGTGACAAGGCCCGGGGGTGTCGTCTGCTGGCACGTGCAGGATCAGATCCTCGCGGACGGCTCGGAGTCCTGTACAACCGACCACCAGACGTTGTACTTCAGGCAGTTGGATTTCCTGCTGTACCAAAGGCTCTACATCGTCGCCATGTCCTACCGCCGCTCGACCCGGAGGTATTACCGCCAGACCTCGATCGTGCTGGTGCTGAGCAAGGGGAGGCCCGACACGGTGCGACTGCTTGGCGACCGCCCGAATAGCACCGCCGGGCGGCTCTCGGGGGGCGGTCTGACCTTCCGAGGTCGAGACGGCTCCCTGAGTCGCCGGCCCCCGACGATCGTCCCGACGCACGGCATCCGGGGGGACTGCTGGGTCTACGACGTCGGCGGCCGGAAGACCACGAGCGACTCTTACGCATTCGCCCAAGGAGCATTGATGGCGGAAGGTCTGGCTCGTGACCTGATCCTGAGCTATTCGCAGGTGGGTGATCTCGTGCTCGATCCGATGGCGGGGGCGGCGACCACGGCCAAGATGGCCTTGCTGTCGCACCGCCGATTCCTGGGATTCGAACCTTGGGATAAGGCCTACAGAATCGCGTGTCGCCGCATGGAAGACGCGCACGTCACTCTCATGGATATGATCGATTGACACGGCGTATATGCTCCAAACAAACCGGGCTCAAGCCGTCCGCGCCGTGGCCTTTCCGAGTCGAACTCCGTCGTCCTGCTCGGCGGGTCTCCCATCGGCTCGCAACACGACGAGCATGACCGAATTCTGGCCTGAGCCAGGCAGCAGAGTCGCCCCCCGCGGATCCCTCCAGCGACTCTGCTGGTGAAGGATTCGAGTCACAAGATTGGACGGAAACGGAACGTATCGGCTACAGACAAGGAGTTTCCCATGAGTCTTAGCTACCGAATGCAGGTCGCGGTCGAGGAGTTTTCTCATGGCAGGAAGGAGGCCCTGATCGAGGCCATCCGCCAGGAGTGGGACCCCGACAGCCTCCCCCCCGAGGAATATGGTCCAAGCGGTGACGAGATCCTCCTTTCCGGCACCAACGCCCTCTACGGAGGGGAGGGCGCCGGTGGATTTGCCGCACGTGCGGCGCGGGCGATCTGGCGGGCCAACGGCGGCTACTGCTCGATCTGCGTCGACGCCCAACCGGATGACGGCGAGCCCTGCGACACGATCGAGCTCAGCCGTGACGACTACGACATGCTGAAGGACGAGGGGGGATCGCCGGCCGCCACGGAAGCCTGCCCGGACTGCGGAGCCCTTCCGGGCGAGAACCACCGCGATGGCTGTGATGTGGAGTCTTGCCCGTCCTGTGGGCACCAACTGATCAGTTGCTCGTGTGCGGATGAGTCCCCCGATGGCCGGTTCCCCTGGTCCGGCACCTGGCCGGGGGTCGAGGAGTGCCTCGAGTACGGCTGGTACGCCCGGCTGGGGCCCGATGGGTGGGTGCCCTGCACCCCGCACGAGCCCGGGGCCGAGCCCGACCTGAACCGCCTCCGTACCGAAGCCCGCTGGGATCCCGTACGGAGGATGTTCCTCCGGGAGTAGTATGCCGTGGGCTCGCGGGGCACGCGTCGCTCCACTAGCCCTGCACCAAGCGTAATTCGTGGCTGATCGAGGTTGGGAAACTCGAAAACCCCCTGGTTTTGGCGAACAATTGAGGTACTTCACCCCCTCGAACGTTCGCCCGCCAGGAGGCTTTCGAGTGAACGCCAGTGTCCACCGCCAGTTGAACCGACGGTCGGGTAGGCCAGAGCGGTTTCCCGCCCCGGCCCCCCTCAGATCCGGACGTGCCCAATTAAGGCATCCGGCTCCTCGTGCCATGATTCGCTACGTGACCCGACGGACGCCTCTCAGCCGAGCCGGGGGCAGCGGGTAACGCTGCTCCAGGTCGGCGAAACGCTCCCACGGGATCCGGGCCCTTTGCGAGCGGCGAGAGAGCCACTCGTGCCAGGCCCGCCTCGCGTGGTATCGGAAGACGCCGAGGCTCGCGCTATTGCCGGTGATCCCGTAATACGCGAAGTGCCCCCGCAGCTTCGCCGCCAGCGCGGACCACTGCGCCTTGATCGATAGGTGACGGTTCTCGCGGCACCAATTCGCCACCGACCTCAGGGACCGGCGGAGCCGGTCCCTGGCCGTCTTGCGCTTCACCGCCCAGTTCCCCTTGAGCGTTCGACCCCAGTAGTGGGTGAACCCCAAGAAGTCGAACGTGCCGGGACGCCCGTCGCGGGGGCCCGCTGGGGCCCCCGCCCGAGGCCCCGGGAACGGGACCAACCGGGTCTTCTCCGGGTGGAGGGTCAGGCCGTACTTGCCGAATCGCTTCGGCAAGACGTCCAGGACCCGTCGCGCGTCGCCCTCCCGTTCGAAGACCAGGACCGCGTCGTCGGCATAACGAATCAGGGACGCCCGCCCCTTCAGGCGGGGTTTGACCGTCCGCTCGAACCATGTGTCCAGGACCTCGTGGAGGTAGGCGTTGGCCAGGACGGGTGAGACCACCCCGCCCTGAGGGCTGCCGGACTCGGGGTGCGTGAGGCACCCGTCCTCCAACACCCCCACCTTGAGCCACTTGCCGATCAACCGCAGCAGGACGCCGTCACGTACCCTCCGGCGGAGGATCGCGTGCAGGTGGCGGTGGTCCAGGGCGTCGAAAAACTTGCGGATGTCAACCTCCAGGACCCACCCGCCCTTGACCTCCATCAACCGATGCCAGAGCGCATCCAACGCCTGGTGCGCCGAACGGCCCGGCCGGAAACCGTACGAGCAGTCCAGAAAGTCCTGCTCGTAGACGGCCTCCAGGACCATCGTCACCGCGCGTTGGAGGATCTTATCCTCGAACGTGGGGATGCCGATGGGCCTGGTCTCCGAACCGGTCCCCTTGGGGATGTGCACCCGCCGCACCGGCGGCGTCTGGTAGCGGCCGGACTTGGCCCGGTCCAGCAGTGACCGGAGGTTACCATCCAGGTCCGCCGCGTAGTCCGTCGCCGTCTGTCCGTCCACCCCCGTGGCCCCGTCCTTCCGAGTGCGCCGATACGCCTCCGTCAGCCAGTCGATGTCGATGTGGTGGGCGAGCGTGGTGAACGCCGCCTGCGGCGATTGCCTCGCCAGTTCCGCGATCCGCTGTCGTCGCGTTGAGATGGGATCAGGGCTCGGTGTCCCCGTCATCTTTCCCTCCAGCGGTCTCATGGCCCGGCACCCCCTTCCCTCGGCGGGGTCCCTCGGGTCGGTTCCCCGCTTCGACGGTAATATGAGGTGCTCCGACTCCCCTCCGCCCGTCCCGCCGCGCTTCGTTGCCTTCGCTTGGCGGTATCCCGGCCGCACCCGCGGTTCGCTCCAGTGGCCGCCGGGTGCAACCGGCCGCGGGCCTGGAGTTGGTCACCCGGTGCTCCCGCCGGGACTCGCCGAGAAGGCGAAGGGGTCTCCCAGGTTCCTGGGGAACCCCCGTGAACGTGCCCTGTTCTCCGACCCCGGCGGGATCGCATGCGCCAGGCCATTGCGGCGCCGCGACGCGGCCTTCCGTTCGCTTGACAACGTCGGCTCCCGCGAAGAGATTCATTTCGGGGCTCAATCGCACGGCCCGTTCGCTGGCTGTCTACGCTTCGCAGTGCCGGTTGCCCGAGCACCACGCAAGACTCGCTTCCGGCCGCTGGCCAAGCTCTGCCGGGCGGGGGTTGGTGCCCCGCAGGGTTCCATCGAAAGGTTTCCGCGTTACATCGCTTCCCCCTTTCCCAAGCTTTCCTGGCGCACCAAGCGACGAATCCTCCGCCGCATCGAGAATAAGCCCGGCGTCGAAGGCCACCGGCCGATGATGGCCGCCTCCAACATCCACTACGAGATCGCCGAGAAGGTCCGGGCCATCTCCCCCGGCGGCATCGGTGCAATCCACCTCATGGCCCAGAAACTCGGGCTGGTCCACGACATTGACGAGCACATCCACCTGCTCAAGCGGCACCTGCCGTATCACGAGAGCGACAACGTCCTCAATATCGCTTACAACCTCCTGGCCGGAGGCAGCCGCATCGAGCACCTCGAAGTCCGACGCAACGACGAGGTCTACCTCGACGCCCTCGGGGCCACTCGCATCCCCGACCCCACCACGGCGGGAGACTTCTGCCGCCGGTTCACCCAGGCCGACATCGAGCGGCTCATGGACACCCTCAACGAGACACGACTCCGGGTCTGGAGGCAGCAGCCCGACGCCTTCTTCGACGAGGCCTTCATCGACGCCGATGGCACGCTGGCCCCCAGCGGCGGAGTGTGCAAGCAGGGGGTGGACATCGCCTATGACGGCACCTGGGGCTACCATCCGCTGGTGGTCTCGCTGGCCAACACCGCCGAGCCGCTGTTCCTGGTCAACCGCAGCGGCAACCGCCCCTCGCACGAGCAGGCCGACGGCTACTTCGACAAGGCCGCAGCCCTCTGCCGCCGGGCCGGGTTCAAGAGGGTCACCTTCCGGGGCGACACCGACTTCAGCCAGACCAGGCACCTCGACCGCTGGGACCGGGCGGGCCATCGGTTCATCTTCGGGATTGATGCCATGGCCAACCTCGTCGCCATCGCCGAGGCCCTTCCCGCCGAGAAATACGGCGAACTGGAGCGACCGGCTCGGTACACGATCAAGACCGTCCCCCGTCAGGCCCGGGAGCGTCACAAGGAGCGAGTCGTCTCGGAGCGTCAGTTCAACACGCTGAAGTTGCTCGGCGAGGAGGTGGCCGAGTTCGAGTACCGCCC
>JAABUS010006575.1_pt1 | contig 14023 bp, 13 predicted proteins | sample 5560161 | NCBI WGS metagenome assembly JAABUS01 (sample SAMN10711885, study PRJNA513376) | rock metagenome | isolation source: Antarctica rocks | place: Antarctica: Victoria Land, Trio Nunatak nord | collected 2016-01-04 | reverse complement strand
TTAGTTTAATCTTTGCTAACTCTTGCTTAATCATGTATGATTGCTTCTTCTCTGCATTTTGTGCTTTTTCATTATATATATTGAGCAACAAAATCTCATTCGAAATTTTATTATTTGCTATCATTATCGCTTGTATGTCTTCGCTGTTGACTATGTCTGATCTTAATGTGTTGATAAATTCTCTTGTGTTTTTCGTAACAAATATCAATATTCTGACTTAAGTCTTTTGAATATTTAATTTGATGCATATAAACGACGAATGCAAGATTGTTATATTCTCATCTTTCATTCATGATTCTTGCAGAATAACAATATTCGCTCTGATTTTCGCAAACTTCATGCATGCATGCATGATTTGCATTGATCTTGCACAGTTGTGCTGTAGAATTCAAATATTCAATTCGTTTGCAAAGCTTTTATCATTTGCAATATTTTAAGAGTTTTCTGATGTGATACTCATTACAATTTCTCGGTCAGATGATCTCTTTGAGCGCTAATGAGCTGAGCTACCTGATATGTTTCACACATTACACTATTTGCAAAGTGTGCATTTTGACAATTACAGCACTTTGATATCATGTGATTGCATGATTGCTGTTCTCTGCATGTGAGCAGTGAGCACTTATGCTCTCATGTCAGATGATTTTGTTCATAAAACAAGCATCTTGATGATTTATTGCACTTGTTCTGCAAATGTTTAAATGTTTAACATTTCTGACACTGATTGCTTGATTAATACTTTCAATATTCAATCATTTGATATGTTGATCTTGCTGCTAGAACTCATTTTTTCAGATGTTTTTATGCTTTGACTTTGATTTTGAACATCAGTATCACTGAAGCATGATTCTTTCTTGCTCTATTTTCATCTTTTGATAATCATATCAAGTTGATTATCAACTTCAATTCAGAATTGTACTTTTCTAGCTCAATTCTCAGATATTTCATTTCAATCTTCATGTTGAAAATATCAATTTTCAGACTGTATATTACTATCTTGTATCATTTTTCATTCAATCAGCGATAAAACTCATCTGTATGCAATGCTGACTACAAATTTACTGTTTAGCTACAGTAAAGTCTAAAGATTATCAAAAGTTTGAATGACATTAAAGTGCTGCATGATGATGAAGCGCTGAGCGTTGATTGCATGCAGAGTTTTCACGATCATGCAGACTTTGATAATCTCAATGCGCATGTTACAAAGCAATTTGCATGCAGATGAGAAAGTCAAATAGAATGCAGAACTACGAGAAAAATCATTTATGAAAATCATTCGATTCAGTATCTTGTCATTGTGATGACAAGAACTGAGACAGAACACTCTCGTGTTTAATCTGTTAAGAATGATTAGCAGAAAGAACTTAAATCATGAACATTTTTTAAATTTATATGCTAACTATGTATAAATCTTGTTAAGACTGCATGTCTATTACTACAATATAAGCAACTCACAAGACTTGTTAAGTTTGACATAAGCAAACTCAAGAGTCTTGTTAATATCGTTTAACAAACATTCAGACACAGACATTTTATACATAAATGATATGTTGACGAGAAAACTTTGTTAAAAGAAGAGAAATACAAATGAGTTAGTAAAGAATGATTGAACTACGCTGTCTGATTAAAAGTGTAACATATAAACATTTCTGCAAGACATGATTGATTTGCACAAGAGAGATTTCTACAGATAATATAAAATAAATGAATTGCATGTTTAACAAGCGAAGCGAGTGTCTGCAAGATGTGATATACAATGATGACAATTGTCAATCTTAAGAATCTCACTTCTTCACTGAGTTCTGACTCTTGAATATCTTGATGATAAAATCAATCTCTAGTTAAAAACATCATTTGTATAACTTGAAAGAACAGTAGCATATGTTGATGTGATTAAAGAAGAAATTGACTGTAATATGCATGCATATCACAGATGAAACATTTGCAACTCATGCTTAAGAAGTAAACTGTTGAAATCTGAGCAGTGAAAGATTTTATTCATCTTGAACTGTGAATCTGTTGCAAGAAAACTCTTTGAGTAATCTCTCAAGTCTAAGAGAAAAATCAGCATAAAGATTGTGCTCTATGTATGTTGCATGCAACATATACAACCTATTTTTAATAGACTGATAAAGAATAACGTAAGACTTCATGAGAATCTGAAGATTTTAAAAATAGTTTGACTCAAGAAAGTAGCAGAGAGCGAAAAGATTCATTTGTTGCTCATCATGAAGATAGCAATCAAAGTGATGATAAATCAACTGATGAACGTGAGTATGCTAAATATATATCATGAATGTGCATGTAAACTGTTCAAGAAGAACTGTTGCATCACACAATGCTTCAGATGTCAAGAATTTAATTACATGATCAGATTCTGCAGAAAGAATCAACGCTGCATCAAGTGTGCAGATAAACATTACATCAAGAGATGTGTAACATCTTTGAATAGAAAATGTTGCACTAACTGCAATAAAAATCACAAACTTTGAAGATGCATCTGTCTCAAATGATAACAGCAAATGAAACAAGCATTTGAAATCTATAGAAACAAATCGTTCAGATATTCAGAAGCATTTAAATACAATTGCACATTCTTGCAATTCTTGAACTCTTCGCTGTTTTCATGCGCTTGTTTGCGCAAACTATCGATGTGATTGATCAATGAGAAGATATACAGCAGTGATTATGACTAGATTACATGTAATTTAGAATATACACAGCGTCTAAATAGTGTCATAGTCATAGACTGCATGCACTTAATGAAGAAAAAAAAATCTTCGCTGTTTTTAAGCTCTGCAGATTCAATGAATTTTTTGAGTTCAATGAACTTTTCAAAGTTCACAAACTCTTTCAGTTCAATGAACTTGTCAAGCTCAACAACAGTTGTGCTGAAAACATGCAGTCTAGTCGCTTATGAATCAACATGACAGATGATAGAAGTTAAGAAGAAACGTGTTGATCATTTCTCTTGCGTGAGTAGTGATTCAGATAAGACGTTGCTTGAGCAAAGTCAGAAATGATAAATCAGAAGACAAGACAGACTCTTGATAACTGAGAGCATTCAAAGAGTCTTCTCTTCGCAGAGTCAACAACAGCTATAAATAACTTTATGACAGAACAATCTTTTCTATGAATATTGTAGTACAACATCAGAAAATCATTGAAAATTCAGAAATCGTTTCTAATTAACAGAGAAATTCGTGATTTTGACATCATAATCATACAGAAGCAGAGTTGCAACATTAATGACATTCAATCATTTAACTCAGCTCACAACTTCTTTTATCTAGTGAAAAACACATCATCACAGTCAAGAACATGCATATATGTGAACAAATGCTTAAGACTTGATCAATGAATGATAGAAACAGCTGAGTCAGACATCTGCTTGATCAGAATATTAACTCATAATATAAACAACAAAATGCAGATGTTACGACTTATAAACATCTACAATTCATGTTCACTGTTCTCTACATCTACAAAGAAATTTTCAATCATTTCTCATTTGAGCGAGCTACTTAAAGACAATTGCAAACAACTGATCATGAAAGATTTCAATCTACATCATTCTCACTGAAAAGAATGAAGATGCTTCACTTAATACACAGCGATCGACAGTTTACTTGACATTATTACTAACATTAAGCTGAAATTATTGCTGAAATCAGACACTATTACTTGCAAGACTCACAATCAGTTTACAACTATTGATTTAGTCTTTAGCAGTGAGAAAATATAGTTCATAACATGCAAGTGCAAAGTATGCATCAATCTGCATTAAGAGTCAAATCATCTTTCAATTGTCACAGAACTATGTTTATAAACAACTTTAGTACAATCTTCAACTCAATGATTATGAAAGAAAATAAACACAGAAGCATTGAACGCGTATCTGCATATACATCTTTCGTTGAATCGTTCTTTGAACAGCAAGATGATGATGAACGAAAGAATGTGCAAAGTTATCAAGACATTACAGAAGATCATTGAGAAATCTACTCTTTTGACAAAGTCATTAAGTTAAGCAAAGAACTTCTGAAATTTGAACTGCTTAAAGATAGTAATGAAATCAAAATGACTGTAAATTGTATGAAAAATACAAAGCACATTAGATGCGTAAAATGAATATCTGAAATACAATGATCATAAAAACAAGATCATTCAACAAGCAAAGCGCGCACATTTCAGATCACAAATGCATGAGCTCAGCAATGCACTCAAATTGATATGATGCTTTGCAAAATGAGTCAAAATTGAAAGTCAGCTATCTAAAAAACTTTCTCAGTTTTTATCACTGAAGTGAAGTGACACTGATTAAATGACAATGACATTCAAGAAAAAAATCAAAATATTGCAAGAAAAATTCTTTTCTTCATTCTTTCAGATAAATATTAATGACATTGCAGACTCATTTATACTCTTGACAGTGTTATTTAATTTATGCATTTCAGAAGATGAAGTGAGATAAACAATTAAAAGAATAAAAGCAGACAAAGCATCAAACATTTTGAACATTTTGAACAGAGTGCTGCAGACAGATCTTGCAGAATTGATCTCAATACTGACAAGTTTATTCAATGCATATGTAATACACAGATATCATTCGAAGCAGTTCAAAAAAGCTTAAACAATAGTACTATGCAAATCGAAGAAGAATGATTATACTGATTCAAAGACATATTGACTCATTGCTTTGCTTGATATTATGAACAAAGCTCTGAAGTTGATCATGATTAAAAGACTAAGCAATATAACTGAGACTCATCACATGCTATCTGATGCTCAAATGAGAGCAAGATGCAAGCATTTCATGATCTTGACATTAAATCTACTAGTAGATCAAATTCACACAGTATAAGACTGCAAAATTAAATATATAATGTTCATGCTAAGTTTAAATGTCGTCAAAGCATTCAATCAAGTCTTGCACGTCAGACTTCTGCATACTTTGAAAATGAAAAGAACTTCAGACTACATAATCAAATGAGCATGCAGCTTTCTTAAGAATCGAGAAACATTGCTGAAATTCAATGAGCAAATGAGTGACATGTGCAAGATAAATGCAAACATATCACAGAGATTTCTCATTTCATTGATTCTCTTTCTATTCTTTAACGCAAGTTTAATTGAGAAGTGCAAAGTATTGAAAATTAAGATTGAAGTACTTAACTTTGTAAACAACATTAACATTCTAGCATATAATAAATTCATTGAAGAAATTTGCAAAACACTGAGCAGAATGCACAACATCTGCGTGAAATGAGCTTGCACTCATGACACAACATTTGCATCAGAAAAGTATGAATTTACGCACTTCATCATAAAATCAAAGAAATTTGACATGATGACTAGCATATAAATAGAAAGCTCAGTTATTAAGTTGAAATCAGATGTGCAAGTTCTGAGAGTACAACTGAACATAAAATTGCGATGAAGTGTGCATCTTCATCAAATCAAAGTGAATCACGTCACATGAATGCTAGCACTTAGTCAACTTGAAATTTTTACATGAGAAGCAATCTTCACAAAAGCAAAACAAATATACTCAGCAGTAATAAAATTAGAAATTGCATTTGAAGCATCAGTCTGACATTAGTGAGAAAAAGAGAGAAAGCTGTCAGACAAAGAATGCAAACTTGAAACACTACAGAATCAGACTTTGTATCACGTTGCAAAGATGTTCAAAAGAGTAAGCATCAAGACTCTGAAAGCAGAAATGTACATAAGCTCGCTGCATGTTCATTTAAACATGCTGCAAGACAAGATCATGTTACGCAGTTGAATCAATGATTGTACACAGAAAATCAGACAAGCATGCAAACTGATACATGTTCATCTGATGAGTGTTAATCGCATCATTTCTCACTTTCTTGTCATCAAGAAAGTGATGCTTCTAAACAACTTAATTCAAGAAAATGCGAAAATACAGTTGAAACATGAATGATTAGCTTTCGCTGCAACGATTTCAACTAGTGACAGCATTGCAATAGAGCAGTATCACAGAAGTCAGTGAAAGCAACGATGAAAAAAATATAGAAAATGCATTGCAGATGTTTACATCATCTTGACACAAAGATTGCATCTGTTCAACAAGATGATAAAGATGTAAAATGATTTTCAGAAGATTGAAAGCACTCTCATCATTTACATCAGAATTAAATGCATAAATTTGAATGTTTATCTGCGCTTCAGAAATGTTTCAGATGCAGATAGCATGTGATGCAACTGCAACTGAAATCATCAGACAATGAAACATGTATTCATGCACTGCTCAAACTGATTGCATTTGCGATCAAGAATGTTACAAGACATTGACTTCTTGAACTATTGAATAATCGTTGCTATCATGAAGAGTCTTAAAGCAGCTGTGAGAATAATGATGAAAACAAAGCTTCTGAAGCAATTTAAAATGACTAAGTCACTCATTCTTTAACATGCAATCAACGTGAACTAATTTAATACATAGTTTCATAATGATAGTTTTGACTGCGTGAAGCAATTGTATAAACAGCAAGTGATTTTCTATCTCAGAGAGTTTTGTTCACTCAATATAGATAGCATAAAGTTTCTCATGAGTTGACTTAATTGATGTCATAAGAATGTATGAATTTATTATTATTATTATTATTTTTCATTCTTCTTGATACTTTTGACTTCAAATATATGCTCTCATATATCTCTTTGCTTTAATAGAGCTTTCACAATGTATTTCTTTGAAATCATTAAAGCAATATTGTTATCTCTTTGTATTTTAGTCACTGTAACAACTATTATGTCAGACTTTGTCTTCTTCAATGCATTGTTCACTGCATTACGCATTTTCATCGCTTGTAAGATTCAGTTCTCATTTTTCGAAGTGACTATCAATCTTCTTTCGTGATATAATATCTTTTGTGACTTTGATGAAGATTTTTTGATAATCAGGTTTCATTCATTTGCATTTGCATTTGCATTTATGTTTGCATTTGCATTTGCGCTTGTGACTTGAGCTGCTTTTTGCACATATGTGAGCTTCTGCGTTGATTTTTGCGAGTCTTGCATGACTTGCAACGTTTGCAAAATCTGCGTCTTCTGCAAGATTTGCAAATTCTCTGTCATTTGCTTTGTATTGATTTTTTTTTGATGTTTTCAGCATTTTGTTGAATCAATTGTAGAATGATTTTCAGTTTGTTGTTTGTTTAACTTTGAAGTCAATCAATTTGCTTCTGAATTGAGTTTTCTATGCTTTCGTTGCATGCTCTTTGAATGTAGATTAAGCTATAACTTATAGTCTCTTTCTGTTCTGATATTGCTTGTCTTAGCTGATTGACTGCAAATTCAATTCTTTCATGCAGTCTCTTTATCTGCATCTTTTTAGAGATGACATCATAGCACTTGCTAGTACTAACTTCGATGCTAGCTTCTTTTTGCGAACTTTTCATCACTTTTCGCTTTTTTATTTCTTTAACTTTCACAATCGCTCATGTTTGCTCTTTTTGCTGCGAATTTGCATTTTACAGATTGATTGTATTCTTGTTGTTCTGCGTCTTTGCATGTGAATTTAGCATTAATGCATCGAGTGAACAGAAATGTATTGTGTTTTTCTATTTGCTGATGTGAGCGATTTTTGTTGACTGCAAAATAGATCAATAATGTCGTTTTGCAGTTGTTTGCTTGTTGATAAACTCATGCTAAGTTCGTCTCATAAATTTGTTTCAATCTCTAACATTAATCTTTTAATTTCTATCGTTGATGTTTTGAGTTCTGATGATAAGCTATTGCTTCTGCTGAGTTTCGCGTTACTATTCGCGAAACGAGATGAGAAAGAATGCATAAAGCGACTCTTTATATTTCTTTTCATAGAGAGTTTTTCCGAGTTTCAAGCTTTGAACTTCTAGAAAATTCACTTGACATCACTTAAATATTTCTTTAATCTTTTATTCAGAGCGTTTCACGTAGACAGTAACTTTAGTGTAGAGATTTCTCAATTTCTATCTTGAAACCTGCAATAAATCATCTTCTATTATTGACTTATGTCAGATGAAAATGATATAAATTTAGTCTGCAAGAATTTAGATTACTCTTTTTGATAGAAAATGTCTGACGCAATTACTTTATATCTCATGTATCAAAGTAGTTATGTTATCTCACTCAGAATAGTAATGACTGATCTCAACTTATTGTCTTGCACATCAAGAAAAGGTAAAACAGATAGTGATTTAATAAGAAATGCTATACTTCTTTGAAATAACATTGTTCTCTGTGCAATCTTTGAGCACAAAAGAATTTGATTTCGATTTTTGCATCAGTACACAGTCTTCTGTGCTGTTCTAAAGTCGATTAATGACTTGTTCTTTTTATGTGAGTTTGCTCTTTGATTTATCAATCAAATTACTGTTTGAATTGATGATTCTTTCTTTTGCGTTGATGAACTCTCGTTTCGTCGTTGATTTTAATCTGCGTAAGCGCGAAAATTTTCGATTTTCGATTTTCGATTTTTGACTTGCAACACAGTTATCTGTGAAGTTATTAAGTCGAATAAGAGCTTGTTTTGATCGTACGACTGTGCTCTATAACTTGTCAATCAATTTGATATATCATATGCTTCAATAAATCGCTGTCATCAACTTACTGCGCGAAATTTCTTCTCATAAGAATCGTGAATGAGAGATGAATCTTGTCAGAAACTGTTACAAGTGTATCAAGACTAAACAAGACTGAAGCTTTAATCAATTTGCAATGAACACTAGCGAGTTCTTTGCATAATAATTAAAACTAGTCAATGATTTAGTCGAGATCTGATCTAGATCTGACTCAGATTTGACTTAAATATGACTCAATCTCTTTTTCTTTCTCAACATTCTTTTCTTTCAACAACATCTTGTTCATTTACATCATATTCTTCTCATGTCACAAACACATTTCTTTTGAGCCTAGCGTAATCTCTGAACATTACATATCTAAAAGCTTTTATATCAATCTTCTTCTGTATTCTTAATATTCAATTATAGTTATTTCTAAAGATCAAGCACTATTAACTCTGATCTTCATTAATTGTATCATTCAAACATGATTCTGACAGAGACTGAGTTAAACTAGAGATACTATTAATATAAAAGACTGATATTATTATTACTTTGATAGAATTTAAATACAAGACAATACATCAGATAATATATAAGATGAAAGACAAAAAGTGAAAGAAAAGAACAAAAGTTCAACTTTTATATACATGAATTAAGCAGAATTAAGACTAGAGAATAGTTTTATAACTTAAGATTGCAAAGATTTATGCACACAATTGAAATAATAATAATAATAATAAATTCATACATTCTTGTAACATTGATTAAATTGACTCATAAAGAACTTTATGCTATTTGTATTGAGTGAACAAAACTCTCTGAGATAGAAAATCACTCACAGTCTATACAACTGCTTCACGCAGTTGAAACAGTGAGTTTTGAGACTATGTATCAAATTTGTTCACGTTGATTACACATTAAAGAACGAGTGTTCTAGTCACTTTAAATTGCTTTAAAAGCTTCGTTTTCATCATCATCTTTGTCACTACTCTGAGACTTTTCGTGATGATGATGATTATTCAATAGTTCAAGAAGTCAGCATTTTGTAGCATTCTTGATCGCAGATGCAATCAGTTCAAGCAGTGCATGAATACATGCTTCGTTGTCTGATGACTTTATTTGCAGTCACATCACGAACTATTCATGTCTGAAACATTTCTAGAGTGCAAATAAATGTTTAAATCTATGCGCTTGATTCTGATGTACATTGCAAGAATGCTTTCTGCTTTCTGAAGATCATCACACATCTTTATCATCTTATTGCTCAGATGCAATCTTTGTGCTGAGATTACATTAATGTTTGCAACGCATTCTCTGTACTTTTTTCATTATTGATTTCATTGATTCTTGTGATACTGCTTTATTGCAATGCTATCGCTTGTTGAAATCATTGTGAAGAAGAAAGTGCATTATTTGCATCTTAACTGTATCTTTGCATCTTCTTGAATGAAAACATTCAGAAGTACTATTTTCTTGATGACGAGTAAGTGAGAAATGACGCGATTAACTTTCGTCAAATGAGCGCGTATTAGTTTGCATGCTTGTCTGATCTTTTGCGTTCAATCATTGATTCAACTGTGTAGTGTGATCTTGTTCTATAGCATGTTCAAATGAACATGTAGCAAACTTATGTATGTTTCTGTCTTTAAAGTTTCAATGTTTACTCTTTTGAACACTTCTGCTATGTGATGCAGAGTCTGATTCTGAAGTGTTTCTAGTTTGCATTTTTTGCTCAACAGTTTATCTTTCTTGTCACGCTGATGTTAGACTGATGCTTCAAATGCAATTTCTGATCTCACTACTGCTGAGTATACTTGTCTCGCTTTTGTGAAGATAGCTTCTCATGTGAAGACTTCAAGATGACTAAGTGTCAGCATTTTTGTGACGTGATTCATCTTTATTTATTGAAGATGCGCACTTTATTGTAGTTTCATGTTCAGTTGCATCTTTAGAACTCGTACATCTGATTTCAATTTAATAATTGAGCTTTCTATTTATATGCTAGTCATCATGTTGAATCTCTTCGATTTTCTAATGAAATGCGTAAGCTCATACTTTTCTGATGCGAACGTTGCATCATGAGTGCAAGCTCATTTCGCGCAAACATCATATGCTTTGCTCAATGTTCTGCAAATTTCTTCAGTGAATTTGTCGTAGACTAGAATGTTAATATCATTTATAAAGTCAAGCACTTCAATTTTTATTCTCAATGCTTTGCATTTTTCAATTAAACTTGCGTTGAAGAATAGAAAGAGAATCAATAAAATAAGAAATCTCTGCGATATGTCTGCGTTTATCTCATGCATGTCACTCATTTGTTCATTGAATATTAGCGATTTCTCTCGATCTTCTAGAAAGCTGCGTGTTTATTCAATTATGTAGCTTGACATTCTTTTCATCTTCAATGTATGCAGAAGTCTGATGTGTGAGACTTGATTAAATGCTTTGACAACGTTTAAACTTAGCATGAACATTACATATTTGATTTTGCAATCTCATACTGTGTGAACTTAATTTATCAATAGATTTAATGTCAAGATCATGAATTGCTTGCATCTTGCTCTCATTTAAGCATTAGATAGCATGTAATGAGTCTTGACTATATCACTCAGTCTTTTGATCATGATTGACTTCAGAGCTTTGCTCATGATGTCAAGCAAAGCAATGAATCAATATGTTTTTGAATCAATATAGTCACTTTTCTTCAATTTACATAGTACTATTGTTTAAGTCTTTTTGAACTGCTTCGAATAATATTTGTATATTATGCATACGTTGAATAAACTCGTCAGTACTGAGATCAGTTTTGCAAGACTCACTTAAAGTGTTCTGTTTGAAATATCTGAAGTGTCTGATGCTTTGTCTGCTTTTACTCATTTAATTGTCTGCTTCACTTCATTTTCTATGATGCGTGAATTGAATGAGACTGTCAGAGATATGAATGATTTTGCGATATCATTGACATTCGCTTGAAAAGATGAAGAAAAGAACTTTCTTTGCAGTATCTTGATTTTTTTCTCAAACATCGTTGTCATATGATCGATGTCGCTTCACTTCAGTGATGAAAACTGAGAAAGCTTTTTAAATAGCTGACTTTAGATTCTAGCTCATTTTGCAAAGCATCATATTGATTTGAATGCTTTGCTCAACTCATACATTTGTGATCTGAAGTGTGCGCATTTCATTTGTTGAATGATCTTGTTTTTATGATCGTTGTGCTTCAGATATTCATTTCACGCTTCTAATGTGTTTTGCATTTTTCATATGATTTGCAGTCGTCTTGATTTCATTACTACTTCGAAGCAGCTTTGATTTCAAAAGTCTCTTGCTTGATTTGATGATTTTGTCAAGAGAGTAGATTTCTTAATGATCTTCTGTAACACTCTGATAATCTTACACACTCTGTCATTCATCATAGTCTTGTTGTTTAAAGAGCATTTCAAAGATAGATGTATTTGCAGATAAGCACTCAATGCTTCTGTATTCATTTTTTTTCAAAGTCATCAAGTCAAGAGCTGCACTGAGATTGTTTGTAAACATAGCTCTGTGATGATCAAAAGATGATTCAATCTTTGATGCAGATTGATTCATATCTTGCACTTGCGTGTCATGAACTGTATTTTCTCGCTGCTAAAGACTAGATTAATCATCGTAAATTGATTATGAGTCTTGTAAGTAATAGTGTCTGATTTCAGCAATAATTTCAGTCTTGCATTTGTGATGACATTTAGCAGAGTATCAGTTGTTGTATAATGAGTGAAGCATCTTCACTCTCTTCAATGAGAATGATGTAGATTGAAATCTTTTACAATCAGTTGTTTGCAATCATTCTTAAATAGTTCGTTCAAATGAGAAATGATTGAAGATCTCTCTGTGAATGTAGTAAACAGTGAGCATAAATTGTAAACATTTAGAAGTCTTAGCGTCTGCGTTTCATCATCTGCGTTGCGAGTTAATAATCTGATTAAGCAAATGTTTGACTCAACTGTTTCTACTATTTATTGATCAAATCTTAGACATTTGTTAACATATATGCATGTTTTTGATTGAGATGACGAGTTTTTCACTAGATAAAAGAAGTTGTGAGCTGAACTAAATGATTGCAAGTCGTTAATGTTATGTTCTTGCTTCTGTATGACTATTATGTTGAATTTGCGAACTTCTCTGTTGATCAAGAATAATTCTTGAATCTTTAATAACTTTCTGATGTTATACTGTAGAATTTGTAGAAAGAGTTGTTTTGTCATAAAGTTATTTGTAGCTGTTGTTGACTCTGCGCTGAAAAGACTCTTTATATGCTTTCAATCACTGAAAGTCTTTCGTGCTTTCTGATTAAGCGTTTCTGAGTCTGCTCAGATATTGTCTCATCTGAGTCGTTAGTCATGCATAAGAAGAGATTGACTCGTCTCTTCTTGATTTCTATTACCTGTCATGTCAATTCAACATCTTGATTGCATGTTTTCAACACGACACTTGTTGAGCTTGAAGAATTCGTTGAATCTACAAAGTCTGTTGAGCTCAACGACTTCGTTGAGCTTAGAGAGTTTAGAAACAGCAAGAGAAATGTGCAATTGTATTTCAATGCTTTTAAATATCTGATCAACCTGTTTCTGTAGATTTCTGACATTTATTTTATCTGTTGTTGTCATTTGAGACAGATGCATCTTCAGAGTTTGTGATCTTCGTTGCAGTTAATGCAACGTCTTTTATTCAAAGACATCATGCATTCTTTGATGTGATGTTTGTCTGCGCATTTAACGCAGCGTTGTTTCTTCTTGCAGAATCTGATCATATGATCAAATTTGAAGCATCTATAATATTAAATGATGCAACAGTTCTTTTCAAACAGCTTGCATAAGCATTCTTGATATGAGTTTAGCATGCTCTCATTTATTAGTCAATTTGTCATCGCTTCGATTGCAATCTTTACAATGAGCGACAAGTGAATCTTCTCACTTTCAACTACTTTCTTGAGTCAGACTATTCTTAGAATCTTTAGATTCTCATGAAGTCTTGCGTTGTCTTTTATCAGACTTTTAATAATCACTTTCTGATTGCTTGTGTCTATTGTGATGTGTATTTCATGTGCTAGCACAGCGAAGATTTAACGCACTATACGCGTTGAGTTCGCAATTTTCTTTGCTCATGCCTGAAATCTTTTCAGATTTGCTTGAATCTCTGAACTCACTGCATGAAGTATAATGTTTTCGCTTTCAAGCTTTTGAAGAGACATGATTAGATTTCTTTGAAAACTCTTGTACTCATCTTCTTCTGTATTCTTAATATTCAGTTATAGCTATCTCTAAAGATCAAGCACTATTCAACCCTGACTTTCGCTGATTGACTCATCTAGGCATGATTCTGACAAAAACTAAAATTTGCAAAAGTGCTGAAATAACTGAGAACAAATGCAATTGAACTGAATTTAGAGTGATGATTTGTGACTGAAACTT
>JAABUS010006574.1_pt1 | contig 14024 bp, 11 predicted proteins | sample 5560161 | NCBI WGS metagenome assembly JAABUS01 (sample SAMN10711885, study PRJNA513376) | rock metagenome | isolation source: Antarctica rocks | place: Antarctica: Victoria Land, Trio Nunatak nord | collected 2016-01-04 | reverse complement strand
TTCCGGTTCATTGTCCGGGGCGACCACCCTGTGCCAGTCCAGCCACAGTTGCCAGCCGGCGGGCATGGTGTCGGCCAGCTCGATGTCCATGATGCCCGTCCGTTCCCAGTGCCGGCGCCACCAGGTCGCCGAATGCAGGCACCAGAGATCCTGGGTCCACCACTCGCGAAGATGCTCGGGAAGGGGGCCCTCGATCTCCCGGACCAGCCCCGCACCCGCAATCCCCACCTGGCCTCCCGGCTTTACGAACCGAGCGAGGTCGTTCAGGTACAGGTCGTCCGTCCCGTAGTAGGGGAAGGAATCGATGCACACGATGGCGTCGAAGAACTCCGCGGCGAACGGCAGCGACCGGGCATCGGCGTGGATCGGGAACACGCCATCCTCGACGCCGGCATCCCGGATGCGCCGGAGATTCTCCGAGGCGCTGAACCAGAGGTCGGTCGCCCAGACCTGCACGCCGAATTCGCGGCGCAGGAAGATCGACGACGATGCCCGCCCGCAGCCGAGGTCCAGCACCCGCATGCCGGGCCGCAAGTCCAGCGCCGTCGCGAGCCACTCGGTCACCCAGAGTGAATTCGCCCCACCGCTGGCGCTGGCCATGACCCATTCGGGGTGGTATCGCGAAGAGCGGGGAAACCGCTCGGAGACGAGCCGCTGGTCTGAAGGCATTCGCATCTCCATGGCCCGACGTGCGATGAGTGGAAGTGGACGAGGGCCAGCCCGACCGGGACGATGGCGGTGACCACACCTGCCAGGCACCCCGACCGGAGCCGGCCCCGATGACATTCTCTCACCTGACAGCCTCGCCGTGCCGGAGGTTCGCCCGGCTCGCCTCCGCACCCGGCACACCTCAGGCCGCGGCCCACCCGCGGCGCCGGCCGATGCCGAGCACGCCCAGCAGGCCCGTGCCCAGCAGGACCAGGCCGCTCGGCTCCGGGACTGCGGCCAGTCCGACTCTCTCGGCGATGACGGCGTAGCCTGCCGGGGTCGGGTGGACGTTGAAGTCGTTCCCCGAGGTCGTGATATAGGTGTAAGCCGCCTCATTTCCCACGAACGGCGTGTGGATGTCGACATAGGAGACGCCGAACCCTGCCGCCAGACCCTCGATGACTTTATTGAGCTCCGAGATGGCCAGTCCTGCGGAGCCGGCGATGGGAAGCCCGGGGACGGCTGGGTAAGGGTTATAGGTCCCCAGCAGGAGCACACGCGCCGCCGGGGCGAGCGTCTGCTACTCCGTGAGCAGGGTCGAAATCCTGATCGCGACCGTCTGCAAGGTCTGGCCCAAGAGCCTGAACTTCTCCGCATCGGACACCCTGCCGAAGGCGGGGTCGAGCACCAATGCGAAGAGGTCGTTCGAGCCCAGCGAGATGGTGACATAGCCGATGTCGCGGCCCGCCGTCCGCTCCTCGGCGATCGTCGCCAGGAGCAAGCTGTTCTGCGTGGTCGTCGTGTTCGAGTAGTGCGTGTTCCGGAGCGCGGCCTGGGGAGTCCGGATGCCGCCTCCGCCCTCGAAGAAGCTGACGGAGGTCGTGCCGCTGACACCCAGGTTGATCACGTTCGGACGCACGCCGCCGTTGAACGAGGCAAGGACGTCCGCGAACGGCTTGACGAAACCGCGGTCGCCGTTCGAGACGTCCGTGGCCGTATCATTCTCGCCGACGCCGAAGGCCAGCGAATCGCCGAGCGAGATGTAGGTCACCGGGGCGGCGGCGGCCATCCGGGGCCCGAGCAGGCCCAGCGCGGCCAGGGCGGAGAACACGAACGCGCGTCTGCCAGGAGAGGTCATCATCGATCCTTCCTTGACGGGTTGAGGTCCATCGAAGGTGCGGATCATACCCCCCGGCTGAGGAGGAAGGCAAGGCGAGGTTTACTGGAGCAGGTAGTGAGTGGGGCCAGGCCGTGGATTTTGAGAATAAATTTCATACAAACATGAACACTAAATCAATTTATCAAGAACACCAAGTGGTGACACGTGAACTCCGGCGTGTAATCCTTCCCGGCCGGAACCTTTCGAGTGTGATGGGTCAACCCGTGGTCCCGTTCTGGGAAGTGCGCGTGTCTTTCTAACTCGCACCCAAGTCTCTCGGCGATCCTTTCGAGGGTGCGTGCCGGCAGGCCGCTCAGCAGGTAACCGAGCATCGCCGCTTCGGACGAGAACGGCGCATAGCGGAAGCTGAGGTAGGACTCGCGTATGTCTTTGACGTATCCGGCCACGCCCCCCTCAGTCTGCAACACCTTGGCCTCAATGGGCCAGATCGCGCGGGGGTTTGCCCGGAGGATGAAGCCGAGGTCGTAGGCGGGGGGCTGGGCGTTCGCGGTGAGCCGAGTCTCATCTTCGTAGGGACCATGCTCAAGGTAATAGGGCTCGGCACCGGTCATCGCGTCCCGGATCTCGGGGGCGAGTAGTTGGGTAATCACCCGCTCGATGTTCTCTTGGGCCGGGTCGAATCTGTAGCCGCGGGCCTTGAGCCCGTCGAGCCCCTGCCAGATGTAACCGAGCAGGATATTGATCGCGTCCTCTTGCCAGCGATTGGCAAGGGAGACGAAATCTCCGGGGACGGGGAGGTTGGCTTCGAGGGCCGATCGCCGTCTAGGCATGCGCTTCGTCCTGTCCCCACTCGTGGTCCGGACGCTCGTCCCAGAAGAGGATGTCGGCCGCGACGTCGTCGGCGTCCCGGAAAGCCGCTGAGCGGGTCCAGTAGCGCACCTGATTCGGCTTGACGAGGTAGACGGTCGGGACCTTTCGGCGGCCGATCGTCGGCGTTTGATAAACCCGCGCGACCCGTTGGTAGAAGACCCCACCTTCTTCCGGGTCGGATTCGAGGGCCGCGAGGTCGAGGGCGTAGAACCGATCGACCAAGGCATCTTCCGCGAGCGTCTCGAGGACCACGGGATCGCGCCCCGGCCAGTGGAGGTGGATAGCTACGAGGCAATACGGTAGCGGCTCGGCGGAGTCCGCGGTGAAGAAGGTCGCCGAAATGGCCTTGTCCGGGCCGAACGCGGCTCGAAGGACCGTGAGGAACGCCTCGCAGTAGCGGCCAAGAAAGGCGTTGTGTCCCACCTCAACCGCGAGTGCAAGCTGACGCCCCGGGGATGTCTCGTCGCCTTTGAAGTCCAGCAGGGTAATCTCGGCGAAATCCTCGATTAGGATTCGCTCAACTTCCTTAAGACCGTAGAAATCGAAGGTTTTCGCATCGATGTCATCCAGAGACATTCCGGCCAGTTCGCCGACGGAAGGGCCTGGGACGGCCGGAATCGGGATTTGTTCGATGTCCCCGTTCAGGAGCTTCGGGCGGTAACTTCCGGCCGTTGCGCTGGTGAGGAACAGGAAATACACCGCGAAGACGCTGTTCAGCACCAGGGCCAGGACGGCGAGCGCCTCGGGGCTAGGTGCCGAGATGCCGTAATATGATTGGGAAAAGAGAAGATGCGTATCACCGTTTGATGGCTCACACATGATCGCCTTGAAACGTCCCCGCTCGACCGTCCAGGAGAGCCGCATGATCAGCTTAGGCAGTTGGAACGCATTTAGGTCTCGCGGTCGCTCGAAGTGGGGATTCGAGTTTCCGGGGAAATGGCTCGCGGCGCAAACCGTCTCACAGGTGTCCCAATAATCGTGATCTTCGAGGATGCGGAGCCCGATGCGTTCTTCAAGTCGGTGGACGTTCTTGATGCTACGCACAAAACCTTTCGTGGAACTCCAACCCTCTTCATCCTCGATGATCGATCCCAGGGTCTTCCTGCGTCTATCGCCCTTGAGCCTTCGGATTAGCTCGTGGTCGCGCCGTCCCCCCCAAGCGAGGGCCGTCCAAGCCCACGGGTCAACGGCGGCCTCGTCTGGGTCGATCCAATTGAGGTCGGTGCCGTCCATGACGATACGGTGCCCGCGGCGGCCCGTGTAATGTCGCTTCGGGCACCAATAGGCGAGGGGTTGTCCGTCGGGCGGTCGAGGCACGAAGGTCACGATGCAGGCCGGGCCGGTGGCCTTCGGGAACAGGTCGAAACGGAGCGCCGAGAGGTTCACAACCTCCTCGGCCTTGTAGCTGGTGAAGAGCTTCCGCCGGAAGTCGACGGCCGGCTGGCTTCGATTGAAGAGGAGCGAACCGGCGGGTTGGATAAGGCAGACCCGGCCCGTGGGCTTTGTGAGCATCGCGGACTTTGGCAGGAACAGCGTCCCAACCTGCTCGTTCGGGGTTTCCCACCGATGTGCTGGGTCGGCGGCCCAGAGGCGGGCGGGCTCGGATAGGCTCTGCTGGCCCCAGGGCGCGTTCCCGATCACGAGATCATACCGGCCGGCATCGTCCGAGGTCCTGGAGCCGGGTATGTCTTCCTGGAAGAAATCGGCGTGCCTGAGCGTCACCTCGCGAAGCCGTGGGAAGCGGACCTGCGTCCAGTAGTGCCGCGGGTCGATCTCGTCGCACATCGCGAGGTAGAGGCTGAACGACGCGACTCGGACGGCGGTCTCGTTGACGTCCACCCCGAAGAGGTTTCGCTCCAGCATGTTCCTTAGGAACGCCGCGCTCGGCTCCTGCTCGGGGTGGCCGTTCCGCCATCGGTAGGTCAGCCGTTGGAAGGCCCGCACGAGGAAGATTCCCGAGCCGCACGCCGGGTCCAGGACTTTCAGATCCCATTCCTCGCCGTCCCACGGCAGCACCTTGTCGAGCATAGAATCGACGAGGTGAATCGGCGTGTAGTGTTCGCCTCGGCCGTCACCGCCGCAAGCGAACTCCTCGTAGATACTGCTGATGAACTCAAGCGGGATCGTGTCAAAGGAGTAGAGAGGCCAGAGGCTCATCTGACCGCCCTCACCGATGGCAACTCGCCCACCTACGAAATCCGCAAGCAGGTTGAGTTGCTCCGGTTTGACGACCCGCTCCTCACGCACCCAGCCGTCTTCTTGTCCAGGCTGCGTCCGGCCCGTGGCCTTTGGAAACAGGTCGCCGTTGAACCGTTCATCAAGCCAGTGAAAGAACTTGTAAATGTCCGCCTTGCTCCCGAGTAGTTCTCCGAGGGAGTGGTAACGCTTCGAGAGTGTCCCCGTTCGGAAGAGGTTGTCGAGGACCGACTCGTTCAGCGCGGCGCTTCCGCTCGAGTCCTTCCTATCGAACAGAAACTGGATGAACACCAGGCGTGCGAGAAGATCGTGCGCGATGTCCTCCGGGACCGCCTGGGTGAGCTCCTTGCGGACGAAACGCAAGTTCTCCAAGAGCATCCTATCGGCCCGCTGGTTTCGCGGGAAGCGATCTGCATGCTTTGCGAAGAACTGTCCCGAGGCGAGGTGAATCCAATCGAGGGCGGAGGCGGCGTGCCCGATGAGTTGGTCATCCTCGTCCGTTGAAAGCAACTCGACGGGCTCTAGGCGGAAGGGCGCATCGGGGTCGCGGTCAGGAGTCTCGTAGCAGCTCCAGGCCCGGATGAGGTGCGGTTCGACGGTAATGAGGAGCGGCGAGCGGCAGAAATTCCAGGCGAGCTTGTGGGCTTCTTTCAGAACGTGCTGCGTGATGGCCTTGGAGAACTCGCAGACGATCGCAATCGGGGCTTCCGTCTCGTCCGAACCGGGGTGGCCGGTGAGGACCCCAACCCGGCACTCGGTGTCGATCAGGCGGCGGATCGGGGCTTCGAGCTTCCTTCGGACCAACTCAACGAAGAAACGCGGGCCCGCACCCGGGGGATTGAGAATGTCCTCTCGGCCGGGCCATCTGCGTCGTTCGTGGAGGGTGGAAAGAGACATCGGCGCTCACTGCTCACTTGGAACCCACAGCCACCGAGGGAGTGATTGCATGGGTCTGGAAAACCACCTATGGGCAGGCGCACAGTAGCGTCTCTCCAGTATTCCCGCTCCGCCCCGCCATCCCAAGGGGGCTTCGCTCAGAATTTCGTGATATCGGTCGACATGACCGGCAAACAAGGCCCAATCGCTCGTGCGAGTCGCGCATAACGACCCCGACCTACACATGAAGGGGCGGGGACCGCGGCGGGAACGTCCGGCAGATCTGGCGGAAGCGTCTGACGTCCCGGCGTTCGCCCTGGCGGGGCCCCGGAAGGTTTCCGGGACTCCGGCCGGGACGGGGGACGCGGCGAGGGCCGGGTGCCCCCGTACCGCGCCTCGACGAGCGACCGCCGCGCAACCAGGCCCTTCGAAGGGCGAGTGAGAAGCATTTCGAGGCGGGAACGGTGGGGAAAGCTCGAGGAGAGGGTGTCACCGGCATGGGCCGGTCTTCTGCGACGTCCTCGGGCCGGGACCCTTCGGTATGGGCGGGCCAGGCGGGTCCGGGGGCATCCGGTGCGATACCGTTATCCCCAGGCGTATCACCTGGCTCGATCTCCGAGCCGAGGTCTCCCCGTCGTTCGCTGACGAGCGAGACCCGGTCCGCGACCTCGTCGAAGGCGTCCGGTGCGATACCGTTATCCCTCGGCGTGTCGCCTGGCTCGATCTCCGGGCCAGTGCCCTCCCGTCCTTGGGTGGCGCAGAAGATTCGCTCCGCGACCTCTTCATCGTCCGAACATCCATCGTGGCCGATGGGGGCCGGACCCACTTCCCTACCGCTGTCCGCGACGTGATGCTGCTCGTCGGGGAGGGGGGCGGAGGCCGCGTCGTCCGCGACCTCCGCCGACCACGCCGCCTCGGGCACGTCCGGAGGCGATGCCTCTTCGCGTGCGGGAGGCGGCCCGGCGACGGCCGGGATGCCCGGGCCGTCCTCCTCACCTCTCTGCCACTCCTCGGGACCTTCGTGCCCGACGCGAGGGACGGCCTCCCCCTCGGTCGCGAGGCCGTCGGAGGGCGCCGGGGCGTCCTCGACCTCGAGACTCGAAGGGGGAGGATCCTGCCACTCCTCGACCTCACACGCCCCATCGCTCGTCGCGAGGGGGAGGCTCGGTTCGCCCTCGGGGGCCGGGGTGGCCCCGTCGATCGCCCGACTGGCGGGGTCGACCCGGACAAATTTGCCGGGGCCGACCCGGACCCAGCAGGCCGCGTCGGAAAGTTCGGCGATCGATCGCGTCCTGTCCCGTCCTCGGGCCTTGCCGCGCCTGGCCTTGACCGCGCCCGGCACAGGGGCCGAAGCCCGGTCATCCCCGCCACCGTCCGCCGCCGTGGCGGAAGGCGAGGGATCGACGGATGGGGCGTCCGCTACGAGTGACCCGGCCTCAAGGAGGTCGGCCACATCGACCCCGGCGCCCGATCCCGAACCCAGTTCTACCGACGCGGCGTCGCGCCGGAGGGCCGTGGGGAGGAGGATCAGGGACATCAGGATCAAGTAGGGGAGCACCAGCCACGCCGAGACCGAGGCCACGGAGAGGCTCGTCAGCAGGATCAAGACGACCAACACCGTCGGCCAGGTCCAGGCGCGAGCCTGACCCTGGGATCGCCGACCGACCGTCGACAGCGGTCTCCTGGTCTTGATGGGGACGTTTTGCCGCACGCCGAAACCGCTCCGGTCGTTCCGGACAGTCGAGGGGCCTGACGATACCGCATCGCCACGACGCCCTCCGGTTTCTATCGGACCCGCCGGCGGCCTCCTGGCGTTTTTCGGGGCGAATCCGCGGGCCGATCAAGGGTGTCGGACGCGTCGCAGGAGCGCGTCGGCCCCGAGGCCCCGCAGGCTTTGCGCAACCCGTCTGCCGAGCGCGCCCGGGTCGTCCTGGCGGCCGACCTCGCCGGCGGAGACGCGCTCGCGGCCGTCGGGGTCGAAGACGACGGCGTCGAGGGCCAGGGCGGGGCCGGCCTCGTCATCGACGTCGCGGGCCCAGGCGGCCATCGGGATCATGCAGCCCCCCTCCAGCTCGGCCAGGGCCGCCCGCTCGGCGAGGACCGCCCGGCGCGTGGCGGGGTCGTCCAGCGGGGCCAGCAGGCGTCGGGTCGACTCGTCGGAGGCGCGGCACTCGATGCCCAGGGCCCCCTGCCCCACCGCGGGGAGGAACCGGGGAGGGCCGAGGCGTTCCGTGACGTGGTGGTGCAGGTGGAGGCGTCGGAGCCCCGCCTCGGCCAGGACCACGGCGTCCAGGGTCCCCCGAAGCGCCTGATCCAGGCGGGTCTCCACGTTCCCACGGACGTCGACGACCCGCAGGTCGGGGCGGGCGAAGAGCAGTTGCGCCCGTCGCCGGAGGGAGCCGGTCCCGACCGTGGCACCCCGAGGGAGGGCTTCGAGAGTCTGGTGCCGAGGGGCGATGAGGGCATCGGCCAGGTCCTCGCGAGGGGGGACGGCCCCCAGCATCAGCCCCTCGGGGCCGGAGGTCGGCAGGTCCTTCAGGCTGTGGACGGCGACCTCGACGGCCGAATCGGCCAGCGCCCGCTGGATCTCCTTCGTGAAGAGGCCCAGGCCGCCGATGGCCGACAGGGGCGAGTTGCGGTCGCGGTCCCCCTGCGTTTTGATCTCGACGAGCACGACCTCCAGGCCGGGATGCGCCTCGCGGAGCCGGTCCGCGACCCACCCGGCCTGCCAGCGGGCCAGCGGACTCCCGCGCGTCCCGATCCGGACCGTCGCGGGGAGGTCCGTCTCGACGGCATCGGAGTTCATCATGACTTCCCCTCGGCACGACCGACCACCACCGCGATGACCCGCGCGGCCCCGGCTCGTTTCAAGGCGCGGGCGGCGGCGCCACAGGTCGCGCCGGTAGTCAAGATGTCATCGACCAGCAAGACCACTCGCCCATGCAGGGACGAAGAATCTTTCGCCCGGAAGGCGTCGCGCATGGCCTTGGCCCGTTCGGAGCGGCCGGAACGCGCCAGGGGGGGCGTCGCCCGGACCCGGCGCAAGGGAAAGGCCAGGCGCAGGGCGAGCCGCTTCGAGAGCCCCAGGGCCAGCGCCTCGGACTGGTTATACCCCCGCCGCCACCGCCTCCGCCAGTGGAGCGGGATGGGCACGACCCACGAGTCCCCCGGCACGCGCAAGGCCTCGGCGCGGGCCTCGGCCAGGACGGCCGCGAGCCAGGGGGCGAGCCAGGCGTTCCGCTCGGCCTTCAGCCGGAGGCAGAGGTGGCGGATCGGTCCGGCATACGGACCCAGGGCGATGACCCCGTCGAAGCCCAGGGATTTGCCCCGGCACTCGGAGCAGCCCCCGCGACGGTCCGCCCAGGGGCCCACCGGCATGGCACACCGCTCGCAGGGGACGCCCGAGGCGCCCAGGAGCTCGGCGCGGCAGCCTTCGCAGAAGGGAGATGCCTCGCCGGGCGCGCCGCAGAGGGCGCACTCCCAGGGGAAGACCAGCGCGTCGATCGCCCGGCGTCCGGTGGCCCACAGGTGGCGAAGCTCCCGCCGACGCGACTCGAACACGGCTCCCCCGGCGACGGTCACGGGCCCCTCTGGCCGGTCTTCAAGTACGGCTCCAGTTGTTCCCGGAGGTGGTTCCTCGCCCTGGCCAGGAGCGACTTGACGGCCGCCTCGGACCGTCCCATCACCTGCGCGATCTCGGCGTAGCTCATGTCCTCGAACTTGTTCAGCAGGACCGCCACCTTCTGGTCCTCGCCCAGGACGTGGAGCGCCTCGCGGACGACGTCCGAGAGCTCGACCTGACGCATCTGCGACGAAGGGGAGCCGTCCCGAGAAGGGACATTCCCCGTCACGGAGGGGATCGCCTGCGAGCCCGTGCCCGAGGTGTCGCCGCCGCCGGCGACCACGGGGCTGCGCCCCTTGCCTCGGAGGTGGTTCAGCGCCAGGTTGTTGGCGATCGTGAACAGCCAGGTCGAGAACTTGGCACGAGGTCGGTATCCCTTGCGGGCCCGGTAGATCCGCAGGAAGACCTCCTGCGTCAGGTCCTCCGCCTCCTCGACGCGGCCGACCAGGTGGATCATGATCCCGACGAGCCGGTGCTGGTACCGCTCGACCAGCACCTCGAAGGCCCCCTGGACGTCGTCGCGGACTTGCAGCATCAGCCGGACGTCGGGGTCGCGCGCCTCCAGTTCCTGTTCGAGCGTCTCGCCGGTCGCCACGAATGATCTCTCCGGTCGGTCGATGTCTGCGGGACGTCAGGGGGAGGCCGGCAGGACGGACGGGGACATCGGGCGAAGGGCCTCGTCCGACGCGTCCGACTGGAGTCGGCGGCGGAGCTGCCCGCACGCCGCGTCGATCTCGCGCCCCTTGGTCTTCCGGACGCTCACGCTCACCCCGCGCGCCCGGACCGTCGCCACGAACCGGCGGATCGCGTCCGCCGTCGGCCGACGGTAGGGCAAGCCCGGCACCGCGTTGTACGGGATGAGGTTCACGTGCGCCTTCCGCGACTCGAGCAGCCTGGCCAGGGCGGCCGCATCCTCGGGGCGATCGTTGATCCCTCCCAGCAGGACATACTCGAAGGTAACCTGCCGGCCAGTCCGATGGAAGTAGGTCTCCGCCGCCTCCATCACCGCCCCCAGCCCCACCTTCGCGTTGATGGGCACCAGCTCGTCCCGCAACGCCTCGGTCGGGGCGTGCAGCGAGACGGCCAGGTGATATTGCCGGTCCAGCTCCGCGAGCTTCACCATCTTCTCGGGGAGGCCGACCGTCGAGATGGTCACCCGGCGCTGGCCCATGCCCAGGCCGTCCGGGGAGCAGATCCGGTCGAGCGCGGCCACCAGGTTGTCGAAGTTCGCCAGGCTCTCGCCCATCCCCATGACGACCAGGTTCGTCACGCCCTCCCCGGCGGGCAAGAGGTTGCGGAGCCGGAGCACCTGCTCGACGATCTCGCCCCTCGACAGGTTCCGCTCGACCCCTTTCAAGCCGCTGGCGCAGAAGACGCAGCCCATCCCGCAGCCGACCTGCGTGCTGACGCAGACCGTCCTGCGGTCGTCCTCGGCCATCAAGACCGACTCGATCCGCCGGCCGTCCCCGCATTCCAGCAGGAGCTTGTCCGTGCCGTCGGGCGCCGTGTGGTGATGCACGACCCGGGTCCCGAAGACTTCCCATTCGGAGTCGAGCCCGTCGCGCAGCCCCTTCGGCAGGTCCGACATGCCGTCGAACCCCTCGGAGCGGCGATCGAAGACCCAGCGGAGGACCTGGCGGGCGCGGTATCCGGGGTGCCCGGCCCCGGCCATCCAGGCCGTCAATTCCTCGATGGATGCCTCCAACAACGCTCGTTTCATAAAATCCTGTACGCTAGCGAACCTCGCGGCGTGCGCCCCGAGATCAAGTTTAGCAAAAATTCTCCAAGGACAAGAGGCGCAGCGTCACGCCCCGACGACTCACGCGGAAGTCCCGGGGGAGAGCCGAGGCCGATCGGCCGTTAATCCGGGACGGGAACGGCTATTTTTCGTGCCGTGGCGTGGCATGTCCCGCGATAATTTGCTCAATGGTATAAGTTAGGGGGGCGAACGAGGGCGGCTTCCCGGTGGGCCGTCGATCACCGGGCCGGATGCGTCCGGACAGGAGACGCGGCGATGATCGTGCTTCAGGAGGTCTGCAAGTCCTATGATGGGGGCTCGCAATTCTCGGTCCGGGACGTGAGTCTCCGGGTGCCGGCGGGGCACCTGCTCGTCCTGCTGGGGGGGTCGGGCAGCGGCAAGACCACGACGCTCAAGATGATCAACCGGCTGATCGAGCCGAGCGCCGGCCGGATCGAGATCGACGGCCGCGATGTCCGGGCCGCGGACCCGACGTCGCTGAGGCGCGACATCGGCTATGTGTTCCAGGGGATCGGCCTCTTCCCCCACATGACGGTCGCCGAGAACGTGGCCGTCGTGCCTCGCCTGCTGGGATGGCCGGCCGGCCGGATCGCGGCCCGCGTCGACGAGCTGCTGGACCTGGTCCACCTGCCGCCCGGGCAATATCGCTCGCGGCGTCCGGGTCAGCTCTCCGGCGGCCAGCAGCAGCGCGTCGGGTTCGCCCGCGCCCTCGCGGCCGGCCCCCGGGTCATGCTCCTGGACGAGCCGTTCGGGGCCCTCGACCCCGTCACCCGCGACGAGCTCCGGGGCGAGTTCCAGCGGATTCGCCGGCAGCTCGGCCTCACCGCGGTCATGGTCACCCACGACATGACCGAGGCCCTGCTCTCGGCCGACCTCATCGCCGTGATGAACGCGGGACGCCTGCTCCGGATGGGCACGCCGCGCGAGCTGCTGACGGACCCCGGTGACGACTTCGTCGCCGCCCTGATGGCCGGGCCGAGACGACAGGCCGACCGGCTGGAGGCCCTTTCCGCCGGACGTGCCGAGGGAGGTCTGCGATGATCGAACGCCTCGTGGAAATCCTCGGTGAGCTGCCCGCCTACCTCGGGGGGCACATGCTGCTGTCGGTGGCCGCGCTCGTCGTGGGGCTCGCGACCAGCATCCCCCTCGGGATCGCGGCGGTCCGCCGCCCCCGGCTGGGCGAGATGATGCTCTCGATCGCCGGGGTCGTCCAGACCGTCCCGAGCCTGGCGTTCCTGGCGTTGATGGTCCCCCTGCTCGGCGGGAGGATCGGCTTCCTCCCCGCCTTCTTCGCGCTGACGCTCTACAGCATCCTGCCCATCCTCTCCGCCACGATCGTCGGCATCAGGGGGGTGGATCCCGCGATGACGGAGGCGGCCCTCGGCCTGGGCATGAGCGCGCGACAGATGCTCTTCCGGGTCCAGCTGCCGCTGGCCACCCCCGTGATCGTCGCGGGGATCCGGACGTCGACGGTTTTGGTGGTCGGGACCGCGACCCTGGCCACCCCCGTCGGGTGCACGACCCTGGGGAACTACATCTTCCAGGGCCTGGAGATGAACGACCAGTCGGTGATCGTCGTCGGCTGCGTGCTCGCCGCCCTGCTGGCGGTCGCCATGGACCAGCTCATCCGCCTCATCGAGCTGGCGTCCCGGCACCGGAGCGGGCGCCTGGCCTGGTTCGCCGCGGCGGGGCTCGCGCTCCTGACGATCGGCGGGATGTCCCGGCCGATCGGCCGACTCTTCGTCCCGCCGCACAACCCCGTCGTCGTCGGCAGCGGCCCGTTCACCGAGCAGCACATCCTCTCGGAGGTCATCAAGGGGACGTTGCCCGCGGCCGATTTCAGCGTGGATCAACGCAAGGGGATGGGGGAGTCGATCCAGTTCCTGTCGCTCCGCGACGGCTCGATCGATTGCTGCGTCAATTACACCGGGAACGTCTGGTCGACCCTGATGAAGCGCAGGGACGTCGCGGACCGCGCCACCACGCTCGACGAGACGAGCCGGTATCTCCGGGAGCGATACGGCGTGGTCTGCCTGGGTGCGCTCGGCTTCCAGAATGCCTACGCCCTGGCCATGCGCCGCGACAAGGCCGAGAGGTACGGCATCCGCACGGTGGCCGACCTCGCGGCCCACGCCCCCGGCTGGGCCATCGCGGGCGACCTCCAGTTCTTCGGCAGGCGCGAATGGGCGGAGGTCCGCGGGAAATACGGGCTCGAGTTCCGGCAGACCAGGCCCATGGACCCGACCCTGATGTACGAGGCGGTCTCCCGGGGCTCGGTCGACGTGGTGTCGGCCTACACCAGCGACGGGCGGATCACGGCGTTCGACCTCGTCGTCCTGGAGGACCCGAGACGCGCGTTCCCCCCCTACGACGCCGTCCTGCTGCTGTCGCGGAAGGCCGCCGCACGGCCCGACCTCGTCGACGCGCTGCGCCCCCTGGTCGGCGCGATCCCGGTGGACGAGATGCGGAAGGCCAACCGTCGGGTCGACGTCGAACGGCAGACGGTCCGCCGCGCCTCGGGAGAGCTGCGGGATCGCGTGGGGGTGCCGGCCCGAAGCCGGCCCGCCCCGATCGAGTCGTCCCCGCCCGAACGTGACCGGGCACCATCCCTCTCGGCGCCCCGGACGCGAGCGGCGACGTAGAAGGCCTTGGGATCGCAGCCGGACAACGACAACCGGCCTCTGATATCCGCCAGGTCCGCGGTGCGCGTTCTACGCAGAAGACGCAGGCACCGAAAGGACCGGAGCCGACTCAATATCTCTTCATCGAGCGAAGCGTCGGTCGATCAGACCGACGCACGCAAAACCGCAAGTCTATCGGTTCAATTCACGTCTTCGCCGCGGTAGAATCACGTCGCAAGGCGTGGGACGGCGACTCCCTGCCGCGCCGCGGACGGGCCTTCGGCTCGCCGCAGGTCGACAATCGTTCGGTGC
>JAABUS010006572.1_pt1 | contig 14024 bp, 13 predicted proteins | sample 5560161 | NCBI WGS metagenome assembly JAABUS01 (sample SAMN10711885, study PRJNA513376) | rock metagenome | isolation source: Antarctica rocks | place: Antarctica: Victoria Land, Trio Nunatak nord | collected 2016-01-04 | reverse complement strand
TACGGCATTGTTGGTTAAGAAGAGCTTGACGATTTTGATCAATAATGGTGATTTCTGCCTGAGGCCGCATCAATATAAGGTGCTGACGTTATGAAAAGGAATCATCTCAGCGCCATTATGGGACTCGAAAACATCATCATTTGCGGGATTGCTGACTACCTCCGACTACCTTAATCTCATTCAATTCTACTGGCAGAATCCCGAAGCCGTTAGCCGCATTGATCAATTCAAATTGAGCAGTCTACGCGGTAAGTTTCTTCAAGAACGAATTAACGGAGACGACATGCTCACGAGAGATGAAGAAATCGAGAAAGCCATCGGTGTTCAGCCTTTGGAAACGGTCTCGATAAACCCCCAACGACCGCTGTACAATGCATGCCGCAAAATGCTCGAGTCGCGGGCACGCCGGATGCCCCTGGTTGACGTCGACGACGAGACCAAGCGAGCCATGGTGGTCAGTGTTGTCACACAGTACCGGATCTTGAAGTTTGTAGCGGTGAACGTTTCAGAGACACAACTGCTGCGGAAGCCACTGAAACATCTCAAGCTTGGCACTTACAAGAACCTGGAGACGGCGAGGATGGAATCACAGGTGTTCGACGTCATCCATCAGCTTGTCAACAATTCGATATCTAGTGTGCCGATCCTGAACAGCGACGGTAGGCTGCTGCGGTGTCAATGTTCGAGCACGGCTAATGGTCGTAGGTGTTGTCACCAATGTGTTTGAAGCTGTAGATGTCATCACCTTGATCAAAGGTGGTGTATACGATGATCTTAGTCTGAATGTTGGCGAGGCTCTTCAGAAGCGCTCAGAAGTCTGTAGATTCCAACCGGGATATAGAAAAACGTACTGACAGTAGAACAGGACTTCCCAGGAATCTATACATGTTCCATTGACGACCGCCTTGACACAATATTCGATACCATAAGAAAGTCGAGAGTGCATCGTTTGGTGGTAGTAGACGAAGATAATCGCCTTGTTGGCATTCTAACTTTGAGCGATATTCTAGAATACATACTACTTGAAGGAGAAGGAGATGACAGCAAGCCCGAATAGTTGAAGAAGTTGCGACTTCCTGAACATGCATTTACCAGGTGTTTGATATCCCTATAGGGCATGAGGTACGACATTATTGTTGTGGTGTGGCCATCACTTCGCGTTGAGCCGGATAAATAGAGGTGACTGGATATAGAGCGCGGCAGTAATATTTTTCCTATTATTCATTTCTGCAGGCTCCGGACTAAAAGCTCCGGGGTCTGTTGCTTCTGTTTCAGATTCGCTATTTTTGCTCATTGTTGGCAGTCGCTCTTATTCACTCAGCCAAGCCTCACATATAAAGACTACAATCAACTCACACACAGCAGGTACAACCAGCTCACCGCACCCCAGCAATAAAAAATGTCTTCATTCAACACTCCTCCTCTTGCTTCTCACAATGCAACATACATACAAGCATCGCTATGCACCACTCCAAGAGCTCAAGTCTATTGCAACCTGGTGTAACAACTAAACACAGCGAGCTAACCAACAGCCAGCGAGCCCGACGCAGATCCTCACTCGACACCTTCGTGATCCCAGGTCGCACCCGCATCCCATCAAGCAGGCACAGCAAGAGCAGTGAAACAGATGTTACGGACTTCCTCGTTACACAAGGTCTCCTCCGCCACAGCATGATGCAGCTTCCAAACAAGCAGCCCCCGAGCATCCAAGAGCTTCAGTACCAGGGCCGAGGGAGCTGGTCTCATGTCGAAGCAGCAAAATCGTCATCGAGATCTGGGAAGAAGAACAGCACTAGGATTCAGAAGAGGCCGTCGAGGGTGAGAGCTGAGCTGGTGATGCAGCCACCCCCTCGGTATGGGAGTCGAGACTTGCTCCAAGTTCCTCCTCAGCGGCCTCGCATCGAGGAGTTCCAGCCAGCGACTCATCAGTTAGTGACGATCACCTCCCAGGATCATCCCGGATTGCAGTCTTTCGATGGTGCCAACGAGCCCCTCGACTCAGGCCATACCGATTCTCGAATGACCAGTATGACATGGAGCACTGTCAGCCACCGAATCTTCACAGACTCTTCAGGTAGCTCTCGACGCTCAGGAGCGTCCCACTACCTGGTCGAGTACAACCACTTAGCTGAGAAGCATGGGCTGCGTCGCATGCCAGAAGCATCGAGCGGTAAGCATTTGATTCCTCTAATGATTAATGGGTCTTGATGACTAAACAAGCTACGATGACACAGATGACGGCAGTGAGACAAAGACGACTACAAAGACTCACCATGGTTGGCTAGCACGCAAAATCTTCCGCCGCACATCTTCAACATACACACTCAGAGCGAAAACCACCTACAAGCCCCTGACCCGGAAGAAGAGCCTTGCAGGGATACCACTGCTCTCGAGTAATGCGCCTAAGAACATCCTCACTGGAAAAAGCTTGGAGATGCTTAGTCGACTTGGAGGGCTAGGCATTCTGCTACTTCCACACGAATTCGCTGTAGACAAGCTTACCCTACCGACTTCTCTGTCAGCCATTGCTACGTATTTACTTCAGCATGGTAAGTCTCTCGCCTCTCCGTGCAGCGTCTAGATCTAATCTAAATTCTCGTATAGGCTGTAACGCACCTGGTCTATTCCGAGTGTCCGGTCAAACCACCACTATCAACGCTCTATATGAATTCTACGATCATCAATTCTCCGACGCAGGAAGTCCATCCAAGGTGGAAACGACTGTGGGATCAGGTCTTTTACCTACACACATCGAACACACTCTACCAGATGTTGCCTCGCTTTTCAAGAAGATCCTCATTGGTTTACCTGGCGGTCTACTTGGATCGCTGGAGCTGTTTGAAGCACTTAAAGACATCCTTTTGAAGCTGCAACGTGATCCCGAACAGGCAGTGTCGGACTACGTGACCTTGAAGGCCAAGCTTGTCGCCCTCGCAATCTCATGCGTGACTTCGTCCTACCGCATCTACCTAATCGAAGCTGTCTTGGGCCTCTGTGCGTACTTCGCATTCGAAACAGAGAAGTTTCACGCGGAGCAAGCTGCCGGCGAGAATGATGAACGACCTTCTTCATCCAAATCCGAGCTCATGGGCTATCAGTCATTGGGCGTAGTTCTTGGGCCCCTGCTGCTTGGAGACCTGACCGACAATGTGGACCTCGTTGGTGGCGTCGATACCCTGGATGGTGCTCCACGGAAATCCTCTGAGAGTGCAAAGAGGTCTAAGAAGCAGAAGCGTAACTCAGTTCCTAGCAAGCTGGAGAAGGATGCGACACTGACGGCGCATGTTGATCGTGCTAATTTGACTGCGAGTGTTATGCAACAGCTGCTTGTGATCTGGAGAGACGTTGTCAGGCAATTGAAAGGTCTCAATGGTATGTATAGCTCTTCATTGATGCAGTCTAGGAGCACCAGCCAGATCAAGAAGATCCCGACTCGGACGACGAGCAGGCTCACATTGAGGACCTCAGAAGAAGAGATGCAGTTCATGGATCTCTTGAGAGGCCGTCCACTGCCCGAGCAGTTTAGGAATGGAGCACACATGAAGCGTACAGTCAGGATTTCATCGAGGTCGCCTATGTCACCGGGCGCTATCAAGGTCTCCGATGACGGTCAGATAAATGGATCAGGGCTGCCTGACGCCTCCTACCAGCAAGGCAATGAAGAAGCCCACGACGTCCATGTCGACGAGCCTGCTGAACAGGACGCGGACCGGACCGTTGACCTTGAGGCGTCATCTTCGACACGAATAGATGACACTAATACCGAAGACATCAACGGACTTAGTGTCATTAGGCGTACCCATTCGGATATCGCAATGGACCAGATGGCTATGGGTACCATACTCCCACAGCTCCAAGACACATCAGACTCACCAGCATCCCAAGGATGTGTTCGTCTCGTCTCATCCATGGACGACCACTCGGAAGACGAGCACCATGAAGACCTCGAATCATCCACCGAAGTCCCCCAGACCGTCGTAAAGATATCACGAACGCCAAACTACGATGACGAACCCAGAACACAACGACAGAGATCCTCACTAGACAAAGACAAGCCTCTCCCTCCCATCGGGAAGGCTCAGAGGGCGGAGCTTTCGTCACCACTTACCGGTAAAGAGCTCGCTCAAGCGGAGGCGAGAGGGTTATTATCGAGCCGGAGGTCGTCGAGGCGGTCGATGAGTATGTTGTCGAGCCGGCATCCAAGCCCGAGAACGCTGTTTCCGGCTAGGCACGGGAGGCATGGATCGATAGAGGGTCGTTCTCGTCAGCAATCTGGGTCGCGAGAGGGTCAATTTTATTTTCCACTGCGTCAGGACTCGCTACCTGCTAGATTAGATGCCCCTTTGTCGCCTACGAAGAATGCTTCGCGCAAATGGAGCGAGGGGTATATTGGCGGCGATCAGATGTTTGGCGATCCCAGACGCAATAGCGTTAGGATTCTTGCCGAGCAATTCGCTGATAAGTCGAGAGCTCAGAGGAAAGAGGCAGTGGCTGAGAGAAGGAACGAGCTGCCGAAGGTGTATGCTTATGTTCATGCTTTACCGTCATCCAACGACCAGGAAGTCGAGGATCCTTTTGTGTGCCCGACTGACGTTGTTACTCCTGACAAGCCTCATGATGAGAGAACGCCAAGTCCGGAGAAGGAGTCAATGATCCCCAAACCACAATTTGATATTGGTCGTGGACGCAAGGCAGAGAGCCGCTCGCCATCACCTCCCAAGCGAGCAGCCCCCAAGTCGCCTGGCAAACGCCCCTCCGTCTACAGTGTAATTCCAGACCAGGATGCTGAGATTTTGAGGAGAAACACCAACGAGCTTTCTGAGTCTGCGGCTAAGGCCCAGCGAGAGGCGATTGTGCGACGTATGCAAGCAATCGCGACTAATGGTCTCGGTCTCCCAGAAGAAGACTCGCCAGTTCAACACCTCGAACCATCACCCATCCACCAGTCCACAGCCAGCTCCGAATCCCTTTACTTCTCACCCGCTGCTGAGGAACAAGAAATACTGCTCGCACAACCTATGCACAACCGAATCCTCTCATCTGCTCGCCCAGCCTCCCCACACGCGCGCTCAGACTCTACCAGTCGCAACGTACAACGCCCCCTCAGCCACCTCGACATGCCCTCAACCCACACCAACAACTTTCTCAACGCTAGCAACGAGCTCAAGAAGCTAGTGCGGCACGGTAGTATCAATGCGACTCTTTATACCGAGATTCTCAGGTTACAGAGACAATTAGAACTCAAGGGAGACGAGGTGCAGACGGCAAGGAGAGGGTTGGATGCTGTCAGGGTCGTTGATGAGAGAAAGAGTGCACCTAAGGAGAGACCTGATGACGAGGTGAAGAGGGCGAAGAAGGAAGTCGATATTTGGAGAGTTAGAGCTGAGAGGGCGGAGAGGAGGTTGGCTGAGAAGTCGGCGAAGAAGAGCAAAACTAAAAGTCAGGATCAGGATCAGGCGACTAGTCCAAAGATGGTGAAGTGTAGTCCTGGACTGGTCAGGTGTTCTACGCCTTTGACTGATCAGAGGTTTGATGTTAGAAAGATGGGGTCGCCGAGACGAGGTGTTTCGAGAACAACAAGCTCGAGGGATCTTGGATCGGGGGCTCAGAGTCCGGTGAAAATGCAACCTCGAATCCTTCCTACGCCTTCCAAAGACCATGGTATGGAGAGCGGAACTCCGGCGAAGACTCGCACTCGGATTCCTTGTGCTGCTTCAAGAGATCAGAATATGGATATTGGGAGTGAGAAAAAGACGAAGAATGGTGGTGAGATTGAGAGTGTGGCTGTCAAGAAACATGGCGCAGAGGTGGATATCATGATGTGGGAAGATGAGAGTGGGCAGAGTGAAGGTGCGGATGGAAGTGGAGAGCATAGGTGCGGCAGTCGGTGTGATCATTGATGTTCAGATGCGACTTGATATCACGAGGCTTGGAAGGTTGGAATGGTAATGTCTAACTTGGATTGAAGGCTTGGCACTGACATGCAGAGCTGCGGCTGAGCAATATTCAGAGCGGCACGGTAGCTAAAAACTGTTTTCTTGATGTCCTCGAGGGTTTGATTTGGTATATGCATTAGTGCGTGAGGACTTGGTGCGCTACGCTACACGTTTATATTGGTACGCATGACTTGGCATACGTCGTCATTAGCAGGTCTATTGGACATCAGAAGCGTTAGAGGCTTTGCATGGATTTCATACGATCGTTGATAGGGAACCAGTTTAGCGAACAGTATTAATGAGAAGACATTCCCTCTAGAAGTTTCATCTTGCAATATAGCAAAACGTTCAAGAAGAAGAAAAAGTAAAGTGCCAGCACCACCGATTGACAACGCAACAGTGATATTGCCAAGTGAGGGCCGCAGCTGGGTACTTCGGGCTTTGCGGTAGCTTCGAGTAGGCGTGCCTTTCTCTTTTTCTACCAATTCGAATAGGAATTGCATGCGGAGCCTGCCCCCATGAAATCGCTTCTAGGAGCCTCCTTGAATCCTTGATTTGGAAATTGAAAAGGGCACGGCTGCATTGGAACGTATCGAGATTAAATGAAAGCTCGAACAACATAGCAGTTTCGGGAAGTGGCTTGATGCAAGCTTCTTTATCATGCCAGAGGAGCCGTACGCCTTATGTAAGTATTTGGTATTGCATTTCTTTTGTCGCCATTGTAGTCCGCCACAGCCACCATCTCCTTTTTCTCAAGGACCTCCCTCGCAAATCCCCATCTCGAGTCCATGATCTACCGATGCTATAGCACGAATATGTTAGCCACCGTCTCCAAGTCCCCAGTAGCTCAAAAATCCTCCCACGTCGCCCACTTGCGCTCTGTGCAAATCTCAAGCTTGACAATCTTGACAAAGCAATGTTGTAGGTGAAGGGTAAGGCGAATTTCGTACCTTCGTAAACCCAATATCCTGACTCTTTTCCCGGAAACATTGACGGCAGATGTTCAAGCCGTATTTCCGAATGAGACCGGCTTTGTGCGTGCAGACGCGGCTGTATCCACCCTAAGTTTAGCATATCGTTGTCTTGCAGTATCTCCTACATTTCTCGCGTCCCTCGCTACGACGTTTACCGGTTGCGGCAGAATTGAAGGGGGAGGGAGCAGGAGGAAGGGAGGAGAGGATGTCGACGAGGGAAGGCTCACCAAGCTCGAGCGCCCTTGCCATAGCCACGGGGCCGCGAGTACCAGACTGATTCGTGAGACATGGTTACGGTTCTCGCTCGCTCGGATCGGACTCAAGCTGTCTTCTGCAATACCTCAACGTCAGCACGAGTGTAGCAGGTAGCCTGTGGAAAGGTCGGGCGTGGTGGGAGGGTACTTTGGGAGGACGTACAGTTCTGTCGGCGCGGGTAGTTGTCGATGCAGTACGGTGGTTGCGCTGGTGGTGATGTTGAGGGAGACTAGAGTGTGGGTGCCAAGAGATTGGGCAGAAGCGAGGGGCTAGTGTTTAGCGCGATTGGGATTTTGCGGGAGGTTCTGACCATTTGAGGTTGAAGTTCTATCTCGCCGCGATCCACAATGTGCGGTCCGAGAAAGCCAGAGCAGAACTCGGTCTGAAAGAGAGTGGACAACGTGGGTGTCGGGGGACGCAATGGCTCAGCGCAGAACTAAAGAGCTCATGTGCAGGTCTTTCCAGCGTCATACTTCTGCACCAGATTATCCGACATGCTCATTGAATCCCATAGATTTATGGGGCAGATTTTCACACATCGAACGCTTCTTTTCAGTTTGTGTTTTCGGTCATGAATCATTTCTGTTTCTACTGCATTTCATTCCAATTGCCTGATCAAGACAGCTTCTACAATAGCTAGAGCCCATCATCTACAACCACCAGGATGCATGAGTGTGGAGAATGAAGCCAGAGAAATGCCTTCCTTGGGTATCTACGGATACCAAGACTCCTCCGATCCTTGCTCGGCCCTTCGTTAGGTTCGACGTCAAGACTTGCGACTTGATAGAGAGGAGTTGGATGATACAAATGCAATCTGCAACCAAGAGTGGAGTTCGGTGGGGGGTCCGCAGTTTGGTGACACGGGGACAGTTCAAGTGCCTTCGGCGAGGGAGGATTCGTTGGCTTTCGTGACACCTCCCATGTTTGGCTAAGTCTCTCCGCCCGCTGCAGAGGATTTCCATACTTGATCGGCGTCTAAAAGTCATTGTCAGCATCAATTATATTAGTTCATGTTTCTCAAACTTGCATACCTTCATGCACCTTTGGCTCCCCAATATAAGCTCGCTTCTCCTTCTTCTGCTGATAATTCACCCCATACCTACTGTCTCTCTCTCCAACCAGCTCCTTGAATTCCGGAGCATCCTCCTCCTTGGTAAAACTCATCATCAACTCCGGCCCTCCCAACGGCAACTTATCCCCACGATCCACCTGCCAGAAATGATACGTCTTCCCATACAAGCCCACCACATCTTCCATCTCTTTCGTCTCCGCTTCTTCCCAGATACCTGTTGGGAGGCCCTCGGGACCGGGCATGATTAGCATGCCGGATTTGACTTCGAAGACGTGGGAGTGCCAAAGTTTGCGTTCGGAGGGTTCGAGGGTTTTGTAGAGGGTCGCGGAGATCATGTATTCGACGCCGATGAGGCGGGCGTTGGAGGCAGGGGTATCGTAGATGAGGCATTGGCGGACGTCTGGTTGGGGAGAAGGTTAGTACACTGGTGAAGAAGAGGGGGAAGGGGTACTGACCTTCGTTGAGGTGCGTACAGTAGTGGTTTGCTTCCACACAGCGCTTGGGATCGGAGGCGTAGACGTGGAAGGCGTTAAGATGGGCGCATATCGACTTGGTCGGGCCAAAGTTCTGGTAGATTTCAATACATTGTTAGCGATCTGGGGTCTTGGGAAAAGAAGTATGGGCAAGTAGCACCTGTCCAGCTGCAGCTCCTGTCTCTAGGATTTGGCTCTTTACTGTGCGAGGAATGCCTTGAGCCTCGTTTGTAACGTTCTCGGTGGCACTCATTGTGAAAAGAGTGCTCTCAGCGAGTGGAAGGGTAAGAAATATCTTGGACTGTTATCAATTGCTGGATTGGGTGACTTTCGATATCACTAGTTTCGAGTCTGTATCTCAGGAAGCTGTGCGTGCTCTGGCAGCATTGACGGATTATGTGAGTGGGATGCTCCAGTACTGTCGAGAGCGTAAAGGGAACATAGTACGAAGAACATTTCATGCAGGGTGAATTTGACGTCATGAGGGGTGAACATGACATGTCTAGCAGGCTGGAGAGTGAAGCGTCCATTATAATTCTGACATTTTAACACTTGATGTTATACATTGCAGGTGTGTGTATATCACATCTTCGCACTCGGACATGTTGGTCAATACAGCAGAATCCACTCAGTCAATTGATATCATTTTAAAAGTGCCTGGAGTTTTTTGATTTCTTGGGTTCACATGTTGTTCTTCATCTCCCTGAGCGCTCCCATAACGTCAACCTCGCTCGTCTTGCCCGTTGCCTTCTGTATCGTTGGATCCTGTCGATCATCAGCATAGCTCTAGCTCTATCCCCAAAGAGTCAATTGGTTTACGCACGTTTAATCGCATGAAAACATTATATTCCTCGAATTTTGTCAGCTCGGTATTCCGCTGTCCTTTTGCATTGGACCCTTACCTTCTCATCGCCGATCGTGAACTTGCCCTGAGTCTCTTTGTTGTTCTCGGCGAAAGACTGCAATTTCTTCACTGGTTCTGTTTGCAGGACGGTCGTGAGGAATTTGACGTTCTGTTTTGTGTATTCGTGGCCAGGCTTCACTGGTCAGCATTGCGTTTGTTGGATTGGCAAAACTCAGGAACCCACATAGACTTTGGTATCATTCGGTAGCGCTGCGAGCGTTTTGTTGAGAGCCGTGTTCATCTCGGCTGGAGTGCCCTCGAAAAAGCGTCCACATCCTACATCTCTTATCAGCACCTTCAGTTGTCCAGAACGGATGCTTATATACCTCCAATGAATAGTGTATCTCCTGTAAATACCACCCGCTCATCACCATCTTCCATAAACCAGCAAATGCTGTCTTGTGTGTGGCATGGCGTATGTAGAGCTTTTACTGTTATACCTGGTCCAATCTTGAATGTCGAGTCGTGGCCTGGCGTCTTGGTTACTGCTTCGCAGTCTTTTCCGCCAATGACTGGGAGGTCCTTGAATTGGGAAAGCTGGCGCAGCTATTATTTCCTGGAGTCGAAAGCTTGGATCTGGAGACGTACCATCTTCTTATTGCCTCCTGCATGGTCCCAATGGCTATTCAACCCGGATCAGCACGATTCTTTGCACCTATCCCAGACCAGCCGTACTGGTGTGTATTCATAATGGCCGTCAAATTGATCTTTCCACTATCAATCTGCTCTCTCACGACTGGAGCCACCCTGTCGTAGCCAGTCAGACAGCCTGTCCTCTCCACTCCCTGTGAACATACTCTGGTGGATTGGCGGGATCGATTATAATGGCATCGTTCGTCTTGTCGTCTTTCACGAGGTATGCGTAGTTGTTGCTGGACCCAGTCCCTGTAGTCGCAATAGTCTCAGTGTTGGAAAAATCACAGCGACTGTGATTGGGCTGCCTAACGTACACATAGGTATTGAGGTGATATGCATGGCGCGTGAGAAGGCAAGCTGTTCAAGGCATCAGCGCTCTGTTAGGTCGCAAGATATCTCGGAATAGCATACACTAGTAGCTAAAAGTGTCAATGGTCTTCCGGAGAATGGTTTCGTCAATGCTCTCGCATTCATTGAGAGATGAAGCGAACAGGAATAGCTGAGACTCGATGTTACTAATGACGTTGATCTATGGTGAATAGCTTTTTGGGGAGGTCTGCCGAGAGGGGAAAGTCTGCCCCACATGCTCCCCCGCACGCCCAAGAATGAGACAACTTGGCCCGCACATGGGTTGATCAAACGATATAGCCAGGCCTACGCCTCAAGAGCTTCTCCAGTACATCTCAACCAAATCTATAGGCCTTCAACCTTCGAAGATGTCTGCAGCAAAACACTACCTCACAGACCCCACTCACACCGTCCTCTCCGCCCTCGAGTCCCTCACACGAACCAATCCCTCCCTTCTCGCGGACCTAAATAACAAAATCGTATACCGTAACCCCTCATCTATCGCCAATCCCGGCAATGTCTCCGTCGTTTGTGGTGGTGGCTCTGGGCACGAGCCCGGTTTTGCAGGATTTGTAGGCGAAGGACTCCTCACAGCGTGTGTAGCGGGTACTATCTTTGCATCTCCAGGCGCTGAGCAAGTGCGGACGTGTTTACAGCATCGATTGCCCCTGGAAAGCAAGGGAGTGCTGGTTATAGCGACGAACTATACGGGTGATGTACTGAACTTTGGGATGGGGGTTGAGAAGGCGAGGGCCTTGGGAAAAAAGGTCGAGATGGTTGTTTGTGGAGATGATGTTGGAGTAGGCCGACAAAGGAGTGGGAAGGTCGGCCGGAGAGGTCTTTCCGGTACGGCGTTGGTGGTGAAGATATGTTCTGCGCTGGCCGAGCAGGGTGTTGGATTGGATGATTGCGCGAGGGTGGGAAGATTGGTGGTTAACAATCTTGTCAGTCTGGGGGCTAGTCTCAGAAGAGTGCACGTGCCGGGCCATGGCATTGAAGAGGCGAGAGAAGAGGAGGAGAGACTGGGACCGGGGCTAATTGAGATTGGGATGGGAGTACACAACGAGCCCGGGTGCGAGAAGGTTGAGACAGATCTGCCGGGATTGGTCGAGATCATGCTGAGGCAAATGCTGGATCAGAACGACAAAGATAGGGCGTATGTGAAGATCGAGAAGACTGATGAGACAATGTTGTGTATCAACAACTATGGAGGTCTTAGCAATCTGGAGCTTGCCGCGGTAATCAACGAAGTGTGCATCCAATTAAATAAAAATTATGGGCTGAAGCCTCGAAGGATAGTTCAAGGAGTGCTCTTCGGCAGCCTAGACGGACCTGGTTTCATTCTCTCGGTGCTGAAACTGGCGGACACTAGTCTTGGACCTGGCAAATCGATAGCGGACCTTATTGATGCACCTGTGAATGCGATAGGGTGGCCCCGGTGCGTCTCAGGAGAAACATGGGAGAGAAAATATGAGCTGGTACCTGAAAAACCTCGAGAAGCCGAGGACGAGGGACAGCCAAGCAATCTGAAGCGTAAGTCACTAGGTTTGATGTGCGTATGAGTCATAGACTGATTATGTGACAGTCGAACCAGCGAAGCTAAGGTCAGCACTGGAGCCTGCGCTCAAGAAGCTAATTGCGGTAGAAGCGGAGGTGACTAAATACGATAGCGTGGTTGGAGATGGAGACTGTGGCCTTGGACTCAAGCGCGGAGCCGAAGCAGTCCTCAATTTGCTGCCTAATGTCTCGTCAGATGATGCCATGATGGCCTTTGCGAAGATCTGCCCAACTGTCGAAAATAATATGGATGGCACGTCTGGCGCATTGTACACCATTTTCCTAAACTCATTGGCATCCAATCTGAGGCTCCAAGATACCTCATCGTCAACTCTTGTCACAACTGAAGTCTGGGCGAAAGCTCTAGCACTGTCAATAGAAGGATTAGGCAGATACACACCTGCTCAACCAGGCGATCGGACCCTCATGGATGCGTTGGTTCCTTTTGTGGATGTTCTGCAAAAGACTGGGGATGTAAAGAAAGCTGCTGAGGCTGCGAAAGAAGGCGCGAATAAGACGAAGGGAATGAAAGCAAGCCTGGGAAGGTCAGTGTACGTTGGTGGTACCGGCTTCGAAGAAGTCCCAGATCCTGGCGCGTTTGGGCTCAGTATTTTCTTATCGGGCATTGCCGATGCTTTGTAAAGGTTGGCGTGTGTGGATATCATTGGAAATGTACCATTTGACGCTTTTGAGCTCCCAGTGCATGCGCCTTGTCGTTCTGTTGGCTCTAATCCGCCATCAACTCAGCAACACCAAGATGACCGAATCACCCCGCAGAAACCTGTATACAGGATGTCAGCAATGGAACTACATACCTCACCCTGTATTTTATGTGGGAATTTTGCACGTACATCTTGCTGATAAACCTGTCCTTGTTTACTGGCCTCCCCTTTTTCCCTCCTGCGATTCTGGGCGTCTCTGTCCACATCTCCTTCACATTTTCCAGTACCATGTTGCAATGCCTATCGAAAGCCTTCACTCTCGCTAGTAGTTTCCGATTGTTTCGACATGAGATCAAGACTTGTGTGTGAGACCGAACAGCAGTCTGTAGGATGGAGAGAGGACCAGATGTAAATTCGTGCTCTTCGAGGATACCGACTTCGTATTCCCTGTATAGAAATTAGCGCCATGGAGTCCTGGACTTAGGCGACAAGTAGGGCGGGAGCGGGGCGGAAGAGCGCGGGACAGCAGAAGACAGCAGAGGAAGGTAGACGGTGGGTAGACATACGTGAGGTCAGCGCGAGGTTTGTCCAAGAGCGCTCTGAGAGACTGTTAGCTTAGGAGCTCTGTCTGACGTCATAAAGCACGTGGATGAGTCACCTACTGTATCTTAGCATCGGCCATCTTGTGGTTATAAAAAGAGTAGTGCTCCCTCGCAATTCCTTGCTGGATTGATTTGGTGGGCAGAAATTCGAGAGGTGCTTTCCAGATATCGCGCTAATAGCTCATTGGCCAGAGCCTCCAGATCTCGCTGACTAATACCCTCGTCGATCTTGGCACTTCACTTGCCTCAGTCCCTCAGACCTGCCATCGCTAAGCCCCTTCGGGTTAGCGCCCGCTCACTAAGCCCCTTCGGGTTAGAAATGCTGACTTCGTAGCTGAACGGCGGCAGGTCTGAGCGCAGAATCCTGTATTTTTATCAGGTAACCCTTATTTATAACGATATACTTAAGAATAATTAATAAACTAAATTAATTTATTTTTTAATTCCCGTCGCGAGATATATCGATAAATTATTAGGTTTTTTAAAAATAAAATTAAAATCTTTTATAGTAGTTCTTTATTATCTCTCGACCTACGTCGATTTTAAAAAATACGATTTCTCTCGTATTTTTCCTTTTCGTGTAATTTATTATAAAAGAATTTATT
>JAABUS010006571.1_pt1 | contig 14030 bp, 13 predicted proteins | sample 5560161 | NCBI WGS metagenome assembly JAABUS01 (sample SAMN10711885, study PRJNA513376) | rock metagenome | isolation source: Antarctica rocks | place: Antarctica: Victoria Land, Trio Nunatak nord | collected 2016-01-04 | reverse complement strand
TTAATTATTAATGACTAACGCTGACCGAAAATCAGGTCATTCCATTGCTGGCGTGTCTTGGTCTTCTCGCCGTCATACCGATCAACGATCGCAAAGTGCTCCTTCTGCATCAGGCCAAGACAAAAACACAGAGAAAACTTCTCCAGGCTTACTGTGCACAGGTCGTTCAACCCTTCGTAGATAGCAATGCCAATTAAGGTTCTGGTCCTGTCGAGGGAGAATAGGTTGTTGCGGAGCGAATTTAACGGCATCTGCTTTCTTATGGTTGCTACAGCTGGATTTGTCGTTACTGACACATAATCCAAGGGTTGTCGAGTGCTATACCTCCAGTCGCGGTTAGTCGGGCCGGAGAGCCGCCATCGCAGATGGATTGAAATATTCAATGCTTGACGACCCAAGAGCTTGTAATACTTCGTACGAATTCGCAAGGCAGCCCGAAGATCATGAAATTCCATGCTCTATCCTAAAGGTCATCTGGTTATACAGCAGCAGAAAACGAGCCTATGACGCACAATGTGGCTCACCTGGAACCGCCACAGATTCCCATACCCTCGAGGTTCCATTGCAGTAACCATTCGTTTGATCGCGAATGTCAAGCCCTAGGCCATTGGAAATCACGCCTGAGTATCGGAAGCCGACCGACTCGGGTGCTCTGTTGCGAGATCCTAGAACAAGCTAGACTGCTGTTACACGCCAGATGAAATCCATCCATTCATCATGCTAGACACTATGAGCGACCAAAGATCGTCAATGTTCTGCCTTTGGTATGGCACTGTAACCCGTAGCTGTCTTGCATGACTTTGGGTTTGATTTCCTTCTATTAAAGTTCATTCTCAACGTATTTGGTAGGAGAAGGATGGAAGTGCTCAAAGGACAACATTTTGAAGAAATAAGGACGTCGCATCTAAGAACCGTTGATGTAAAAGAAGTTGTGCTTAAGAAAATTGATCGAACAGAGCACATGGACGAATACCAGGCTACTGTGCCAACCAAGTGTCGATCTTGCGATTTCTGCTAAACTCACCGCTTTGATCCTATCACCTGAACGTCGAGGCGTCTATACTGACAATGAGGCTCTTCGACTTCAAACGTACGACTTCATCTGTTGAAGTTCACAACACCCACTGAAGGATATGAAGACTTCTGTGATGAGGGATGTGGCAAAGCTGCCAGTAAAATTTACAGCCCCTGAAAGATCTTCGGCAAGTTATTTTACCGCTTAGAAGGGTTCACCTAGCACTCGGCTAAACCTAGCAGTGGGACAGCCCTATAGGGCTGAAAATTCACATTTCATATTTTATTGCTGCCAACGTGTAATTCTTCAACATATCAGCAAAACGATGGCAGCCACCTCCCCCGTCCCCCCTATATCCTTCATATCTTCTGAAGATATAGAACTTTCACAGGAAGAGCGCATAACGCTTGCTCACGCCCGTTGGAACGAGGCTTCAGCAGCCAACGAAAATCCTTCCCAAGCAAAACTCGCTCGTCAATATGAAATACCAAGTAGTACTCTTTGAAACCGAATCAATGGTTGAAAGACTGCTGCTGCACGCAATCAGCAATTTCAAAGACTTAGCTTCGAAGAAGAAGCAGCTATACGTGACTGAATTCTACGTCTTCAGGCCTGAGACTGACCTTCTTGTGTGAAGCAAGTACGTTCAATAGCTAAAGAACTACTAATAAAAAAGAATGATGATAAGTCAGTTGAAGTCAATTGGTCTCAGAAGTTTCTGAAACGTCATTCGAAAATCAAAACAGTATATATTTCTTCGCTTGACAAAGAGCGTGCTATGACTCAGAATCACAATATTTTAGCTGACTGATTCAATCTCTTTCAGAGTCTAAAAAAAGAGCATGAAATAAAGATAGAAGATATCTACAACATGAATGAAAAGAGATTCATGCAGAGAATCATTGCTAAGCTTCGAATCATGATTTTCAAGTATGAAAAGACTTATATGACTCAATGTGACAATTGAGAGTGAGTTTCATTGATTGAGTGTATATCTATAAATGAAAGAGTCTTGAAGTCGTGAATTATCTTCAAAGAAAAACTACAGCAGAAGATCTGATACAAAGTACTCAAAGAAGATCATATTGTTTTGAGCGAGAATGACTGAATCGACAACGAATTGAGTCTAGTCTGAGTACAGAAATGCTTTGATTCAGAAACTAAAATCTGTCAGAAAGATGAATATTGAATGTTATTAATTGATGATCATGCTTCTCATATCACTACTCAGATGATTGACTATTGCATCAGTCAGAAAATCATTCTACTGTATCTTTCAACTCACATTACTCATTTGCTTCAATCACTCAATGTTGAAGTCTTTGCTTCATTAACTACTGCGTACAAGACTCATGTTCAGCGAGTTACTCAATTTGAAATCAGCTACTCAATCAATAAAACGAACTTTCTGAAACTTTATTAACTGACTCGACATAAGACAATTACATCACTGAATATTAGAAAGACATGAACAGCTACAGAACTTCTATCATTCAGTTCAGTTTTAGTACTTCAGCACTTTTCTTCTGTTAAGAAACTAGAGCAATCACAGCAGTACAACATTGTCATACGTTCAACTACGTCTTTTGAAGCTACAATCACATACATCGATTCTGACAAAGATTTAGAAGTTGTTCTAACATCTGCAAATATTTCTCAAGTACAGCAGCTTATTAAACAAGCAATAGAAGAATCAACTTCTGATCAGATTTTTCAAAAGATGAGTAAAGCAACAATACAAGCAATGACAAAATTTACTATTCAGAATGTTATTAATCAGAAACTTCTTGAGTTAAATAAAAGAAAGAAGAAAAAGATCAATTGAATCGAGAGTAATTATGATACTGCAAGAGTCATGTGTCAGAATCGTGCTTAAATGATATAATCAATGAAGATCAGAATTGATAGTGCTTGATCTTTTAGAAGTAGCTATAACTGAATATTAAGAATACAGAAGAAGATGAGTACAAGAGCTTCTATTTAAGTAATATTCAGAGACTGCGCTAAGCTTGAAGAAAATGTGTTTGTGACACGAGTAGAATGTGATGTAGAAAGAAAGATGATGTTGAACAAAAAGATGTGTTACGAAGCGTGTCGACATTGAATAGAGCCTAGTCAATAGGCTCTAGAAATTTTGATATGTGAACAAGAAACAGCGATGTTTCGAATCGAAATATGCTGAAACATTTCATCTATTCGAGCCTTAGCAAATCGACTACTTCGCTTCTTTGTTCGATCTACTATAGATACAGCTCGGAACTGTCTTCTTCCTTCTGTATTCTTAGTTTCCTAGTTAGAGCTACCTCTATTGATCAAACATTCTATTCAGCTACGCACTACCTCGCTGCAGTGTGATTAGATTCTAGGCACGATCTCAACAAGATGTTGAGAAAAGAAAATAGAGACTGAGTCAGATCTGAGCTAAAGACACTGACTAGTTTTATTCAGTCTTGATATGCTTGTAACATTATTCTTTTCTTTGAAAATTCATGTTTGCATGAATGTAACTCGTTTTGCTTGCTTTCTTATTAAGTTATTTCGATACTAGCGTGACTTTCTTGAGTATAGCGCATGAAATTCGTTCAAAACTTTCTTAAAGTCATTGAATTCATCTTTATTGACATAGTATCATTCATCATCTTTATCTAGATCTTTTCATTTGATCTTGTACTGTATTCGATCTTGATAGCGTCTGAAGTTCAGAATGTCATCTATCTTTCAATGTTTATTATCATCATCATCAATAGTGATGAATCTGAAAGATTCTGCATGCTGTTTTGATAGAAAGTCTTTTGAATACGATCGCAGTAGTTTTGAGCTGAACATTGAATGCAGATGCTTCATGCTGACTGATAGACGAAGATGATAGAAGATTCTTATCTTAACAATGATTTGATACAATTCTAGTTGTTTATCTTTCAAATCTTTGCATGATCTCATGATTTTGACGTTTTTGAAGAATAGTTAAATTCAATCATTTATCTCATAGATGACGTCTCGTCTATGTTTATTGATCTGTGCTTCGATGATCAGCTTCGTCTTTTTCAATTGTTGATGATTGAAGCTCAGTAATTCTTTTATTCAAATGACAATATCATCTGCTTTTCTAGCTTTCAGTCGTTCACGAGTGATTTCGTAGTCAGTTGTATCTGAATTGAAACTCATTCAAGAGTGAAAATCTTTATTGAAGTAGAAAGAAATTATTGAGATGATCGAGAAGATATTGAAATTGTCGCTGAATTTCATCATAAATATTTATTTGACTCAGTCGTTCTGCATGTAATTGCAGTAAATTCTAAGTTTGCATTTAACGTCTTGATTGACTCGTTTCGTCTAATCATCAATCTTTGAATGATAGACTGTGAATAAACTAACTGTGATTCTCAGTCGCTTGCAAAGATTCTTTCACATAGTCGATATGTATTGAAAGTCTCTGTTTGAAACAATAGAACTGAGTAAATCATGCAGTCGATAGACATTTCATAGCATGATTCAAATCATTTCTTCAACTGAGATGTCATCATCTTTTCAATGACAGAGAACATAGTGATATTCTTTGATGAGACGACATATGATTGTGCAAATGACATTATAGTCTTCTGATAAAAATAGCTCAGTAATAAAGTTCATAACTATATTTTTTCAGCGTTCTTGTGAAATAAGTAGAAAATGATAAAGTTCATTGATGCTATTTCTAGAGACTTTGCTTCGTTGATAGATATGACAGTTTCAAATATACTGTCTGACTGTGACTTGATGATCTGATCAATAGTAGAATCGTTGAATTAGATCAATAATTCATCTATTGTTGAGATGAGAGATTGAAAGCTGATCATGAATTTTCTGTAGCAGTTTCGTATGCATATTCTCAAAGACTCACAGTAAGTCTTTTCTAAAGAAAACGCTGTCAATGATTTTGCAGTTCTTCAATTTAGTGATATGAAATTTGAGCTTGTTCTCGTTCATAGCTTGTCTATATTTGTTGCAGAACTCATTCATTTGATTGATCATATATACTCGCTGATAGAGATTTGCTTTCGATTCAATGAATAGAACATCAACTTTATCAAAGATCAGAATAATCTGAAAATGATCTTCAAGTTATTGAGCTGATTCAGAGATGTTCGCTAAAGACATTCGAGTTAAAGCATTGACTTTAATATTCATTTTGTCTGATTTAAAGATGATCTGAAAGTTGAACTTCGACAGAATGTTCAGATAGTTGACTTGTTATCGACTCAACTGTTTATTTTTCATGAAAATCTTCAAAGCTTGATGATCAATGAATATCTGAATGAGTAGTTCAATGCATTTCAGCTTGAATCGTCAATGTTCGAAACATTGAATGATAATCAGCAATTTCTTGTCATAGATATGATAATTGATTTTAGCAAGTATCATACTTTTGCTGTAGAAGATCATTGAGTGAAGAACTTTCTTGTTATTATACTGAGATAGTATTTCATCTTTTACATAGTTCAAAGCATCAATCTTCAGAATAGCTTGTCATTTGAGATTGAAGTGACGTAGTACTGAAGTCAAACTGACTTGTTTCTTTAGATTGTCAAAGACTTGAACGCAGACTTTATTTCAAACAAAAGATGTATTTTTTCTAGTCAGCTGAATGAATGATTTGACTAGCTTCAAGAAGTTCTTAATGAAACAATGATAGAAGTTAACAAATTTCACGAAGCTCTGAATTTCTTTTAAATTTGTTGAAGTAATTCAGCTGACTATGACTGTCATCTTGCTTGAGTTCATACGAAGATTTAGTTCTGATACAATGACTTCTAGAAAGACAGTCTCTTTCACATTGAATTTGCACTTTCAAATATTTATCTGCAGATCAGCTTCGCGTAGTCAACTCAATACTAGTTTGACGTGATTTCTATGCTTCTTTCTCATTTTGCTATAGATGAGAATGTCATTTAAATAAACTTGACAAAAGTCGTTCAGAAAGTCTCATAGAATGTCATTCATATATTGCTGAAAGAAGATTGATTCATTAGTCAGTTTGAATGATAGCATCTTGTATTTATATGCTTTTAAAGCAGTGATAAAAGTGATGTAATTCTCGTTATCAAGATGCATTTAAAGTTTGTTGAACGCTGATATGATGTTCAATCTAGTCAGATGCTTGCAATTCACTATTTTATCAATGATCTAATTTATCAGTGATAAAGAATATCTATTTCTTTTGAAAATGACATTTAGCTTTTGATAGTTCATGCAGAATCAAAGATCTTCATTTGCTTTGAGAATGAATAAAATGAGAAAGAAATAGAGAGTCTGACTAGAAGTGATGAATTTCTTCGACAGATTCTCATTTAAGTACTTCTTTACTTTCAGAAGTTTAACAGAGAACATTTGATAAACTCGACAGTGAGAAAGCATTAAATCACTGATGAGTTCAATTTTATGATCATAGAAGTGATGAGAAAGCAGTTTATTCAATTGAACTTGATCAAAAACATCTAGAAACTCATGATATTTTGATGACAGCTTTGCTTTAATATCTTTCAAATTCTGAGTCATTTCATTGATTGAAGAGATATTTAAAGCGTTCAAATTGCACTGAGTATTGTACGCGATTTTCTTATTAATGTTCATCATGAATAGAGCAAAGACTTTGATCTTGTTCTTCTTTGAATGATTCAACAATGTTTTGAACAAAGCTGCATCTATGCTTTGAATCGAGAATGACTCTTTCTGAGCAGTGATTGAAACAAGTTGTTTGAGCATCGTAGAGATCTTAGTCTGAGTGATTGAAAAAGACGAAGTTGATCGCGATCAACTTGAGTGTTTTGAATTGAGCGAAATCGAAAAAATCGAAATAGAAGTATTCAATTGATTTGAAAAAACAATGATGTCGTTTTGCATATTCAGTAATATTTCGTTTTTATTCATTCAGAGTTTACTCAATATGACTTTATGATGATCAATATCAGTTATCAACATTGATACAATCAATTTCTTATGACTTTCGATGATGAGATTAAGTAGAATTTTATGAGTGATGATTTTCTTAGATATTTTTTCATCATAATCTCTTATTAGCTTCTCTTTTGTCAATGATATAGGTTGAATTTTCAGTTTCTTGCATACTTCATTGACTAGATTAGAATGTATGATCATGTAGATGACTGAATCACTGTCTATTAAAGAACGAAGGCTGAAAGATTGATTCTGAGAGATGAGATGAATGTTAATTAGAAATGACTTTTCAAAGTAATTTTCTTTCGATAGAATTTCATCTAGTTTGCACAAAAATATAATCTCTATTTCTTCAATGACTTTTGAAGAGATGACTAGTTTTTTGAATCGAAATTTGAATTGAAATCAAAGCAATCATATTCATCGTTCACTGCATTGATTCTAGTAGATCAATCAAGACACTCTTTAGAGCTATGATCTGATTTATGACATATGAAACAGATTTCAACTAGAACGTCTGCTTTCTTGATGCTAGTTAAAATCGCGCTGCGCGACTTTAGCTGATCAAGCTTCAAGTGATCAATTGACTGAGTGATAACAGTCGCTTTATGAAAGATAGTTTTAGAAAGATCATCAATGCATTTGATCTTGTTCTTGATCTCTTGAATGACTCGCTGATCATTATTCAAATGAATCAGATAGAAATGAATTTCTTTTAGAGAATTAAATTGAACTAGTTGATTTACTTAAATGAATTGAAGACGAAAGTGTATTTTATCTTTCAGATCAGCGATCAGTTGCTTCTTGTGATAGTTTAGATAGAAAGATAGACGTTGAAACTGAGTATAAAATTCATTGAATTTCTTGAATTCTTGAATCAAGTTGTAGTATTCTCTACGAAAGTTGACTTTCTTATCTGAATCATTGAACAACTCAGCTAGTTCTTTCAAAAGATCATCAACGATCTTATAGAAATTGACACAGTCATGTTCACGTCTAGATTGAGTGACTTCAGCTGCATCATTGAACAATCTGAAATGTACATAGCTCAGTTTGACTCATTCATTAGAAAAGAGATCGACATTAATCTTTAGTTTATTCTGAATTTTTCCGTATTAATTCTTTCAAGTAGAGTTCTTTTCATCAGTAAACAGCGAAGAATCAGATATTTTTTGAGATCTAGAACGTTCAGAGTAGATGAAATCAGAAGAAGTGTTTTCTTTAGCTTAAAGTCTAGTCTTCAACTTTTTGATTTCATCTTCTTGTTGTTTATTTAACTTGTAGAGTTGATCTGTTTCTTCATCAAGAACTAGACTTCGAGCCTTTCAGATTTCGTAAAACACAAGAAGTATTATCATTTCAGCAAATGATTCATCATTTTCATGAATGAATGATACAGCACTTGATGATTTTGATGAATTAGCATCAGAGATTTGAGAGAAACGATTTCGAAATTCTTTGAAACACTCTTCAGTAAATGAATGACTAGACATGATGAGATTTGTTTGAAAAAGAGAAATTGAACGAGTGATGATGCTTGATGATTGAAGAAGAAAGATGTATAGAATGATGTTTAATCTTCAACAAAAAAGATGAGATTTGTTTGTTGATTGATTTGATTGATTCTCTAGCAAACAACGAAGATTCTTTATCGTTGAAGCTATCGATCGATTTGATTCTTGAGCAATTCACGAAGATTCTTTATCGTGATTCTCTTAATTGAGTTGAACAGCTTATTTTCACTCGTCTGCTTCATGAGAATGAGTTGATTCTCTTGATCGAGTGAACTTTGCATACTTAGTGAGCGATAAATTGTCTAGTGATTCAAACAGTCTCGTTGTTGATTCTATCAAACTTTCTAGTGTTGTTCTATCTTTCGATTATCGTCGATCATCAGGTAAATGAATTTCTTTAGACTCGTTCTGCCTAGATGAGTATGTTGAATGAGTAATGAGATCAGTATTGTGTGATTAACGAATTCTTAATATAATGTCAGAATCGTGCCTAAATGATACAATCAATGAAGGTCAGAGTTGATAGTGCTTGATCTTTTAGAGGTAGCTATAACTGAATATTAAGAATACAGAAGAAGGTAAGTACAAGAGCTTCTATTTAAGTAATATTCAGAGGCTGCGCTAAGCTCGAAGGGAATGTGTTTGTGACACGGGTAGAATGTGATGTAGAAAGGAAGATGGTGTTGAACAAAGAGGTGTTGGGGAAAGAAAATAGGGGCTGAGCCAGATCTGAGCCAGATCTGGGCCAGATCTGAGCTAGAGGCACTGACTAGCTCTATTCAGTCTTGGTACGCTCGTAACATCATGAATCAAGAGATTGTTGATGAAAGAAGAGAGAATCAACAAGCAAAGATATGACAAAAGAAGGTTAATTTTCTACTACGTCTAGGTTCTGAGCTCTTTACTTCAAAATCTTCTTCTATTTGAAAGCGAGCTGTTGTAACCTCAGCTCAACAAACAAAGCTGTGGAATAGAGAGATCAATGATCTACTACGTCTAGGTCCTGAGCTTTTCACTTCGCCAGCATCAATGACATTGACAGCAAGCTTTAGACAAAAGAAGAAGAAGCAGCTGATAGTTAAGCTACGAGTCAGACAGCTGAAGCAGGAGCAGGAGCAGAAGCAGCTGATAGTTAAGCTACGAGTCAGACAGCTGGAGCAGAAGCAGAAGCAGGAGCAGGAGCAAAGGAATAACGGAATATCTACAAATAGCCAATCAGGGCGAGGCATGCGTATCAGAAGGGCCCCAAAGAGGTTCTATTAGCTACGTAGTTCACCTAAAACGAATCGTTAAAGCGATAAAAAATGAAATGTGAATTTTCAGCCCTATAGGGCTGTCCCACTGCTAGGTTTAGCCCAGTGCTAGGTGAACCCTTCTAATAATTAACGAACCCCGCAAATGTTCAGACTTGTGATTGTTTAGAGTTCTGTCCACCGATGCTCCTTCGACATACTTTCAGCTCCCAAGTTGCCACAGGTTTGCTATGCTTGACACCATCCGAACACCTCCGTCAATGACACCGTATTTTCACCAACGGTACTGTAACAATCATCTTTCGGCTAGTCAGGCGTATGTTCTAAAGCCCTTTTCCTCCTATTGCGTTTGAAGAAATACATGTGAATGACAATTCGAAAGTGACCATCTGTTGTCCCACATTGTGAAAAACGTGGTATCTAGAGCTCGAGCCTTTCTGGGGATGAAGTCTTCACAGGCAACGGAGACAGGCCCTCCTTAATGTCTTTCGAGATATGGCATCAAGCGCGACTGTCTCAATAGGTATGTTATGCAAGCCCACAATCACTGCCCAAACTTTTGCAGTCTGCAATTCGCTGAGTATGCAACACTTGACGGCTCTTATTGCAAACTAGTGCTTGATTGCAGGCTTAAAGCGAAACTTGTTTGGCCATGTGCGTTTCTCCGTACTGCATGAGGCAGGTTCAATGTATTCCAGACTTCTTTATCTCCTAGGCCTATTTAGGCCGCGTGAAATCCCTCTATTCAATTCCTGTGACCATTATATACTGTTGATCTGACCGAAAGTTTTAGTATCATCGTGCTTAGGGGCTTCCAACTGTATACAGTTTCCGGACTAGTGACACGAAGGAGGTCCTTGACGGTGTATAGTAACAAGGGCCGGATGAGATGCTCTTTGGAGCCTACCAGCGCCCAGCTGATTTAACCTCCTTTCTGCAGATCGGCCTTCGCTCTCAGGTCGGCAATCGGTCTCAGATTGATCGACAGCAAGGGAATACTCCCTATCACATGCTGTCTTTCACAGCACGAGTGTCTGGATTTTTGCCATAGATCTGGCACAGTACGAATAAAATGTGTGAATCAGTCTCTCCTTCTGCGGCCGAGCCTCCATCAGGATGCCGTGTCCCTGCTCCAGAAAATATAATGGACAGCCACGAATTTATATACTAAGGTAAGCTGCAATTTTTCTAGTCCCTTCAGCCAACAGAAGTTATACCCACAGCGAAGCCGGTTTATGAGTTAGTATTTGGGGTTGTTTCCACCTTCCGTGTTGGTCCTTCGCTGAGAACAGTCTCGGCTTCTATCCTGCAGTGAATTTGAAAGCTACAGTGGGTCTTGTTGTTTTGTTTCTTTTGCAACTCTCCGACCGTCGTTAAAGTGCCAAGCCATGATAATGTTGTGTCAAACTGTAGAGAAAGCTGCGTGCATGGAAGTTAGCGCTCTTTCAGCTTCCTGTGTGTGTTCTCAAAGCCTGATCCGGTTAGCAGATCTGCATATATCAAGAACGCACATCATTCAGGATTCACGTAACACCGCCTCTAACGTCTGTCACAGTGTTACAACTTGGACTCTGCGACTTGTCATACACTTTGAGTCCGGGTTCACAACATTCCAAGTCTTCTAGGAGTACGAACAAGCGCTATTCTTGACCCCTTTGATTGATCAGAGCGAGAGCCGTAGAAGAGAGCAATGAATAGTTCCACTGGCCCACCGCCGACAGGTGGAGATCGTGGCAGTATCCATGACTATCAGCCCAGTTCTATGTTCTCTTGTATGCTATCTTACTCCTTACCAAAGCATCACATGCTACTGACTTAGGGGCAATTTTGACTAACCCCTATGTAGCTTCAGCTACTTTCGACAGCGAGAATCCTCCAGCATTTGTAGCTTTATCGGATGTCTTACTAGAGCCTTACTCCTCCGACTATAACCCGTATTCCAACCCCGTCGACTACGAGACAGTGGCTGCACAGACACCCGAAGCTAGACGGTTTATTTACGGTCTCGGAAGTGGAGGCGTCCTGTCAAGGGGAGCTGGTACGACGAGACTGGAAATTTCAGTAGTCGAGCCGAATTCTACGCAGTCAGATCTTGCAAATCCGCAAACCGACGATAATATTGAGGCCGACCGCGACCTTCAAACCCAAGGACCTCCAGCGGAAAATCCTCAGAGTGAGCCCAGCAACCAGCAGGTAGATTTAGCCCAGCCTCCTACCACGGACTTTACAAAAACACTGCTAGCGGACGAAACCTTTGAAGCTTTGGTGCGAAGAGACTACGATCCATTTTGGATGCGGAATACTGGACTCGATCTTTCCGTCCTAGCTGAATGGACAAGTCATCAAATCAGTCGGTATAAGATCGGACAGTTCTTTTCTGCAGTCTTTAAGACTGGTGATATATTTCGACTACCTATCATCTTGGAAGGTGCATCCGTCGTGAAAACTGCTGTTGTGAGTGCTTTTAAACGAAGTCACTGATTGATAATTTACTGACCACACACATGCTAGGTCCACAGCATTCTCCCCAACGTCTTCAGCATCGGACCAACCATAGCCGTTTCTTCCCCTCTGCTCACTCCTGTTCACGGCCTAGGAGAGCTAGAAGCCGACCTCGTCAAAGAGGCAGGCGGAAAAGGGCGACGAAAAGGCAAACCGAAGCCCATACCCTACCAAGCTGTGGAAGTGTTCCGGGCCGGCCAGTCGCTCGGTAACCTGTACGACATCAGACAAGCGTTCCATTTGTACCAGGACCAGGTGGAAATATGGGCGGTGAAGACCAACCAACTGCATCTCGTTCTGCCGCCGCGTCGAAAGCAACCTCCCCACAATAGCAATATGGTGTATGAGAACGGGGTTTTGATGCGCCGGGAAGACGATGGCTCACTTGCGCCGGCGGACGACCAGCTCATGTTTCGAACGCACATTCAAATGGCGCGTAGGGGTTCGTCTTCTTAAGGAATTGGAGTGGGGGAGGTTGTGGTTGCGTTTCTGCGCTCTATGTGCTTGTTGGTTCAAGAGAGGTATCGTGCTGGAAGTATCACCTGCTGGAAGTCTACGGCAAAGTTTTCGTTGTCAAGTCAGCCTTTAGTATAAAAAGAACATTCCGCTTTATGCGTACAGTAGGGTTTTTATTTGATTGTCATCGTTCTAGTTCAATTTGCAGACAGATCGCTTTGCAGGTATGGAAAATGATCATCCTACTCCAGTAGATTTGTATATTTGGTATTGGGTTTCCAAGAAAGCGGCTGATGCACACAGCCCCAAGGCCCCATACAAAATCCTCCAAGACCCACAGTACAGTCAGTACATCCGCCAGTCGAGAATCCCCTCTAACCATCCCCCCAAGTCTACCCTAAAAACCCCTCCCCAACAAAATGCATCCCAACAAACCTCCCCACAAGCTCCCTCTCCCCCCACACCTCCCAAACCTCCGGCCCCGGCGGCGGCGGTTGAGCAGGGTCGAAGTGCGAGTAGATGTTTTCGAGGATGGCGGGGTTTTTAGGAAGGGGGGGCGCGGGAGCGGCGGGATGGGCGGCGGGGTGTTGGTGGTTGTGTTTGTGGGGTAAGGGGGTGGTGGGGCCGGGGTGGGTGGGTGGAGTTGGTGTTGAGGTGCTGTCCAGGGGTTGGTCGTGAAAGATTGAATGGGAGGTAGTGTGGTTAGCGCTGGAGCGGTTTGAGAGCTTATGGAGGTTCGACGAGTAGCTGAGCGAGTGACCATGTTGAACGGTGCGTTTTCCTTGCTTGCCATTCTTGGTTGGATTCTGTCGGCTTGAGTGGCCTCGTCGGTCTGATGAAGTCCTCAGCTTAATGGGAATTGGGTTCTGTTTTGCAGTGAGTGTGAAGTTGAATGAATTGAAACAGAAGAGAAAGAAGAGATATGATAGACAAATGTTTGGCCCTCAAGCTTCAACACAATTGCCAACCAACATATATGATTCGTGGGACTTATGTAGACCTCTGATGGTCAATGAGTCATGAACGACCAACGCATGATGTGCGTCCACCAACTGACAACTCAACCCAGTCGGTCCCAGCTGCTTATAAATTCTTGCTTCGATCGAGACATTTTTATGCTGAATTTTGCGTGAACGTACTTGTGCATATAACGGTAACAGATTGAACTCTTATAAGTCCATAGCCCAGGCACCTTAAGCTCGTTTCAAAACTTCCAGAACGTTTTTGGAAAGGACTTAGGGAATATCAATTGAGCTCCGTCGAGAGCAAACACACAGTGAGAAAAAAAGGAAATTAATTTATTTTCTACTGACTTTGTATGTCCGGACCATCATCCCGGAAACTTCCTTCCGTTCA
>JAABUS010006570.1_pt1 | contig 14033 bp, 12 predicted proteins | sample 5560161 | NCBI WGS metagenome assembly JAABUS01 (sample SAMN10711885, study PRJNA513376) | rock metagenome | isolation source: Antarctica rocks | place: Antarctica: Victoria Land, Trio Nunatak nord | collected 2016-01-04 | reverse complement strand
GACCCCGCCCTTGTGCGGACGGTATCGCGCTACGTCGGCGGCGGGTTCGGCTCCAAGGGCTCGGCGGGTGCGCGCACGGCCTGGATCGCGGTCGCGGCCAAGCGCCTCGGTCGCCCGGTGAAGCTGGTGCCGACACGCGACCAGGGGTTCACGATCGCGACCTACCGGGCGGAGACGCAGCAGCATGTCAAGCTGGGCGCAGCCCCGGATGGGCGGCTCGCGTCATTCTTCCACGAGGGGTGGGAGGTGACGTCGCGCCCGTCGGACTACGCCGTCGCGGGCGTCGACGTGACCGCGCGGATGTATGCGTGCCCGAACATCGCGACAGCGGTGAACGTGGTCCACGCGGACCGCAACACGCCGGGCTTCATGCGTGCCCCGGCCGAGGCGCCGTATATGTTCGGCCTGGAAAGCGCGATGGACGAGTTGGCGCATGCGCTGCGCATGGACCCGGTGGAGCTGCGCCGGGTCAACGACACGCAGTCGGACCCGGTGACGGGCCTGCCGTTCTCGTCCCGCTCGTTGATGCAGTGCTACGACCAGGCAGCCGCGCGGTTCGGCTGGGGCCGTCGCGGTGCCGAACCCGGCACGATGCGGGACGGCAACTGGCTGGTCGGCTATGGCTGCGCCACGGCCTGTTATCCGACCAACATCGCGCCGGCGGCGGCGCGCCTCTCGCTTACGCCGGACGGCAAGGCAAGCATCGGCCTGGCCGCGCACGAGATCGGCACGGGCGCGTACACCACGGTCGCGATCACCACCGCGCGCTCGCTCGGGCTCGACATCGCGGACGTGACTGTACGGATGGGCGACAGCGATCTGCCGCCGGTGTCCGTGGCGGGCGGGTCGAACAACGCGGCGTCCACGACGCTTGTCGTCGTGAAAGCGTGCGAGGAGATGCGCGGGCGCCTTGCGGCGGCGGCCGTGGCGGCAGAGGACAGCCCGTTCCATGGCGCCGACCCGGCCACGCTGACGCTGTCTGGCGGTAAGCTGATGGGTGCCGACGGGCACAGCGAACCCCTGGGCGCCGCGATCGGCCGGACCGGCGGGCTGCTGGAAGTCTATGCCGAGCACGTGCCCGCGGGGCTGCCGGCAGGCGCCATGGCGGGCCTCTATCAGGGCAAGGTGTCGATGTCGCGCGGCGGCGGGCGCAAGGACGTGGCCGCTTTCTCGTTCGGCGCGCACTTCGTCGAGGTGCGGGTGCACGCGCGGACCCGGGAGGTCCGCGTGCCCCGCGTGGTCTCGGCCTTCGCTGCCGGGACGATCATCAACCCGATGGCGGCGCGCAGCCAATACATGGGGGGCGTGATCTGGGGGCTGTCCTCGGCGCTGCACGAGGAGACCGAGATCGACGCGGCATCCGCGCGCTACACCAACGGTAACCTGGCCGACTACATGGTCCCGGTGAATGCCGACGTACCCTCGATTGAGATCATCCTGGTGCCGGAAGCGGACGACCGGGTGAACTTGCTGGGCATCAAGGGCATCGGCGAGATCGGCATCGTCGGCGTGAACGCGGCCGTTGCCAACGCGGTGTTCAACGCCACCGGAAAGCGGGTGCGCGACCTGCCGGTCCGGGCCGAACAGCTGCTTTAACGCCGCCGGCCCATCGGGAGGGCGTGCGGCACGCGTCGGGATCGGCCTGCGTGCATGTTATCGAGCCATGGCGGTCCTGCGTTCACAGGAGAGCCAAGGATGATCCCCCACGGTTTCCGTGGTTCTCCCGCAGATGGGGTGGACGGCTCGCAGCGGCATTGATGTGTCAAGGTGCGGGTCGTGAGAACTAGCAGAAGGGAGCCACGGAAACCAAAGAGGATCAGCTACCCGGTTATGACTGACTTCACCGTGGCAAGATCAGTCTGCTTTCCAAATCTGGACGAGGCCGGCCAACTTCTGGGTACTTGCAGGCATGGCCGGGCTGTCGGCCTCGCACCGCATGAAACCGGCAATAACGACAGGTCTCATAGGGGAGACCCCATACGAGAGGCGCGCTGGACCGCTGCCACGATTGCGTCATAGCCGGTGCAGCGGCACAGGTTGCCAATGAGGGCGCGCCGGATCTCCGCGTCGGTCGGGTCCGGGTTGGTCCGCAGCAACTCGGCGGCGGTGAGCACCATTCCCGTCGTGCAGTAGCCGCACTGGAAGCCGTTCTCGGCCACGAAGGCATCCTGGATGCCCGCCAAGTCTCCTACACCCTCAATGGTCGTCACCTCCCGGCCCTCGGCTGACAGCGAAAGGACGATGCAGGCCTTCACCACCCGACCGTCGAGCTGAACTGTGCAGGTGCCGCAGTCGCCGGTGAGGCAGCCGATCCGCGTCCCTTTCAGCCCCGCCACGTCGCGGACCAGTTCGACCAGCAGCAGCCGCGGATCGACCTCGCGGTCGAAGTCCCGTCCGTTGATCCGGCACTGCAGGCGCACGGACGGGCTCATGTGGCCGGCTCCGTCACTGCCCGAATCGCGCGCGTCGCCTGGATCGCGGCACTATGAGCGCTTGAGGCTCCCGACCGCGATTACCCGATGTCCACATATGGAACTGGGTTTTCCCAGCTAGAACGCTGATTCCAGCGAGAACGACGAGGTGGTCATCCATGTCATCCGCAGCAGCCGCGGCGCCGGCGTGGTGGCCGAAGTGTTGGGCGGGCACCGGCCGGCACTCTGGGTGTCTGATCTCTACGGCGCGCAGCTGGGCCATGCCGAGGAGTGGCAGATCTGCCTGGCGCACCAGCTGCGCGACTGCGCCTACGCCATAGAAGCCGGCAACACCGTGTTCGCTCCGCGCATGAAGGCATTGCTGCTGCGTGCTGTCGTGCTCACCCGGCGGAGCCGTGACCTGGCCCCAAGCACCCGGCGCGAATACCGCCGGCGCCTCGAGTGCACGCTTGACGCCGTTCATGGGGCTGGCCCCTACCCACCGCGACGGCCAGCGCCTGCGAAAGCGATACGGCAAGCTCCGCTCGCACCTGTTCACCTTCCTCGACCATCCCGAACTGCCCGCCGACAACAATGGGTCCGAACGGGAACTGCGGCCCACAGCCACCTACCGCAAAGTCACTGGCGGCTTCCGCTCCAAGTGGGGCGCTGACCTGTTCGCAGGCGTGCGCTCCGTCATCGGCACCGCCGCACGCCACGGCGTCGGTGCCTACCAGGCTACCCAACAAACCCTACGCGGACAGGCTGTTCCCTACCCGGGTTGAGCAAATACTGTTGGCCGGCTCTGGTTTGGTGGCAAGACAATCGCGCAGAACTCTCACGTATTCAGGCGACTGCTCTGGAATCAACTCGACGCTGTTGGCAATCCGGCTATGGCCTATCAGCGTCTGAACTCTTTGCGTGTTGCAGCCGTTGATCGAGGCGGTGCGTCGGCCCGCGAAGGTGCCGCCCCAGCATCTGCGGCGCACGATCAGCGCCATCTTGTGGCGGCATGACAACGGCGCCAAGTGGCGCGCGGTGCCGATCGAACTCGGGCCATAGGTCGGTCGGCGTGGCGCGGCAATCCTGATCGTAATGCGGTTGTCGCAAGAACCAAAATTTCTCTGATGCGCGAAGCGTCTTGACACACCCGCTACCTGCCCGCAGCCTCCCGGGTGCCAGGCTTTGGAGTGGATGTGATCGACGTTGTCGTCGGACGGAGTGTTGTCGAAGCGTCGCTCGCATGGGCGATCGCTAAGCGAGGCCGGGCACCAATACTTGAGCGGGAAACCCAGTCGGCCTCGGGCGCGGCCCCGCCGGAATGCGATGAGACTTCGCCCACCAGGCGCGCGCAGCCATGCTGGCCGCGGCCGGCCGGCCCGTCCGAGCGATTGGATCAGGTCTGACAGTGGACGATCCCCTCCTTGAGGCCGTCGGCGTTTCCAAGAGCTACGGGTCCAACCGAGTGCTTATCGACGTCGCCTTTCGCCTGGCAGCCGGACAGTCGGTGGCTATCATCGGCGAGAACGGCGCCGGGAAATCGACGTTCGCTAAGGTGCTGGCTGGAGTGATCCGCCCGGACGCCGGTTCCATCCGTTTTCGGGGCAAGCCGGTCAGCTTCCACTCACCGCGCGACGCGCTGCGCGAGGGCATCGCCTTTATCCCCCAGGAACTGGCCTACGTGCCTCAGCTCACCGTTGCTGAGAACATCCTGCTCGGCCGTTGGCCGAGCTGGTGCGGCCTCACCTCCATCACCGCGTCGCTGCGGCGTGCGGCGCAGGAATGCCGACGCTATGGGATCGAGCTGGATGCGCGCCGGAGGATGGCGAGCCTCAAGCTCGCCGATCGCCAGATCGTCGAGATCATCAAAGCGCTGGCGCGCAACGCGCGCCTGATCGTTCTGGATGAGCCGACGGCTTCGCTAAGCCAGCAGGAAAGCCGAACCCTGTTCCAGGTGTTGGGCCGCCTGACCGATAACGGGGTCGGTGTCGTCTATATCTCGCATCGCATGGACGAGGTCTACGACTTCAGCGATCGCGTCGTGGTGTTCCGCAACGGCGAGCTCGTGGCGTCGGTGGCGCCGGCAGAGACCACGCCAGCCCAACTCATCGCTCATATGCTCGGCCAAGAGAAAGAGGAGTTCGTGCAGTCCGCCGCCGGCGCCCGCTGCGAACGACCAGTTGCCGAGCTCGGCGCATGGACCCGCCACGGATCTCCCCCGCTCGCCGGGGTATCGCTCTCGGTGGGAAACAGCGAGATCGTCGGGCTTTACGGCCTGCGCGGCTCTGGGACGGAGTTGATCGCGGAGGGTCTCTCGGGCCGGCGTTCAGACATACGTGGTACCCTGGTGCTGAACGGCCAAACGCGACAGGTTTTCGCGTCGCCCCTGGCGGCTCGTCGCGCCAACATCGCCTATGTTCCGCCGGAACGGAAGCGCGATGGGCTGGTGCTGCAGTTGCCGATTCAGGCCAACCTCGTCCTCCTTGTCCTGCGCATGCTTGCACGCTGGGGGATCGTCAGGCGGAAACGTGAGCAAGCGATGGCGGCTGAATTGGCTCGGGCATTCGACGTGCGCTACCGGCGGCTCAGCCAGACGGTCGGCCAGTTGAGTGGCGGCAATCAGCAGAAGGTGTTGCTTGCGAGCCGGATGGCGGTGCGGCCGCGACTGCTCGTGCTGCAAGAGCCGACCCGTGGCGTTGACGTCGGCGCGCGCGTGGAGATCCATCGATCCCTGGCGGAGATCGCCCGGCGCGGCTGTGCCGTGCTGCTGGTGACTGCTGACGTGGAGGAAGCCGTCGTCCTCAGCCACCGCCTGATCATCATGCGGGACGGGTCGATCATGGGCGAACTCTCCGGCACCCACAAGACACAGGCCAATGCCATCGCGCTCGCCGCTGGGCAGGCGGCCTAGAGGATGTCGAACATCAAACGGTCCAGCAACGCCTCGTCCGGCACGCTGACGGATGCGCCGCGCCGTGGTCTGCTGCAAGCCGCCCTGCAGGTGCTCGGCATCGGGGCGTTCTACGTCCTGATCTTGATCTTCTTCTCGCTCGCAAGCCCGCAGTTCCTGACCTACTCCAACGTAATCAATGTCCTGACAAATGTCAGCGTGATCGGGATCGTAGCGCTCGGCCAAGCGCTCGCCATCATCTCCGGCGGTTTCGATCTGTCGGTCAGCGGCGTCGTGCCGCTAGGCGCCGTCGCTTTCGCGCTGCTGACCAATGCCGGCGCACCCGTGTCCATCGCAGTCCTGGCCGTCATCGCCGCGGGTGCCTGCGTCGGCCTTTTCAATGGCCTGATCGTTACGAAGCTTGGCATCAATCCTCTCATTACCACCCTAGGGACACTCTCGATCAGCGCTGGGAGCGCGTATTCCTTATCGAGCGGAGTGACCATTCCGTTCGCCAGCATGGCCGCGGGCGTGCTCGCTGAGCAGGCATGGAGCGGCGTGTCGTACTACTTGCTGGCGTTCGTCCTGCTGAGCCTTGCCGCTTTTTTTGCCTTGCGGTTCACTGTGTTCGGCCGGATGCTTTACGCGATCGGCGGCAACCGCGAGGCGAGCCGGCTGGCCGGCATGCGCGTCGATCTGGTGACGATCGTGATCTATATGCAGTGCGCCGCGCTGGCTGCTTTCGCCGGCGTGGTGGTTGCGAGCCAACTTCTCGCGGGATCGGCCACCGTAGGGGCCGACGCTGCCCTCACCTCGATCGCAGCGGTCGTCCTGGGCGGCGCCTCGCTGACGGGCGGCGTCGGCGGTATCCCCGGAACCCTCATCGGTGTGCTGGTGCTCGGCACCATCGCCAACGGCATGGTGCTGCTGCAGGTTCCGGCGTTCTATCAGCAGATCGCCACCGGGATCATCTTGCTGCTCGGGGTCGGGTTCGCGCGACTGCGCGAACTGCTTTCCGGTGAACAGAGCTGAGTGCAGGCATACGGGCCGGCGATGAGCGGAGGAGAGATGTCGAACATGCGGAAACAGGGTGATCAGGATGTGCCTGTTGCGTCGGACGACCTGACACGGCGGCGGCTGATGGGGAGCCTGGCGCCCCTCGCTCTCGCCGCCGCCGCGGGGGCGCCGCTGCTGGCTGACGTCACAGCCGTGCAGGCCGCAGACAAGCAATACTTCTTCGATTTCGCCAACATCCTTGAGTCCGGGGAATTGTTCAAGGAATTCGGCGATGGACTGGTCGCGGCGGCAGAGACGGCCGGAGTCAAGGTGAAGCGCTACAACAACAATAATGATCCTCAGGCCAGCGTGAACAACGCACGGCTGATGCTGCAGGATAAGCCGGACCTGATCCTCGAGTATATCGGCATCGAGGGTATCGGCGGCTCAATCGCGCGCATGGTCGAGCAAGCGAAGGTGCCACTGGTGGCCGTCAATGTGCCGATCCCTGGCGCATACTGGTTCAACCTCGTCAACCGGGAGATCGGCACAGATACCGCCAACACGGTCGTCCCACTTGCCAAAGCCAAGGGCTGGACGGCCGCAGACACCACCGTGATCATTGTACAAGGATCGCAAGCCGGCACCGAGGTGAACGACTGCGTGCGCTACTTCTATGTCACCGCTGCCAAGGCGATGCCGGGCATGGACCAGGTGGAACCCGCGGCGATCACCCCGCTGACGACCAGGATCAGCAAGTCGGGACTCCAAGTCGATGGGAAGGGGACGTTGGCGGACAGCTACGTCGCAGTGAAGAACGTGCTGCAGACATTGCCGGCTGACCGTCACATCCTGCTCTACGCGATCAACGACGACTCCACCCTTGGCTCGTGGCGCGCGATCACCGAGTCGCGCCGCGAGGACCGTACGCTTGTCGCCGGTCTTGGGGGCTCCGTTGCCGCGTTGAAGGAGCTGCGCACGAACCCGAACTGGGTCGCGGAGGGCTCGATCTTCACCAGCCACTGGGGGCAGTATCTGATCGCGATGGGGGTGGCCATCATGCATGGCATCAAGCCGCCGCCGCTGACGAAGACGCCCCAGGTCATTCTCACAAAGGACACGGTCGACAAATACTACGACCCAGCCGGCAAGGTGAAGCTGCTGCCGCCTCTCGTGCCCGAGAACGCGTATCTCAAGGACACTGGGATACTGCAGATGTTCCACAACGTGGAAGGCCTCGCGTAGTCTCGATGCGTCCAGTCCATCAGCCCGCGTCCGCGCTGATGGTGCTCGGATAAACGGCGGCAGCGCCAGATAGCGCGTGCATGGAGGACGCAATGATGGAACATCGGCGAGAGCTGGACCGACAGCTCGACGAGCTCACCGCGAGCTTTGGCGGCGAGCTCGCGCTCTATGTCAAGAACCTGGGCACCGGCGAGGTGATTGAGCGCGACGCCGACGCGATCTTTCCCACCGCGAGCTGCATAAAGGTGTTCATCCTGCTGGAGCTGATGCGCCGCGTCGCCGTTGGCGAATTCGCTTTGCAGCAAACCATCCCGGTCCTGCCTGAGCAGCAAGTCGGCGGGTCGGGCGTGCTCAAGGACCTGACGGCCGGAACGAAGCTGCCGCTGCGCGACGTGGCGACCCTGATGATCGTGCTCAGCGACAACACAGCGACGAACATGCTGATCGACCTGCTCAGCCTTACGGCGATCAACGCCACCATCCGTAGTCTCGGCCTGCAGCACACGCGCCTGATCAGCAAAGTCGATTTCGAGGCGATCGGCAGCGACATCACGCGCTTTGCGGTCAGCACGGCGCGCGAGTTCGCGCAGGCGCTGGAGCAGGTCGCACTGGGAACCTTCGTCAACCGCTCCGCGTGCGACACCATCATCGGCATCATGGAGCGCCAGCAGTATCTCGACCTGCTCCCGAGATGCCTCCCTTACAATCCCTACGCGCGCGAGCTGAAGCTGCCGCAGACCCTGCGCGTGGCGAACAAGACGGGCTTCTTCTCGGGGGTTCGCTGCGACACGGCGTTGTTGTTCCTGCCTCGATCCACGCTGGTCGCAGCCGCACTCACCAGGGGCTGCCCCGATCAGAGTTTCAGCGCGGACAACGAGGCAGCCGTATTCCTCGGGCGTATCGGGCGAACCATCTACGATTATTTCATGAAGCAGAAAGATGGCCCACGCGCGGCGCCACCAGCGGCGTGATCCAACGGGTATGACCCGGCACCCTGTTCGCCTGGCAAGCTGCCGCTACGGACCTACCTGCTGGCGGTCCTGGTGTTCTGCAACAGCTTCCCTGGCGCTTGCCCGGAGGAGCCGCAGGATCCGACCTGAACATACTGGCTGTCCGGTATCGCGAAGTTTTTCGGGGCCGGCTCAGGCTCTCCGTTGCCGCCACGGGCCAGTATCGGCGCCGGCAATTGCGGGCATCCGAGAATCTGCCTTAACTGCCTGGGCTGCGGCAGGGATGGCTTTCTAATACGCGGAGTGACGACATGGGTGGCTTGGTGATCAGCGGCGGCCGGGTGGTCGATCCAGCGAGCGGGATGAACGCCGTGGGCGACGTGGCGCTGCTGGACGGCAGGATCGCCGCCGTGGGAACGGGGCTGGGCGGCGCCGAGCGGGTCATCGACGCCGCCGGGCTGGTGGTGGCTCCCGGGTTCATCGACCTGCACGCGCACGGCCAGTCGATCCCCGCCGACCGTATGCAGGCCTTCGACGGGGTGACGACGACGCTTGACCTGGAAGCGGGGGTGATGCCGGTGGCGTCCTGGTATCGGCGCCAGGCGGCGCAAGGGCGGGTGCTGAACTACGGCGCCTCCGCCAACTGGGCCTTCGCCCGCATCGGCGCCATGACCGGCTCCAACGAGGAAGCCTCGCTGGAAGCGTTCGGCCGCGCCATGCGGGACCGCCGCTGGGTGGAGAACGTTGCGAGCGACCCCGAGGTGGCGGGTATCCTCGACCGCCTCGGGCGCGGGCTGGACGAGGGCGGCATCGGCATCGGCATCCTCAACGCCTATGCGCCCGGCGCCGGCGTGCAGGAGCTGACGGCGGTGTGCGAGCTCGCGGCGGCGCACGGCGTGCCGACCTTTACCCACGTCGCCTTTATGTCGCGCATCGACCCGGAAAGCGCCGCCGAGGCCTATGTCCGCCTGATCGGCTATGCCGGCGCCACGGGCGCGCACATGCACATCTGCCACTTCAACAGCTCCAGCAAGACGGACGTGGAGCGCTGCGCCCGGCTGGTGGCGAAGGCGCAGGAGCAGGGCCTGCCGATCACCTTGGAGGCCTACCCCTACGGCACCGGCTCCACCGTGCTGGCCGCCGCCTTCTTCAACGACCCCGAGTTCGAGGCCAGGCACGGCACCGGCTACGATTCGGTGCAGCGTGTGACCGACGGGCGGCGCTTCCACGACCGGGAGGAGCTTCTGGCGGCGCAGGCGGAGGAACCCTCGACCTTAGTGCTGTGGCACATCCTGGACACGGAGAACAACGAGCGCCACCGCGAGCTGTTGGACATATCGGTGCTGTTTCCCGGCGGGGCCATCGCCTCGGACGCGATGCCCTGGTCGCTCCCGGACGGCACGGCCTACACCGGCGATGCCTGGCCGCTGCCGGAGGACGCCACCTCCCACCCGCGCTCCGCCGGCTGCTTCACCCGCTTCCTGCGCCATTGGGTGCGCGAGCGCCAGGCGGTCTCGCTGCTGGACGGCGTGCGCAAGTGCACGCTGATCCCGGCGGAGATCCTGGAGGCGAGCACGCCCGCCATGCGCGCCAAGGGGCAGCTGCAGCCGGGCGCGGACGCCGACGTGGTCGTGTTCGACCTTGAGACGCTGACCGACCGGGCCGAGTTCTCGGCGATGAACCGCCCGGCGGAGGGCGTGCGGCACCTCCTGGTCGGCGGGCAGCCGGTGATCACGGACGGGGTGATGGACGTGGCGGCGCGGCCGGGGCGGCCGGTGCGCCGGCCCGTCGCCGGCTGACGAGCGTGCCGGTCCCGGTCCTGCTGGTCGCCGGCTTCCTGGGGGCCGGCAAGACCACGGTGATGAACCACCTGCTGGCCCATGCCGAGGGCCGGCGGATCGCCGCCGTGGTCAACGATTTCGGCGCCATCAACATCGACGCCGAGCTGATCGCCGGCGCCAGCGACGGGGTTGTCAGCCTGGCCAACGGTTGCATTTGCTGCTCGCTGGAAGGCGACCTGCTGCGCACGCTCGCTGCCCTCTTGCGGCGCAGCCCACGCCCGGAGGCCATCGTGATCGAGACCAGCGGCGTGGCCGACCCGGCGGACATCGTGCGCAACCTCATGGACCCGGTGATTTGGCGGGAGGCTCCGCTGGAAACGGTGCTTTGCGTGGTGGACGCGACGGCTTCCTCAGAAGCATTGAACGACGCGTTGCTCCGCTCCCAGCTTCGGGCCGCGGACGTGGTGGCGCTGAGCAAGGTGGACCTCACGGATGCTGCCGGGCGCGAACGGATCCGCGCCGCCGTGACGGCGGCCAGGCCCACAGCGGTTGTCGTTGATGCCCTGCGCGGCCAGGTGCCCTCCGTGCTGCTGTTCCCCGACGACCCGGACCGTCCGCCGGCGCCGCGCGACCCGGGCCGGCGCCGCCCGGCGTCCGACCGGTTCGAAACCCTCAGCTGGACCTCCGAGCAGCCGGTCTCGCTGCCCCGCCTGCAGGCCGCGATCGTCCGGCTTGCGCCGCGGCTCGCCCGGGCTAAGGGGCTGTTCGAGACGGTGGAGCAGCCCGGCCGCCAGCTTCTGTTCCAGCTCGCCGGCGGACGCGCGACGCTGGCCGCGGCCGGGGCGCCTCCGCCCGGGGTGCCCCGGGTGCGGATCGTGTTCATCGCCGAAATCGGCGTCCTCTCGGCGGCCGAGATCGGCAGGACCATGGAAGGCTGCGTGTGCCCGGCCCGGCCAGGCGCCACGACATCCGCCGCGTCCTGATCCGCCGCCGGTCCGGGCGGATGAAGCCTGCTTGCCCGCCCCTCACTGCCATGGTGCAGTCCTGTGTACAGCTTGAAGTTGGCCACACGATCGCTCGTGAGCACAAGCATCTTGGCTGGAGTTAGGTCGGTCAAGCGCTTTCCATCGCTTCGGATCGGTGTAAGCTCACGATCAACCTGCTTAGGTGGTTGCGAGTCTCAGGCACCGCAGAAATGCCTCAGATTGATCAATGTGTAGGCCATCAGTTTCATACCGTAGTGGCGCTGCTGTTTAAACTCGAAGCGCAACCGCAGCCGCTTGAATTTATCTTCCCACGCGAAGGTTCGCTCCACGCATAGCCGTAACGAATGGATGGCGGCATCGAACAACCGCTTCCACCCGCGCTTCGGGGTCTTTCGATTACGTGGGTTTTCCTTGACGTTGGGAACCAGCCCCGCGTTGAAAATCGCTTTGCGGTTGCGCCTGGAATCGAACCCGCCATCAAGATTGAGATACGAACCGCCGATCTTCAGATCGGTCAGTCTGGCCACGCGCTTCAAGGCGTTCAATCCATCCGGCAGGAGCACGGTATCGGCTTCATTCACCGGCGCCACCGGAAGCGGGGCCAACACAAAGCCGTTGTTGTCGACGATCGCGAGGACCTTCTCGCCCTTCTGGTGTTTGTGGCCGGAATAGCCGATGCCGTCTCCGCCTTTCTGAGGTGGTCCCGTCTCTTTGGACAGTTTGGCGGCCGAGTTAAGCTTGGTTCTGGTTGTTGTTAGGCCGCCAGTTTCTCCAACACGCGCACTCCGTATGCCTCGTCGGGCGTCCGCCCAGCTAATGTAGAGTGAGGCCGCCGGGTATTGTAGTAGCCAATCCACTTCGAGAGCCCGGCGCGCAACTCGGAGCCGGTCTCGAACGCATGCAGGTAGACGCACTCATACTTCAGGCTGCGCCAGAGCCGTTCGATGAACACGTTGTCCATCCAACGCCCCCGCCCGTCCATGGAAATGCGCACGCCTGCTTGCTGCAACACGCCGGTGAACCGCGGCGAGGTGAACTGGCTGCCCTGGTCGGTGTTGAAAATCTCCGGACGGCCGAACCGGGCCAGCGCCTCCTGCAACGCCTCAATGCAGAACTCTACGTCCATCGTGTTCGACACCCGCCAGGACAGCACCTTGCGCGTCGCCCAGTCCATCACCGCAATCAGGTAGAGAAAGCCACGCCGCATGGGTATATAGGTGATATCGGTGCACCAGACCTGGTTCGGCCGGTCGATGACCATGCCCCGCAGCAGATACGGCCAGACCCGGTGCTCGGAGTTCGGCACCGTCGTGCGCGGGCGCTGGTAGATCGGCACCAGACCCATGACGGCCATCAAACGCCGGACCCGCTTGCGGCCGACCTTCTGGCCATCACGCCGCAGGTGCCGGGCCATCTGGCGCGAGCCATACCAGGGCGTCTCCAGGAATTGCGCGTCGATCAGCCGCATCAGCGCCAGGTTCTCCGTCGTCTCGCCCACAGGCTGGTAGTAGAACGACGACCGGCTGATCGACACCAGCTCGCACTGGCGCACCACCGACAGGCTGGGATGCTCGGGCTCGATCATTTGCCGTCTCCGTTCGACGCCCATCGACCGGAGGCTTTCGCCAAAAAATCCCGCTCCACAACCAACTGCCCGATCTTCGCGTGCAGCTTCTCGACGTCCTCCTCCCGCATGCCCCCCTTTGCTTCCTCTTTGCCGGAGAACACCGTCACCAGGCCCTCCAGCGCCTGGCGCTTCCAATCGCCAATCAGCGTCTGATGCACGCCGTGCTTGGTCGCCAACTGCGAAACCGTCAACTCGCCGCGCAGCGCCTCCACCGCAACACGCGCCTTGAACTCTGCCGAATACCGCTTCCGTTTGCCCGTCATCGGGTCCGTCCTTCACAGGGGCGAACCAAGCTTAACCATCTGTCCGAAAAACGGGGACCACCTCATTCTTCGCGACGGTGTTGGAACCATCGCCATGAAGGACGCTGAGATCGAGGCGATTTTGCTCCTCCAGATGCCGTACGCTGGCGATGAATGCCTGATCGAGCGAGCCATCATCGGACCATTTGACGAACACTTTGTAGATGGTCGTGTAGTGGATTGCGGCGGTCCCGTCGCCTGCCTCGGGTAACGGCAGGCAGTTCCATTGCATACCCGTATACAGCACCCGCAGGATCAAATTGAAGACGCGGTGATAACCCAGTTTGCATTTCGGCCCGCGTCTGGGCATCGAGAGGTGCGGGAAGATAAATGCGACGAACTCCGGCTCGGAGAGCTGAACCGGAATCGGTGTTGTGGCGGGGCTTTTTGTCATATTGCTCATGCGGAAGTGGCTTCATGAGAAGCCTGAGCGATCCTCGCCGGAAGGTCGAATTACCTCATATATATCCCGACTCTGCGGAAACCCGAAAAACCCCCTTGCGAATCAGTTCTGCGCCGACTCTGATCTTTTTCATGATCCGCGTCGGCTTCCTCGACCCTGAATCGCGTAGAGATCTGATCGAGTTGGCTCGAGACGGGTCGGCGGCGCACCGTCTGGGGCGTCGGGCCAACGCAGTTTTGCTGCTGGATGACGGCATGACCTGCGAGGCGACAGCCCGGGTGCTGTTCGTCGACGACGACACGGTGCGGACCTGGCACCAGGACTATCAGGAAAACGGCATCGAAGGTTTGGCGAACTTCGGCCACGAGGGCGGCGCCTGCCGGTTGAGCATCGAACAACAGGGCGAGTTGAGATCCTGGGTCGCCGCAACCCTGCCCCGCAC
>JAABUS010006569.1_pt1 | contig 14033 bp, 12 predicted proteins | sample 5560161 | NCBI WGS metagenome assembly JAABUS01 (sample SAMN10711885, study PRJNA513376) | rock metagenome | isolation source: Antarctica rocks | place: Antarctica: Victoria Land, Trio Nunatak nord | collected 2016-01-04 | reverse complement strand
AGGTCCAGGACGAACTCAACGCTCGAGTACGAAAGCGCCATCAATGGGCGGCCCCGGTCGACCGACTGGCTGCGCTACAGTCGCCTCACGAGTAGGCCACTGTTGCGTCGTTCGCTGGAATCCAAGCAGCCCCAAGTGGTCCCATGCTCGTGGCAACGAGGTGGTCCCATCACGCTGGCAAGCGACATCCTGAGAGTACGGTTCATTCGATACCCGAGTAACTGCCCGCTGGCGGTCCGTGAGATCGGCCCACACCCACGAGTTCGTCTGCCTCGTCGCGTCCGGCGGTTTGACACCGTGAAGTCTGCTCAGGAGATCATGAACATGGTTGGAATCGTCGAACCTCTCGATGGCACGCTGGTTGGTGCCCGCCGCTGCCTTGAACTGTGAGAAGTCGTGCATGAAACGCCAATGGGATTGCCCCGTAGGTCGCGGCTACGCCCTCGCGCTGGCTCTCCAGCGCACCTGACACGGAATGTCCGGTGCCCTTGCCCGCACCCGGAGGGACGTCGTCATCGGCGGCGCCCGCGTCCTCGGCTTGACAAGTTCGGAGCCCCTGAGGTTTACGCCGAGCTCCACTACGCTCGCCTGAAGCCCGGCCCAGACCGGGTGAGACACCGAAAGAGTCTCTGGACTCCCCGGAGGGGTCTGAACCAAGTCTTGGCGTGCGCGCTGGTGGGCAGGACGTTGGTTGTGACACAGTCTGAAATAACCAACCTAGGGACTCAAAGTGGTAGACGTAGGGATGATCGGCTTGGGTATCATGGGCTCGGCGATGTCCGCGCACCTGATGACGCGCGGGTTCGATGTGCTGGGGCATGATGCATCCGCCGAACAGGCGTCCGCGTTCACAGGCGCTGGGGGGCAGCATCTGGACTCCGTCGGGGACGTTGCACAACGGGTGTCCCTCGTGATCACCTCACTCCCCAGCCGCTCGGCCGCTGAGCAAGTCTGTCAGGAACTGGCCAAGCACGCCCTCTCCGAGCTCATCGTGGTCGAGACCTCCACCCTGCCGATGGACGCGAAGGCAGCATGTAAAGGCATGCTGGCCGAAGTTGGCGCTGTCTTGCTCGACTGCCCACTCAGCGGAACAGGGGCGCAGGCGCTCAACCGCGATGTGGTGGTGTACGGAAGTGGCGACGAGGCCTCTTTCGAATCAGTGCGAAGCGTGTTAGAGGCTTTCTCGCGCCGTGTCGTCTACGTAGGCACGTTCGGGCTGGGTTCGACGATGAAGTACGTCGCCAATCTCTTGGTGGCCATTCACAACGTGGCGACCGCCGAGGCCTTTGCGCTCGGAATGAGGGCGGGACTGGACCCGCAGCAACTCTGGGACACGGTCCGCGACGGCGCCGGTGGTTCGGTTATATTTGACCAGCGGGGCAAACTGATGATCGATGAGCAGTACCTGCCGGCAACCGCGAAGGTGTCGATGTTCGTGAAGGACGTCAGCATCGTCCGTGAGTACGCCCAGAGCCTGGACCTACCAACTCCAATGCTGGACGCGACGGTGCGTCTCTACGATCGCGCCGTGACTGAGGGTCTCGCCGACGCCGATGCGGCGGCTCTATTCTCCATTATGAGGACCGATCATCTCGCCACCAAAGAGGAATGATCATGATAGCCCTTGAGCAGGCGAAGCAAATAGCCACGGTGACGATCCAACGCGCTCGGGAGTTGGGTGCGGCCCCGCTAACCGTAGCCGTCCTGGACACCGGCGGCCACCTTGTGGTATTACACCGCGAAGATAACTCGGGCATCCTGCGACCCCAGATCGCTGTCGCGAAGGCATGGGGCGCGTTGGGCATGGGAATGAACTCACGCGAACTTGGCCGCCGCGCCGAACTAGTGCCGCACTTTTTCAGCGCGCTCGCGGTGGCTTCCGAAGGCCGGATGGCGCCGGTGCCCGGCGGCGTGTTGATCCGCCGCGTCGACATCCTGATCGGTGCAGTCGGGGTCAGCGGAGACGCCTCGGACGTGGACGAGGCCTGCGCCGTCTTTGCGGTCATTCAAGCCGGGCTGGATCCGGATTCCTGATACCGCGCCAGCGCTATAACCCACTCCGAACCAGTTCATCGACTGTGCGCCCAATATAACTTAGCCCTTGGGATCAGGTAATCTTGAGTAACCGCGCGGCCGTGCCGCTCCGCACCTGAAAGCGCTGTTCGTCCGTTAGGCCTTCTACCGAGTCCAGCAGCCCCAGCGGGTCGTAACTTCCCATGTCATAGGGGTAATCGGTCCCGAGCACCACGTGGTCAGCACCCATTCGCTCGATCAAGAACTTCAGATGGGGGGCATCGTAGACCACGCTGTCGACGTGGACTTGCGCGAGGTAGCTGCTCGGTGGGCGGGTGATATGGCGGCGGCCTTCCGGACGTTCGTGGTAAGCGTGATCCATTCGCGATGAGTAGTAGGGCAGATAGCCTCCACCGTGTACGAGGCACAGCTTGAGTCTCGGGAAGTCCTCAAGGACGCCGCCGTGGATCATTCGTGTCAGGGCAACGGTGGAGTCCAGCGGGTTACCGATAACGTTGCTGAGGTAGTAATCCATCAGCCGGTCCCCTTGCGTGAAACCGTGTGGGTGCAGCAGGACGACCACGTCGAGCTCGGCGGCCTTGGCGAAGAATGGGGGGAACCTCCGATCGTCCAAGTCCAGCCCATTGACATTCGTGCAGATCTCCACTCCACGAAACCCGAGTTTAGTGACCCCATACTCGAGCTCTGCTACCGACGCCGCCACGTCCTGCAGGGGCACGGTGGCCAGACCTACGAACCGGTCAGAGTGTCCGCCGACCAGCTCGGCCAGGTGCTCGTTCTGCATGCGCGCCAACCGGCGGCCAAGTTCTGGGTCTGACCAGTAGTAGAACTGCGGGGGCGCAACGGACAACGCTTGGATGTCGATCCGCATCTTGTCCATTTCCGCCAGCCTTATTGACGGATTGACGAGCTTAGGACCGACGCTCCCGAAGTGAGCCTTGTTGTATTCGACGGTCTCCGCTCCCCCGTAGAAAGTGAAGGGATCCAATTTGGTCGAGAACAGTCCCTCGACCAGCTCGTCGCAGGCCGGGGTTCCAACGTGCGCATGGATATCGATGGAAGGACGTTCGGATTGGGTCATGGTTCAGTTGTCCTTTCCGACAAATGGTCAGCCATCGATGATGGCGGCAGTAACATTTTCCGCAGTCAGGGGGAGCCGTCGAACCCGGACGCCGATGGCGTGGGCGAGCGCGTTGCCAATCGCCGCGGTCACGGGTCCACCCGCGACTTCGCCGACGCCCAACGGTGGTTCCTGCGGCCGGGAGATCAAGTGGACGTCAACCCGCGGCACGTCGCTAAACCGCAGGATCGGGTAAGTTACCCAGTCTCGGGTGAGCACCGCTTCGCGGTCGAACCGCACTTCTTCGCGCAAAGTCCAACTAGCGGCTTGGATCGCGCCGCCCTCGACCTGATTCCGCAGGCCATCTGGGTTGATGATCTGCCCGGCATCTACGGCCACGTAGAGTTGGGTGACCTTGACCTCGCTGATGGCTTCGACGCGCGCCACCACGGCGCAATACCCGCAGATGTTCTTGTACCGCGAGTAGGCGATCCCCCAGCCTACCGAGTCCTGTTCTGGCTGGTTGCCCCAGTCGGCCATCCGCGCGGCCTCGGCCAACACCGCGCGGGCTCGGTGGTCAGACAATTGGCGCAGTCGATATTGCAGAGGATCCGCCCCGGCAAGTTCAGCCAGCTCGTCCATAGCCGACTCGATGGCGAAAACGTTCACGATAGCGCCAAGACCACGCAGCGACGAGGTGCGCACGGGCATCGTCAGGATCCGGCTGGCCACGACCTCGAGGCCGGCGATGTCGTAGGCCGGAATGCCGTTGCGTCCCACCCCGCCACCCTTGGCCAAGGCGAAATCACCTGCCGGGGCCATCTCTTCGTCGCTGGCCTGCCAGGCCCCAAGCAGCCCGTGCTGCCCTGCATAGCCGGGGCGGCCATTGTGCCCACCGCTCCAGGTCTGTTGCCGCCACTGCACCACATTACCTGCGTCGTCGACACCCACTGCGACCTCGGTCAGGGCGGCAGGCGAATACGGTTCCCACGCGAACTCGTCGTCGCGGGACCAGCACACCTGAACTGGTTTTCCCGGGAGCTCCATCGCAATCACGGCCGCATCGTAGGCCACGTCGTCGGCGCTGTTATGTCCGTAGCAGCCGGCGTTCTCCACGTGCCGCACGATGATGCGGCTGACGTCGAGTCCGATTGCCTCTGCGAGGGCGGCGCGTAAGGGATAGACGCCCTGTGAGTGGGTCCACACCTCGAGCTGGCCGTTCAGCCAGAGCGCGGTGGCGCTTCCCGGCGCGATGGAGGCGTGCGCAACGTAAGGTCGGCGGTACGTCCACGTGTAGCTTCGCACCACGGAGTCCGCGGCCTGCTTATCCGCCAGAACCGCCACCTGAACGTCCTCGGTCGGCTGCTCTCGGAGGCCAGCAAGCACCTGCTCGGAATCGGCGCGGGCCGACGTGAGGTGCCATGTGCAACCCGCTCGCAGCCGTTCGGCGGCCCGCACCGCGTCCTCCTCCCGTCCGGCCACGGCCGCCAAGAAGCTGCCGCGATGAACAACGGTGAGGACCGAGCGAACCGCTCGGGCGGCCGCATCGTCGACGCCGGTCAGTCGTGCTCCTGGGACGGGCGGGCGGACGACGCGTGCGAAAACTTGACCGGGGAGCGCGAGATCCTGCACGAAGCGCGGACGTCCTGCAAACTTGTCTGCGAGGTCGAGTCTGTTTAGCGACTGTCCGACGAGGCCGTGCTGGTCCGCCGGTTTGGGCATGACATCCAAGGTCGCGCTTACGGCCAACAGCGACGCGGTGTCCATCTGCCAATAGCTGGTTACCACCCCAAGGCTCTCGGTGCCGATCACCCCGTCGGTGACCATCAGAGTTTCTCGGGCTATGCCGTGCTGCCTAGCCGCTTCATCCAGCAGAAGTCCGCGGATCTGCGCGCACGCGTGCCGGACAGCCTGGCCTGAGTCCATCACGGATCGGCTTCCTGCGGTCAATCCCTCGTCCGGACCGGTCCTGGTATTAGGAGCCTGTGGACGCACCCGGCGCCAATCGACGTCGAGTTCCTCGGCGGCAATCTGAACGAGTGCGGTTACGATACCCTGACCGAGTTCCACCTTTCCCACCTTAAGGATCACCAAATCGTCCTCTTCGACTGAGGCGAACTCCACCCACTGCGACAGCATTGGATTCTTGGCTAGACTCACGCCTAGTTCGGACATGCGTCTTCCACCGCCCTCAGGACCGCGCGGAGGACCCGGGTATGGGTGCCACAACGGCAAAGGTTACGATCCAGCGCGGCACGAACCGCGGCCTCGTCCGGCCGTCGGCGGCGTCTCAGCAGGGCCGTTGCCGATATCAGGATTCCGGACATGCAGAACCCGCATTGTGCGGCCTGTTCGGCGACGAACAGTTGCTGCAACAGGCTCATCTCGTCGTCATTGGACAAGCCCTCGATAGTAAGGATCTCTTTGCTATCGACCGACGAGACCGGCAGGTCGCACGACGGGGTCGGCTGTCCGTTGAGCAGGACCATGCAGGCACCGCATTGGCCCAGGCCGCAGCCGAAGCGTGACCCGGTCAAACCGAAGTCGTTGCGTAACAGGTAGAGGAGCGGCGTGTCATCAGAACAGGTGACCCGACGTTGCTCGCCGTTGACGCTCAGCGTGAAAGTCTCGTAGTCGGCCAAGGCACGCGCAGTGGCCCATTCCGGTGTGCTACTCATCCGCGATTCGAATCGTTCGGTCCTCGCGGAGTGACTGCTGCAACGCCTGGGTCACCCGCACGCTCGCCAGCGCGTCCGCGCCGGAGGGGCTCGGCTGTCGATCAGACAACACCGCCTCGGCGAACTCGCTGACCAACAGGCGGTAGGCGTCGTCGCTCGACACTGGCTGATGGGTCTCCGGCTGGTCGCCGCGTGTCACCGATATCGTGCCGTTTAGGTCGGGTCGGGTCGTGTTACTCAACACGACCCGACCGGCGCTGCCGTAGATAACCATGTCCGGACGCTGCCCGGGAACGGTCTGATTCACCTGCACACTGGCGATCGCCCCGCAGTCGAACCGGAGCAACGACACCGCCGTCGTATCGAGCTCGAAACCAGGTTCGGACGACACCATCGCCGATACCTCACGGACCTCGGCGCTGAGTAGATAACTCAGCAGGTCGTAGCCGTGCACGCCGAGGTTATTCATAGTGCCAACACCCGCGATGCTCGGATCGGTGCGCCAGCCCTTCAACAGTGTGCGACCGGCGCCCATCTCCAGGTGGGCGACGATCACGTGACCGATGTCCCCGGCGGCAATGAGGTCACGAACCGCTTCCATCCCCTGGTGAAACCTGGTTTGAAAGGTGACACCGAGTCGCACCCCGAAGCGGGCACACTCGGCGACCGCCAACTCGGCACCAGCGAGGTCGAGGGCCAGCGGCTTGTCACACAGAACATGTTTGCGTGCGCGCGCCGCCGCAAGCACCTGATCGGCGTGCTGGTCATTCGGGGTGGCGATGTAGACCACCTGGACTGCGGTGTCGGCCAGCATCTGCTGGTAGTTGTCATAGGGGGTTCCACCACCGTGCCGGTCGGCAAACTGCGCGGCGCGAGTCCGGTCGCGGCTCACCACCGCAGCTAGGACGGAGTTCTGCAACGTGTTGATGGCAGGCCCAATCCGGGCCTCGGCCACAGTGCCGGTTCCTACGATGGCCCAGCCGATGGTGCGCGGACTAGTGGTCAAGGGTATTCCTTCCTCTCCGGGCGAACCGTCGTTGTGCAGCTGTGTAGAGTTCGCTGGTAGCGTGAACTTCCGACATTCGCGCCATGTTTGGGATGTGGCCGAGTTTCAAGAATCCGCATCGTCGTGATCTCGGAATTAGTTACCTCGCTGGTTCTTGCCATCCACTTCGGGTAGCAAGAACCAGCAGGAACTAGCCGTCGATGATGGGCAGCAACAGGTAAGAAGCTCTGTCGGCACCGCTGTACAGCGATACCGAGCCGCCGAAGACATCTGCTGGGCGATCCACCGGGTCCGCGTGCGTAAACGGCCCTACGCCACCGTTGGCGTAGTAGAAATTCTTGGCGAAGTCGGTCAGCTCACCCCGATACTCATAGTCCTTGCCGCGCACAGTCAGGGCCAGCCGGTGTCCGGCCGGGATGACGATGCTGGTTGGCCAGATCTCGACGTCGAGCTCATAGATTTTGCCGGGCTCCAAGGGCTGCTTCTCATCGTGCGTATGCCAGGGCCGGTATGCCAGGCTTTTGAGCGGATCCAGTTTGCGATGCGACGCGCGGAGCCAGCCCTGCGCAATCGGCGTGTTCGGGTCCAAGGCGCCGGTAAACGTGACCTCCTCGCCGGTGGGATCGAACACCCGCAGCACCAGAAAAAAATCAGCATCAACAGTTTCAGAGGCAGCGAACAGCTTCGCGGCGACGGGTCCGGTAACTTCGAGATCGTGCTCAAGCGTCGCCATTTCGAAGGTCACTCCGTCACCGAGCCCCTGATAGTTGATGGAGGCCGCGTTCGAGATCTTCTGGGTGATGCGTTGATTAGCCGCGTCCAGGTAATACTTCGTCCACCGGGTCCGGGCCAAGGGCCATTCTTGCTCCTCCCGCATCGTAAAGCTTTCCCCGGGGCGACGGATGTTCAGCCGCACCCGCGGGGAATCTGGCCACTGCTCCTGCTCGCCCTTGAGGAACCGGTTGAAAAACCGCCGCTGCAACGTGACCCCATAGTCGGTGTAGAAGTGCGTCCAGTGATTGAGACCGTGTACCTCCAGCCACTTCTGCGACGAGGCCGACTGGGTGAAACCCTCGAAATTGCCACGCGGATGCAAGCCCTGTCCGCCCCAGTTGGCCGCGGACAGTAAAGGCACGTCAATCCTGCTGAAGTCCGCAGAACGGTCGCGGTACCATAAGCTATCAAGTTCCCTAGCTAGGACCTCCGCTCCCAAGTCCTGACGGTTGGCCGCAAGTTCTGCTTCGTCCAATTCGATCGGGCCGGCCACGGACTCCCCGGTGTTCGGGTTCTTGGGCGCCTTCGCCCCCAACCCGTATTGAACGGTCTTCACCTGACGGGCGTACCAGTTACCGCAGAACTCCGAGAGGATGCCGCCGTGATGGGTGACGTCACGATAGAAGTCCGCCGCGCCTTCCCAAGGGATGATTGCGGACAGATGAGGGGGCTGCATCGCGGCCACCTGCCACTGGTTTATCGCATAATACGAGATACCGTTGATGCCAACCTTACCCGAGCTCCAGGGCTGCTGCCCGCACCATTCCACGCAGCCGTACAGATCGCGCGCTTCCCGGGGACCCCAGACGTCGATGTAGCCCGGTGACCATCCGGTGCCGCGTGAATCGACGCGCACACAGGCAAACCCAAACGGCACCCATTTCTCGGGATCGACTACTTCCCAGCTTTGGTACTTGTTCGTCGATCCCGCAGCGACATCGGGGTGATCGGTCACCATCTGTTCCCATTGCAGTGGGTACCCCTCCTGAAAGGCCAGGCCCTTCGCGTACGGGCCATAGGACAGGATGACCGGGAATCGTCCCTCGCCGACCGGGCGGTAGACGTCGGCTCGCAATATCGCTCCGTCGTCAGCCGCGATCGGCACCTGCCAATCGATCTGCATGCCGTCCCGAACCTCGCTGTGTTGAATATCGACTTCTCTCATTACTGCCCTCTCTATCATCTCAATCGTTGAGTGTATCCAGAGCGCACTAAAGGCTCTATATCAGCGCCGCGCGTGCACCACGACCGGGCGGGCCACGGGCTCCGTCATTGGTCTTTCGCTATCCTCCCGGTCAGCATTCGAGCTCGGCGCACCGTCGCCTCGTCGACCATCGCACCGTCGGCGGCCCGGAAGGCTCCTACTCCCTCTTCCGCGCGCCGGTCAAAGTCGTCGAGTAATGCATGTGCGGCCGCTACCTCCTCGGACGCAACACCGAAGATTTCGTTCGCGACCATTACCTGCGACGGGTGGATACAGGCGCGTCCACCGAATCCCATTTCCTTCAGCCGCTGGCTCGTCCGGCGGAACTCCTGCAGGTCTGAGACATCGACGGATACCGGCGCAACGGGAGAGGGCAGACGCGCAGCCGCGGCGTGCATGACCAGCCAGCTGCGGGCCATGGCTAACCTGTCAAAGTCGTCCCCGACATCCGGCATTGCGAGGTCGGCACGCAGATCGACCTCGCCGATCTGCAAGCGTCCCACAGCGCCGTGACCGGTCATCGCGCCAAGCTCCAAGACGCCGCACGCGCTCTCGACTAAGAGGCCGAGAACGGTCGCGGGCGCCATACGCGTGATTGCGGCTGTCAGTTCATCAAAGTGCCGCCCGCTCTGAGCCTTGGGCATCCAGACACCATCACCCCCACCGCAGGACAGCACTGCCGCAGCGTCCTCCAGCCCGCGACGACCTGAATTCAGCCGAACCCACACCTCGATGCCGGCTGGGCGGTGAGGAAGAGCCGACAGGGCGGCCTCGCGAGCCGCGTCCTTGCGGCTGGCGGCGACGGCATCCTCCAAGTCGAAAATGACAGCGTCGGCGCCGACGTCGAAGGCTCGGTCCATGAACCGTGGCCGGTCGGCCGGCACGTAGAGGTAGGAGCGCGGGAGGCCCTGCATGGCCCACAGTCTGACATGTTTCGCTTGATAATGCATTCTCCAGGGAGTAATGTACGCTTGGCGAGCAGGCCAGTTCAAGGCTGGGCCGAGACCTGTTTCAAGCCGCTGCGAAGGGAAGATGTCATGTTCGAGGCCGACAGCGTGAAGGTCACAGTCTTGGTTGAGAACTGGGTTGACATGCTGCTCCCCGACCAGGCGAGTCCCCTGGACGGCGACGACCAGCATTGCGTCAGCCGCTACGGCCTCATCGAGCACTTCGACCACAAGCTAATCCCGCCGCAGGCCGAGAACGGGCTCAGCCTCTTGGTAGAGGCGACGAAGGGCCGCCACATCCTGCGAGTGCTCTTCGACGTTGGACTTACCGGGAAGGTACTCAAGCACAACATGAAGGTACTTGGGGTCGATCCAGGCAGCATCGACCATGTCGTGATCAGCCACGGTCACCCCGACCACTTCGGAGGCATCCATCGCTTCCTTGAGCTGGCAGGTCGGCGCGTCCCCGTCGCCACTCACCACGACGCGGAACTCCCCCGCTACGTCATGCTGGCTGACGGCCGCATGTCTACGGTCTACAACTCAGCGTTCACGTTCGCTCAAATCGAAGCCTCCGGGGGTGCTCCAGTCCTCGCCCGCGACTCACTTGACCTGGGCTTGGGCGTTCACACAACCGGCGAGATCCCTCGCAGGGTGCCCTTCGAGGCCGCTGCCCCCCCGTTCCAAGTTGGAGCTCCGGGCATGTACCAGGTGTCAGAGGGTGGTCAAGTCCGCCGGGACGAGGTCATGGACGAGATGGGCTTGGTCATCGACGTGAAGGGCGAAGGACTGGTTGTGCTAACGGGATGTGCTCATGCCGGCGTCATCAACACCATCGAGCAGGCGCGTCGCATCTGCGGTGAGAAGCCTATCCGTGCAGTCATGGGCGGGTTCCACCTTGGCTTCCCCACGACGCCGAAGGAGAACGTCGGCTTGACCGCGGCTGCCTTCCGAGAACTGGACGTGCGCACCGTCATGCCGATGCACTGCAGCGGCCTGCGCACGCACGCCCACCTCGCCGACGACCCTCACTATGTTCAGCCCGCCGCGGGCACTGTGCTCCGCTTTGGAGCATCGGGGAAGCCATGAGGCAAGCACTTGCCGGCATCCGGGTCATCGCCATCGAACAGGCAGTCGCAGCGCCGTTGTGCACACGTCACCTCGCCGATCTGGGTGCCGACGTCATCAAGGTCGAAAGACCGCAGCAGGGCGACTTCGCCCGTGACTACGATGACTTCGTCCGCGGCCACTCCAGCCACTTCGTCTGGCTCAACCGGGGGAAGCGCAGCATCGCGTTGGACCTAAAGTCCCCGGATGGTCGTCGCGTTCTCCTCGAACTGTTGAGGACCGCTGACGTGCTTGTGTGCAATTTGGCGCCAGGTGCACTGGAGCGTATCGTCGGCGACGCGGAATTGGCCGAGATCAACCCTTGCCTCGTCCGATGCTACGTCTCGGGATACGGCACGTCAGGACCATACGCGGGCCGGAAGGCCTATGACCTCCTAGTGCAGGGCGAAGCGGGCACCATCGCGGTCACCGGGACTCCTCAACAGCGGGCCAAGCCCGGTGTGTCGTTGGCCGACCTGGCCGCCGGGACCTACGCCCTCGCGGCTATCAACGCCGCGTTGCTGCAGCGCTCGCGGACGGGACTCGGTCAGCGCCTCGACATCTCCTTGTTCGAGGTGCTCCTGGAATGGATGAGCCCCTCGCTGCTCGCGCAGAAGTACACCGGGCACACCCCGGAGCCGGCCGGTCTAGGGCACGCAAGCATTGTCCCCTACGGGCCCTATTCCACCGCCGACGGCAAGGAGATCCTGCTGGCGGTACAGACGGACGGTCAGTGGCGTCGTCTTTGCTCAAGCGTGCTCAAGGACACCCCGCTTCTCGCCGATCCGGTGCTGTCCACCAATGCGGGGCGCCTTCGCAACCGTGCCCGCGTGGAGGCCGCGGTCCAGGAGTCCCTCGCCGCGATGCCGCTCGCCTTGGTTACCGAGCGACTGGAGGCTGCCGACGTTCCCCACGCTCGCTTGAACCAGGTCGTCGACGTCGTCGATCACCCTCAGGCCGTGGGCGCGGGCCGCTGGTCGCGGACAACGCTGTCCGACGGCGAGGTAGTGGAGGTCGTGACGTCGCCATTCCACACAGCCCCGGACGCGCGAGATAGCACGCGTGTACCCGGCCTTGGAGAGCATACCGACGAGGTGTTGCGTGAATTTGGTCTCGAACGCCACACCCGAGATGGCCCGGTGGAAGCCAATCAGGTGAGGTGAAGGACGAGGCCATCCCTGCCGGGCCGACCCCTTTGCTGAACGGCGCCGAACCTGCACGCTCAGCCGAGACGGTTGCCGTTGACCTGATCGTGGGTTGGTCCCAGCGGTAGGAGGCCGGACAGCGGCAGCCAACCAATAGGGATATGTGGACTGTTTCGTCAACCCAGAGACGACGCAACATCCGACTGGAAGACAGGAGTGACTATGAACGCCCAACGGCTGGCCGTTCTCGTGCCGACCCTGATGGCTGATGCGTCCAGTTGGGCCGACGTCGCTGCCGCGATCCCAGATCGCTTGCTTGTGCCGGTCGAACTGCCAGGACATGGATTGCGACGGGGCGAAGACTTCTCGTTCGCCGGAGCCGTGACCGACACGCTCCACGCCCTGGACCAGGTCGCCCACGGTTACCCTGTTCACCTCGTGGGTTCAGGCCTCGGCTCCGCCGTCGCACTCTCCGCGGCGCTTGCGGAGCCAACTCGTGTCCTGTCCGTGTTGGTCGCCGGGTTCGTGCCAGCCCAGGGCACGAGCGGGAATGAGCGGCTGCGAGCCACCGAGGCGGCCGTGACCAAGCTGGGCATGGACGCCTTCGTAGAGGGGTACCTGGATGACGTCTTAAGCCCGGGCGGCGGCAAAGTACGTAAGAAACTCATGGCCACTATGTCGGGGGTCAGGCCAAAAGTCATGCTGGAAGCGCTCGGTGCGGCGCTCAGCTGGCGGTTGGCGGCGTGGCCGCACGCCGCTCCGCCCGCCTGTGTTATCCATGCCAGCCGGGACATCCGAGTGACCGAAGAAATGGCCCGGGAGTTCGCTCGTGTGCTGCACGGGGACATCATCCGGCTGAGCGGTCCGGGTCACCTCGCCTACGTAGAGGAACCCGGACCGTTCGCCGAAGCTATGGACCGATTCCAGGCGCGGATCGAAAGGGCGGCCATCGAAGGCGGCACCTTCAATCAGGTCGAACCAGAACCGGGAGGAAGCGGACGGGATCAATTGGGAGAGGACGCTTGATGCGTACCGAGCTGATTACGATCCCGACGGACACCACGCCGATTGACGGCGCCTACTACGCGCCCGACAGTGCAGACGCATCTGGTGGCGTGCTGCTGATGCACGGCAATACCATGAACTTCTACGTCGGCGCTCCCCGCTTCCTCCCGCCCTACTTAACGGCGCTGGGCTATGCGTGTCTGGCCTTCAACCGTCGGGGACACGACATCCTGGGGACCCGGGATAGCCGGGTAGCGGTAGGAGGGGCCTTTCAAACTGCGGCCGAGGGGATAGCGGACAACGACCACGCGGCTCGGTGGCTGGCGCAGCGGGGCTTCCCGCAGCCCGTAGTCATTGCTCATAGCAACGGCGGCATGCTTGGGTCGCAGTTCGCCGCCGATCACCCAGAGACGCGCGCCCTGATTCTGCTGTCGGCCCATGGGGGCGGTCGGGAAGCGATGCGCCACACTGGCGTGGGCTCCCCGTTCTTGGCCCAGGAGCGGTCGCAGGAGGTCTTGGACCACGCTCAGAACCTGGTCTCAGCGGGGCGTGGGCGAGAGCTCCTGATGGTTCCAGGCTGGTGGTATGTCATAAGCGCGGAGAGTTACGTGGACCGGATGCTCAATTGCCCTGACACCCTCCAGAACGCGTTGCGCATCCGTTGTCCGTCGTTGTTCGTTCGCGGCGATCAGGAGCCGCCAGATGTTTATCCTGCTGAACGTTTCCAGGAGGTGGTGCGAGGCTCCTGCGAGGTGGCGATCGTTGAAGATTGCGATCACTTCTACGTGGGCCGAGAGTACGCGGTGTCCCGCATCGTCGCCGACTGGCTGTTGCGCACGTTCCCAGGGTGACGGGTCCAGGCACCTGGCTTCGCCGCGCATCGACGAGTTCCAGGACGAAGCAACACAGCATCCAGCAGTCAGAGGCATAGAACTTGCACTCTGGAGCTAGTGGTCACCACCGTTAGTTCGTCGGGGGTCATGCTGCTCGGGTCTCGTGGGCGGCGATTTTGGCGAGGTGTCGGTCGAGGGACTTGCGGGTGAATCGCCAGTCGAAGGGTTCGGCGGTGGCGT
>JAABUS010006568.1_pt1 | contig 14033 bp, 13 predicted proteins | sample 5560161 | NCBI WGS metagenome assembly JAABUS01 (sample SAMN10711885, study PRJNA513376) | rock metagenome | isolation source: Antarctica rocks | place: Antarctica: Victoria Land, Trio Nunatak nord | collected 2016-01-04 | reverse complement strand
CGCGGGACGCGGCAGGGCAGACGGATTTCGTGTCGAGCAGATCCCATGACCGCCAGCGGGCAACTCTCCTGTCCGCCACCGGGCAGCCAAATGGCCGTCTCCGGGCAGTCTCCCGTGGCCGCTGTCACACCGCGGAGTCGGGCTGCTCGGCCCCGAGTTGGTGCCGCCTCACTTCTCGACACCGCCCGTGCCGCCGCGGCCGAGACTGCTAGCGCGGAAGTCTCCCACCTGTGGGCGGCTGCAGAGCAGCGGGTAGCGGCGCGCTTCTACGGTGTGCGCCAAGAAGCCAGCACGTGGAGATCCACACATGGCGGCTTTGTCGCCGCTGGAATCATCTTGAGCCGGTTCGGTGGCGGTGATGCCGCCGTGGGCACGTCAAGCGACGTGATCGGGAAGGCACGCCGCGAACTGATGTCGGATGACCCTGTTCGGCGTGAGCGGGCGAGCCTCCGACTGAGGCTTGCGCCCACCTACGCCCCTCCTGGTTCGGCAGTGACGTCATGGCTCGCGACGGTCGCGACTGTCCTGGCCGAGGCCCGTGGGGCGGAACCCACCCGACCCGCGGCGGTGCGGGCAGCGGCTCGCGTGGTCTTGCTCGACAGGGAGTTCTCGGGCTCATCGCAGTTGAGGGTGTAGCGGGGGTTGGCGTGTCGGTGGCCGGGTAGGGGTCGAGGTCTTCCGATGATGGGAGTTCTGACGCTGCCCACCGGGAAGACCTCGACGTGCCTGACGCTACCTTCGCTCGCCCTGACCTGACCGCGTTCGCCCGCCTCGACGAGCTGGGTCTGGAGGTGGTGGGGCGCCGGCTCGAGCCGGCGCGTGCGGTGCTGGCGTGTCGGGTCCGCGAACCGGATCAGTGGTGCCGCCGCTGCGGGCGCGAGGGCGTGCCTCGCGACACCGTGGTGCGTCGGTTGGCGGACGAGCCGCTGGGCTGGCGGCCCACGACGCTGGAGTTCACGGTCCGCCGCTACCGGTGTACCGGGTGCGGGCACGTCTGGCGTCAGGACACCACCCGGGCGGCGCAGCCGAGGGCGAAGATCTCCCGCCGTGGGTTGTGGTGGGCGTTGGAGGGCCTCGTGTGTCAGCACCTCACTGTCGCCCGCGTCGCCGAGGGCCTCGGGGTGTCGTGGAACACCGCCAACGACGCGGTCCTCGCCGAAGGGCACGCGGGTCCTGATCGAGGATCCCGCCCGGTTCGACGGGGTCACTGTGATCGGGGTCGATGAGCACGTCTGGCGCCACACCCGGCGCGGCGACAAGTTCGTCACGGTGATCATCGATCTCACCCCGGTCCGTTGTGGCAGTGGACGAGCCCGCCTCGCCGGCGACGCGCTCGACCGCTGCCGCCGACGCATCCAGGACACCCATGGTCACCGCGGCCGCACCAACGACCCGCTCTACCGGGCGCGGCGGACCCTGCACACCGGGGCCGATCTGCTCACCACCAAGCAGAAGGACCGGTTGACAGCCCTGTTCACCGCCGACGAGCACGTCCAGGTCGAGGCCACCTGGGGCATCTACCAGCGCATGATCACCGCCTACCGCGAACCCGACCGCACCCGAGGCCGGACGCTGATGACGAAGCTCATCGCGTCGGTCAGAGACGGCGTTCCTCGCGCGCTGACCGAGCTCGTCACCCCTCGGGCGGACCCTGAACACCCGCGCCGCCGACGTCCTGGCCTACTTCGACCGCCCCGGCACGTCCAACGGTCCCACCGAGGCCATCAACGGACGCCTCGAGCACCTGCGTGGCTCCGCCCTCGGCTTCCGCAACCTCACCAACTACATCGACAGATTACTGCTCGAGAGCGGCGGCTTCAGACCCCAGCTACACCCTGGATTGTGAAGATCCAGTTTTTGCCCTACTACGGCCCTGGCTGGGCCATGGTGTTCGGCTTCGACCTCCTGGCGTTGTTAGCCGAGGCCTACCTGGATCTTGGTGCGAACCCCAAGGAAAGCCGCCCGCGCGGGCGCGGAGTCCGCGACGCCCAACGTGCGACTGTTCGCCAGCTTGCTACGAGTCAGGCGGTCCCACGTGGAGAACTCCATCGTCACGCGCATCTCAACCACCACACCATCGCGGCCTGGTTACGGGAGGGCTCGGCGTGCTAGCGGTAGCGCAGCACTATTGCCTCAACGTCGGGCCTGGACGTCGCTCCAGGTGGGTATCGGCAGCGTTAGCTGGAACTGCTCGGCCATCGCACCTACAAGTTCAGCGGTGAAGTCGTATCCGTCGCGGTCCATGCCAGCCGGTACCTCAAAGAACCGTCTGAGGGTGAACTTCTCGGCCGTTGGAGCGTCTCCCTCGTATAGGGCGAGCGCGATGCCGACCAGCGAGTTCTTGGCCGCACCAAGGGGCTCGTCGGCCGCGAGGTACGCATAGGTCGCGTCGAGGTCGGCGAAGTGACCGCACCACCATTCGAGGTCGGCCTCGACGATGGACCGAATTGTTGCCGCAGCCTTGGCTGCGCCCTCCGACGTCGCAATCTCTCGGTGGTCGTGCAGGCCAAGCTGGCGCTTCGCCACTCCGCGCAGGCCAACGCTCACAGTTTCGGGCAGCAAGTCGGGCCATCCGGCTCCCGAGAGAATGCAGTTGGTCTCGGGACTGTGAATGAACGCTGTGGCGACTACCACCCAGGCGCGTCCGGACATGCGCGTGCTTTGCACTTGCCCGCGCATTCTCACCCCAGCTTGCCCGAGCGCTGTGGTTCGATCCGCCAAGAAGTACAGCGCTCCGAGCTGGGCAGCTGGTGTCAGCCCAGCCGCGACCAACTCGGTGGTGATTGCCGCGGCCCCTTCGGCCGCTACCTGCTCGGCCTTCGATGCCATGAAACAAAGCCTCTCACGAAATCCTGACGCCTCAGGGTATGCCGACGGGCTGAAGTCCCTCGAGCTTGGTCAGCAGCCTTGCCGGCGACCCCTTGAGACCGTCGACCTCACTCAGGTCGTCGACGATCCGCTGCACGTCTGCAGCGGTCATCCGCAAGGTGCCAGGCGCGCCTTCCCATCGCATGACCTGCACACCGGTGACGTCGGCGGGGACTGCGCGGCCCAGCTGATCGGCGATCGCGGCAGAATCGGCGGGGTTGGCGAACGTGATCGGCTGGGAACCGGGCCCGAGCGCGTTGTAGGCGGTGGTCTGGTTCGGCGTGAACCCTGCGCTGGGGCCGTACTTGGACTCGATGATGGTGATGCCACCGTCCGGTCCGGAGATGAGGAAGTCGGTCCGGATGTCGACGCCACCCACGTTGATGCGGACCTGCTCGCCGAGCACGTTCACCCCGGGCGTGTTGTCGAGGACGTTTCGGGTCAGCTCTTCACCCAGCAGACCCTTCTGGTGCGAGGTCAAACCGGCACTGTCGATAGCAGTCTCGATCGGCGTGCGGTCAACCGTCGTGTTCGGGAGGTGGTCGGTGGGGACAGGGTGCGGCCCCGCCGGAGCGTCACCGTGCGGCCCCGCCGGAGCGTCAAGGTGCGGCGTAGTCGGGGTGCTCTCGGAGAGGGAGCGTCCGACGGACCCGGGTTGGGTGCTGGAGCCGTAGGGGTGGGCAGGTGGCGCGGCGGGAGCTGGATGGCTGGGTGGGGTCGTCCCGCTGTGCGGTGTGGAGGGCCCGTCCGGGTGTGGGGTGGCGGGCGCATCCGGGTGGATGGTCGTGGCGTGCAGGTCCGGGGTGTGCGGCACCGGGGCCTCGGGCAGGTGCCGGGGTCCCGGGCCGGCCAACGCCCGGTCCGGTCCCCCCAGGGCTGTGTGCAGGGCGTTCGCGGCGTTGCTCAGGCGCAGGTCCAGCGTGGTGCGCACCCCGGCCACGACGTCAGCGACCCGGCTGGCCTTCAGGACGTCGGCGACCTTCGCGGCCCTGCCCGCCACACCCACCACCCCGGCGGCCTTACCCGCCAGCGACACGGCCTTCGCGGCCCCCGCGGCGGCACCACCCACCGGGATGAAGAACGGGGCGATGTTGAACACCGACTCCCCCGCCGCCTGCGCAGGATCCGAGGCCCACCGATCATAGGCAATGAGACCCTTACCCATCCCGGTCACGGTGGCCTGGATCTCACCAGGCTTGTAACCCAGAACCCCCTGACCGCTGACCATCACCTGCGGCGACACAGCAACGATCGCGAGTGCCCCCAGCCCCTTCCACGACCGGCCCATCACGTCCCAGCCCTGGAAACCGACGAACCCGCCGAGCCCGGTCACCAACCCCGTGACCCCGCGCCCCACACCGACGAAAACCCCGCCCACCGCGTCGCCCACGTCGGCGTACCACGGCTTGTCCCGCCCGGCGGCGGTGCCCCACGGCACACCGTCCTTGCCGGTGGCCACCGAACCCCACTGGTCCGCGGTCAGCCCGTACTCGTTGGTCGACGCGGTGCCATCACCGTTGTTCACCCCGTACTGCGTGCCCCCGTACAAGGCGTCGACCGTGTTCGCGCACGACCGCTCCGCGGCCTCCCACCGCGCCATCAGGTCGTTGACCTCGGTGAGCATCGCGTTGTGCTGATCCACCCGACCCTGGTCGGTGTCCCAGTCGTCGTGCGCACTCGCGTACGCCACGAACGCCCGGCCAGCGCCAGGTCCGGTCCCCCCAGAGCTGTGTGCACAGCGGTGGCGGCGTTGTTCAGGTGCAGGTCCAGGGTAGTGCGCACCCCGGCCACCACGTCGGCAACCCGGCGGCGGTCCGGTCATCTTCGGCCCAACACGGTCTACGACGTCGAAGGCCAGGCTGCCGTACGCGACGAGGGTGCCGCCGAGAATCCCTACCGGCGGCGTCATCCGCTAGTCGGGCATCCCATCGACCCCCGTCTGCAGCTCCGGAGGCAGCAGGAGGCCCCCGGATTCCGTCAGGCCAACGTGCCGGAACCGTCGGTTGCGCAACCAGAACACATCAGGGGTCATGGGGGCTCTCGCGGAGGCGTGCATCGTGGCAGCGACGCCGGCCAGCTCTCGGGCAAACCCCAGCTCGCGACGGTTGCTCACCGGGGCGACCACTACGCAGTGAGAGCTGGGCACTGCGACCAGCAGTCCGTGCAGCGGCGAGCCCGGAGTGAAGTGCTCCAGCCCCATCAGGATGTTCGGCACGAACGTCGTGTCGTCGCTGGCGATCACCCGGCACGCGAAGCCAGCTACCTCACGGTCACGAATGTCGAGCGCATCCAGCTCTCGGGTGATCGTGTTCCCCATCGCCAGGGCGAGAGCCTCGTGCGTCCCACCAAAGGCGTCCGCCTCGAGCGCAGTCAGGAAGCGCTCACCAAAGCTGTTGTCCGGTGCGACGACCGTTGCCTGGAAGCAGTCGGGAATCTGGGTGGCTACAAACCCCTCGCTAAGCCCGTCCGCCCACGGCAGGCCGACACGGAGGCGCAACGATTCCGCAGCTACCGACACCGTCCCCACACCGCCGGTCGCCTCCAGCTCACCGGCTCGTGCAACGACGTCGGCCCACCACTGCCGTACGACCCGCTCCACCTCGACCAGGGGCAGGCTTGCGCACGCGGTAACCAGCGGAGCGAGCGCAACCTCCATCCGCTGCGCTCCCACAGGAAGCAGGATAAGAGACTGCCCACGATCAACCTGTGCAGTGGTGAGTCCGCCAGCGAGCTGACGCTCAAGAACGTCCACAACAACTTCTGCCGCTACCGTCATCGCTCAACCGCCCGCAACACGTCCGCCACGTCCGCACCGTCGATCCCCCGCGCCGCCAGACCGCGCCGCCGTTCCGCGTCCAGGAACGTCAATGCCGCCAGCCGGTCATCAACTTCTAGCACTCGGATGAGGGTCTCGAAGAAGTTCAGCTGCTTCTCCCAGAATCCCTGTTCAACCCTTCTGCCAGTCGCTGCACGCGCGCGCGCATCCGTCAGCGCTTCACGCGCCACTTCGAGTGCTTCCGGCCTGGCGCAGACAATTCGCCAGCCCGAAACTGACCACCACCATGGTTGCGCGCCGTCCACCAGGCGGCGATCCCAGTAACCTTCGAGCATCGAGACGAGCTCGCTGTCCGGGAAGTCGTTGATACGCTGGGCCACTGGATGATCCATCCAGTGGCGCAACACGAGTTCCGACTGCTGCTCGTGCGGCACTAGATGGTCTTGAGCACTGCCATCATCCGTGACGTCCTCCCGGAGCATCCCGAGAACGCCGAGAGAACCCTCGAGCGGCACCGTCAAAGACTCGTCGCGGTAATAGAGACGACCCGTGCTCGACGTCTTCTCCCAACCCACTTGCTGAATCCGCCAAGCGATACCCTTCCGAGTCAGAAGGGACTTGTCTCCCCGGCCAGTCAGGATCCATTGCGGATAGTCTTCCACAACCTTGGACGAGAGCTCACGCCATGTGACGCCACCCTTGGGTGCTGACCAGGACATAGAATAGTGTACCTCAGCCCGGACGTATCTCGCTGACCCCGGCTGGTCCACTTCCGACTATGCTGCCGGCCCGGTTCGCCTACGAGCCCGATATTCCTCGGAGGCCCGTCTTGAAGTCATAAATGTGGACCGGCTGCCAGGTTTGCACACCTTGAGGATTTACAAATTCTCGACTCAACACAACGTCAGGCCTAATGGAACCGGAACTCCCTCGAACAGCGGGGAGTCCGTTAGCGTCATATGACACCTCGACGCGCAAGCGGTACCCCGTCGCCGGGTCCAGGATGTCGCGCCCGCTGTTCACCCTGAGTGCGGCCTCAAACTCAGTGTGAGTCCACGTTCCGACCACAGCCGGACTCGGCGGGCGGCCACCGTGCGAACTTGAGTATTCAACCCATCGCGACGACGTCGGGTCGTTGGCCCTCGTGAACAGATCGTCGGCCAGCCGCTGGAGCTTTGGCTCCGTGGCGGCCATGACCTCGGCGACGTGCGCCCGTACTTCAGGTGCAGCTCGGTCGGCGACCGATCGAAGCTCCGACGACGCCGTGGGCACCTCCGGACGCGGATGCGGGGCGACCGGATCGGCGGGGTGAGGGGCTGGCGGTGCGTCGGCGTGCAGGTCCGGGGCGTGTAGGTCCGGGGTGTGCGGCACCGGTGCCTCGGGTAGGTGCCGGCGTCCCGGGCCGGCCAACGCCCGGTCCGGTCCCCCCAGGGCTGTGTGCAGGGCGTTCGCGGCGTTGCTCAGGCGCAGGCCCACGGTGGTGCGTACCCCGGCCACGACGTCAGCGACCCGGCTGGCCTTCAGGACGTCGGCGACCTTCGCGGCCCTGCCCGCCACACCCACCACCCCGGCGGTCTTGCCCGCCAGCGACACGGCCTTCGCGGTCCCCGCGGCGGCACCACCCACCGGGATGAAGAACGGGGCGATGTTGAACACCGACTCCCCCGCCGCCTGCGCAGGATCCGAGGCCCACTGGTCGTAGGCGATGAGGCCCTTACCCATCCCGGTCACGGTGGCCTGGATCTCACCAGGCTGATAACCCGGAAACCCCTGACCGCTGACCATCACCTGCGGCGAAACAGCAACGATCGCGAGTGCCCCCAACCCCTTCCACGACCGACCCATCACGTCCCAGCCCTGGAAACCGACGAACCCGCCGAGCCCGGTCACCAACCCCGTGACCCCGCGCCCCACACCGACGAAGAACCCACCCACGGCGTCGCCCACGTCGGCGTACCACGGCTTGTCCCGCCCGGCGGCGGTGCCCCACGGCACACCCTCCTCGCCGGCGGCCACCGAACCCCACAGCTCCGCGGTCAGCCCGTACTCGTTGGCCGACGCGGTGCCATCACCGTTGTTCACCCCGTACTGCGTGCCCCCGTACAGGGCGTCGACCGTGTTCGCGCACGACCGCTCCGCGGCCTCCCACCGCGCCATCAGGTCGTTGACCTCGGTGAGCATCGCGTTGTGCTGATCCACCCGAGACTGGTCGGTGTCCCAGTTGTCGTTCGCACTCGCATACGCCACGAACTCCGACGCCTCGGACACCAACCCCTGCAACCGGGCCTTGATCGGGCGCACCGCCGTGGCGTACGCCATGATCGCCGACCCCGTCGCGTTCAGGTCGGCACCCACACCACCCGCGGTGAACGCCACCGGCACCATCGCCGCCAGCAACACCCCCGACTCCGGAGCCACGTACACCCCCGACAACCCCGACCACGACCGCATCACCGCCGAACCCGTGTCAGCGAAACGCGACCCCAACACCGACACCATGAACCCATGCGAATAACACGCATCCAGATCCCCCGTGATCTGCGGGATCACCCCAGCGGTGATCACCAGGCCGCCGCCCTTCATCCTCGACTGAACTCAGGACTCAACACCGCCGCTGATGGAATCAACCTTTCGCCGCAACCACTCCGGCACCGACCGCTCATCGCGTGGGAACGCCCGGAGTTCCTGCGCGTACAGCTGCGGATCAAGCTCGTACGACCAGTCGGGCTCGGTATCGTAGTTGAAGTCGCCGTCCACGCCCCCACCATGGTGGACTACGAACCTAGCCGACATCCATGTTCCGCCAGCCGGAGAATACATAATCTTCTCGCGGAGCTCCCTCAGTGCGTCACTCACTGTTTCAGGAGTGGGGACCGACTCTGAGGAGCCGTCGATCCGGACGACCCGGGACGTGTACTGACCGTATCCAGCAAGAAGTCTGCACTCAACAACTGCGTGGTCGTCCACTTCACCCAACAGGCCAGCGATGTCGCTACCCATGGTCCTTACCAAGTCCCGCTGCCGAAGCACGGCCGGAATTGGGTTGTCGCTCTCTGGGTTGTCAGGGGACATTCAGAAACTCCTCCTTGATCCAGTCGCCTGAACCAGCTCTGTACTGGACCGTGAACTGTACCGGAGTTTTGCCGGCTGCGTCGGCATACTTCACATTAACGTCGACTTCGATGCGTATACCGGGATGCGCAGCATGTAACTGGCGCCAGGTGTTTTCCATCGTGAGGAAGCTGTGTTGCGCTCCCCTGTTCACGGCTTCCAGCTGCGGGAAGATGTTGATGCGCTCGGGAGGACCACCGAAGTGTGCGCCCGCCCCGTGGCCTCCCTCGAAGCCCGGTCCCGCTGCAGCGCCGACCCCTCGCTGCACTGAGGGCGACCGCCGCCGCGTCGGTCGGGAGGGCGTCGGTGTGCAGCTGGTGGGTCCGGCCGACTTCATCCGTGTGGAACGTGTAATTGTGGTCGACCACGTACGTGGCGTTCGGGAGCGGGCGCTGCAGGTCGGGGTTCAGGCGCCCACCCGCACCTCCGCTCGTTGCCTCCACATGGTTGATCTGGCCGGTGGCGTCGGTGAAGTACGAGGCTCGTCCTGGCACGTCGTACCGGGTGTTGGGGAGCAGGTCAGCGCCGTTGGCGAACGGCGTACGTGATCCAGGCACATCAGCTGCATCGACGTGCACGGTGCGATCGACGGCCGGCGCCTCACTGCCGGTTCGGGCCGGTGCGGGTTGACCTTCGTGGATTCGCTCTGACGGCCCGGGCCCGTCCGGGTGTGGGGTGGCGGGCGGGTCGGGGTGGATGGTCGTGGCGTGCAGGTCCGGGGTGTGCGGCACTGGGGCCTCGGGCAGGTGCCGGGGTCCCGGGCCGGCCAGGGCCCGGTCCGGTCCCCCCAACGCCGTGTGCAGGACGTACGCGGCGTTGCTCAGGCTCCAGGTCCACGGTGGCGCGCACCCCGGCCACCACGTCAGCGACCCGGCTGGCCTTCACAACGTCGGTGACCTTCGCGGCCGTGCCCGCCACACCCACCACCCCGGCGGTCTTGCCCACCAACGACGCGGCCTTCGCGGTCCCCGCGGCGGCACCACCCACAGGGATGAAGAACGTGGCGATGTTGAACACCGACTCCCCCGCCGCCTGCGCAGGATCATAAGAAGAATGACGATCACTGTCCGAGAAACGCGCGGCAGATCAGGTGGATCCGGGCTTACCTTCCCGTGGGATCAGACCCGCCACCAGACCGGGTCCGCTTCATACCGTCAGATCAACCCCCAGCAGCAGCCGCTGCTGGGAGAACCCGCCAGTCACTGAACCGAGGGCGGTTCAGGGTGCGCAACGCCGCGTCGGGGACCATGCGGCGTGGGTGCCAGCTTCGCCGGGTCGAGAACGCGGTGAGTAGCGTCCGCTCCCGGTCGCCCATGGTCAGCCAGTACGGAGCAGCACGGCTCACGGGGGGCCGAAGAGGGTCTGGCCGGGCCCCCGGTCGTCGGCAGGCTGTGCCTGGCCTGTTTCGACGGTAGAGCAGGCGACCGCGTCGGCGGCGAGGACGGCCGCCAGTCCTGCGGTGACGAAGCGGCGGAGCCCACGGTTGGTGCGCGGCATGACAGAGAAGACGTCTCAGCTCAGTCGCTGGTTCCGGAAGCGCACGACATCACCGATCAACACCCTGAGTGTGGCCGCCTTGACTGCGGTGGATGCTCAGCCGCTGATGGCCGGCTGGAAGTACACGCCGATGCTGTAGCGCTCGGCGAACTGGTTGTGCAGCGAGAGCAGAAGCTGCGCGGTGTTACCCGTCGGTTCGTCGATGCAAGACACGAGGAAATCCACTCCTTGCGCGGACTCCGGGTAGGCCTTGAGGCACTCCCCTGTCTGCACCCACGAGAGGTATCCGTTGACCTTGGCGATGAGCTGGTCCAGCTGCTGCTCGCCTCCATCGGCCCAGGTCAGCGGCACCTCGATGACCAACGTGACCCGGTCTCCTCGGGCGTTGTTCTTGACGACCAGGTCGATGGTCGTTGGGTCGGCGACCGTCATCGTTGCCCCCTTCAGGTCCGACAATACTGGGTCTACGATATCAGTTCAGGGTCCTAGTTTCTAGCGTGGTGGGTGATTGTCGTGCCGGTGTCTTTGCATCGGATCGAGTCGTCTTGGCGCACCGGCGCCGACGACCAGAACAGGCCCCCCGACAGATGACGTCGGTTGTCGACAGGGCGCGCGGCGCTGCGTACGGGCCGGCCGCGGCCAGTGCCCTTGCCGACCTGTGGGCACAGGCCGAGAAGATCACTGCCGCCGGGCTTCCCGACGGCCCGGAAACGCTGGGCCTGTCCGTCACCGTGGGTGTCATTCGAGCGTGCCTGCTTCGCCGCGGGGAGGCTGGGATCTCACGGGAGGTTCTGTCCGACCTTCTTGCGACGACACTGGCCCCGGAGGCGATGGAACGCCATCGGGCTGAGCTGCGACTGCGTCTGGCGCTCACTTACCTCGACCCGTCGTCGGACACTGCTGCGCTGTTCTCCGTCGGGGTCGGCGCTATGGCGCCTCCTGCTGGGTCTCGCGGGCCGGAAGCGGTGCGGATCCTCGCTTCCCCATTGCTTCGCGAAGTGGATCTGGCGGTGGGCTGGAGCTCCATATGCGGGCCAGCTCTCCTCAGGCTTCTCGCTCAGGCGTTTCGTGACCTGCACACAGCGGCCAGTGGCAAACCGCCGACCCGCGCGCGTCCCGTCCGGCTCGCTCAGCAGACAGCGGTTGTGCAGCTTGCGCGTGCTCAGGTGCTGCGGCGTGCTGAGGTGGCGGAGCTGTGCCAGGTTCGTAAGCGAACAGTGAACGAATGGGTCCTGGGTCGTGGCAGCGTCGCCACGCTGGGTTCGAAGTGACAACCTGACCAGTCGCGGTCTGATCGCAGAGGATGGGGGACAGAACATGGGGTCTGACTACTCGGTCGTGGCCCTTGTTCAGCCGGGGGTGACGTTGGCGTCGGCGTTGCGGTCCGGTGGGGAGCCGGACGAGGAGGCCACCCGCCGGTTGGTGGAGGGCTCGCACCCGGACTGTCGGATCGTTGGCGTCTACGGCTCGGTGTTGAGCGAGTCGATTAACACCGAGGCTGGGTCCGGTGTCGAGGCCGCAGTCTTCCCGGGTCTGGCGTTGCTGTTCTCCTCGCGCTGGGACTTGGACCGGCCCTCGGAGCTGCGCCCTGGCGAGATCGGGGCCTCGCTGCCGCCGGGGTACTCGACCGTGGCCGCGGGGGTGGTGCAGAACGCCGGATGGGCCGGGGTCGGGGTGTGGGACGCCGAGCATCGGCTCGTCCGCTCGGTGAGCCTGGCAGGCGGACCCACCGACCACGAGCTGGTCGAGATGGTGGGGTCCCCATTGCCCGAGGAGGAGCCGTGGTGGTTCGGCAGCCCGGAGGGCCACCCGCAGACACTGGTGCAGGCGGTTCTGCTGTCCCGGATCGGTTTCGACTTCGAGCACGAGGGGCCCGGTGATCCCCCGGTCAACCTCGACGAGGTCCCGACCCTCGCGTTCAGCATCGAGCCGCGGGACAGCTGAGCCGCCAAAGCGGCCGGTCGGCGGTCAGACCCGGGCTCGCACCTCGTCCCAGGTCACCAGCGGAAGGTCCACTCCGTACTGCGCACCGATGCGGCGGTAAAGACTGGTGCGCCGCTCGACCGTCTCCGGCCCGATCGCCGGCTTCCAGTTGCTTCCCAACGTCGCCGAGAACCGTTTCGCCGACGCGATGTCGCCACGCTCCAGCGCCGCCACGAGACCGGCGTCGTGGTTGGGCTCGAAGTTCTTTGTACGGTTGTGGAAAACGAACTCCTCCCCGGTGGCCACGTCGTCGAAGCGCGAGAACCACGCCTCGGCGTGGGTGTCGACGTCGGTGACGATCTGCGTCGTCCACTCGTCGACCTCGGACGGGTCGGAAAACTCGGCCCGGTACGTGGTTCGCCACTGCCCCAGCAACAGTTCCATCAAGTCCACCAGGACGTACGCAGCCCTCATCCGTTCGCGCTCCAGCGCTTTGGTGAGCACCTCGTCCGCGCGGGCGCTGTACAGCACCACATTGACCCGAACGGCCCACACCTTGCGGCCGCGCCCCGGCTCGACAGCGGCTGCCACCTCCACCCCACCCTGCCCGAACAGGGTGGTGCGATCGCTGAGGAACAGAAGGTTCTCCAGCCCGCCGACGGATACAGCCCGCGTCAGTTCCGGGCGTAGCGCAAAACCAGCCGCAGCCAACTTCGAGGTCAACGCCTCTAAACCGTCCCGCTCGACCACCTCAGCTTTGCTCAGACGCGGCACCACACGTCCTTTCGTCGGCAATGATCCGAAGGTCCTGACGGATCCTACGGGGCACCGACCGGAACCTTGATGCCTTGCAGCTTGACCAGGAGCGATTTCTGCGCCGATGTCAATGGCCCTTGTGCGGTCGCCAACTGCGTCTTCACCGCTTCGAAGTCAGCCGGTGAGAAGCCCCGGCTGTTACCGGGGCCTTCCCACCTCATGACCTGAATCTGATCGATGGTGGTCGGCAGAGTCTCGCTGCCAAGCGCCCGCTGCATGTTGTCAACCTGGCTCTGGTAGTTGAACTCCACCTTCTGCGGGCCCGCGTCGAACTGCGGGAAGATCTGGCTCTGATTGGGCGTCAGTCGCGATCCGCCGTACTTAGACTCGACGACAAACAGCTGACCGGTGTCCTGGTCTCGGACGACGAAGTCGGCGACCACGTTCTGCCCGGTGTTGGTGTGGTACTTGATCTGCTCGCCAATGATGTCGAGGTTGGGGTGCGACACGATGGCCTCTCGGCTAAGTGCCTCACCCAGGCGGCCCTTCTCGCCGTTGCTCAGGTTGAGCTGCTGCACGAGCTGCTCGATGCGCGTCTGTCCTGCCGTCGGCAGGTGCGAAGTGTCGATCGGCAAGGTGGCCGGAGAGCCGTTAGTCGGGTGCGGTGCCACCGGGGCGTCCCCGGCCGGGTGCGGCGTCACCGGAGTTCCCCCGGACGGCCCGGCCGGGTGTGGGGCCGCGGGCGCATCCGGGTGGATGGTCGTGGCGTGCAGGTCCGGGGTGTGCGGCACCGGGGCCTCGGGCAGGTGCAGGCGTCCCGGGCCGGCCAGGGCCCGGTCCGGTCCCCCCAACGCCGTGTGCAGGGCGTTCGCGGCGTTGTTCAGGCGCAGGTCCAGCGTGGTGCGCACCCCGGCCACGACGTCAGCGACCCGGCTGGCCTTCACCACGTCGGCGACCTTCGCGGCCTTGCCCGCGACACCCACCACCCCGGCGGCCTTACCCGCCAGCGACACGGCCTTCGCGGCCCCCGCGGCGGCACCACCCACCGGGATGAAGAACGTGGCGATGTTGAACACCGACTCCCCCGCCGCCTGCGCAGGAT
>JAABUS010006566.1_pt1 | contig 14036 bp, 18 predicted proteins | sample 5560161 | NCBI WGS metagenome assembly JAABUS01 (sample SAMN10711885, study PRJNA513376) | rock metagenome | isolation source: Antarctica rocks | place: Antarctica: Victoria Land, Trio Nunatak nord | collected 2016-01-04 | reverse complement strand
GTTGCAATACCAAAACGCTGAACCCGTCACAATTGAAGTTGAAGGAGTTTGTCGGCTTGCTTAATTGGTTTCGTATGGCGAAGCAGTTTGGAAATGAAAATACTGTTTTATAATTTTACAAATCATCTCCTGAAAGGTATCTTTCCTGCAATGAACTGTTGAATGTTGAAATTGGAGGGTGAGTGAAATGCCGAGAAAACAAACTGCGCTTGTGCCGCAAATCGTTGCAGGAAAGAATCAGAAGGCATTAATTCGCCTCGAAGCGGGCTTTCCCGATACCGTTTCGTGGTGGATGGAACAGTATTTTCAGTTCGAGGTGACGACCGCTGCTTCGTCGCGGAAAGTTCAGCAGCGTGATCTTCAGAGCTTTCTTGATTTCATGTTTGACGAGGAAAGGAATGATAAACGGGTGGCGTGGTCGCCGCGCTTGTCGAAGAGCTTTCAGGATTATCTTCGCGGGATGAAGGTGGAGGGAAAGCGTCGGTGGAATGATCGAACCGTTAATCGTGTGATGGCGCACCTCAAGACTTTCTCTAAATGGGTTCATAAGATACGGCCTTTTCCGCTTGGCGATCCGATGCGGAAGATTACTTTGCAGGCGGTCGGCACCGGGCTTGATGTCGAGCGGGCACTGACGCCATCTGAGCGGCGCAAGATGCTGGACGCTGCCGATGTGCTGGTGGAAGTGGGCGGACGCTCCAAGGATCGGAGTCGCTTTAGGAATGCGGAGCGTCCGATGCACAAGACATACCGGCCTTATCGAAATCGAGCCATCGTGTACACGCTGATTGAGACAGGGATGCGTCGTGCGGCGATTACTAATCTCGATCTCTCTGGAGTTGATTGGAAGAAGCGAACCGTGAGTGTTTTAGAGAAGGGCGGCGTGACGCACAGCTATTCGATTAGCCGGGAAGGAGCGGAGGCGATCAAGGTTTATTTCGAGAGCGAGCGGGCACAGGATGCAGAGCAGCAGTGGCAAACGTCACAGGCTTTGTTTCTCACGGCGCATCAGAATCCGCGTGGCGGCGCTCGGTTGAGCGTGCGCTCTGTGAATGTGATTTGGGATGATGTTTGCAGGACTGCGGGCGTAGAGGGAAAGACACCGCATTCAGCGCGTCATGCGATGGGCAAGCACATCATTGAGAAGACGGGAAATATTGCGGCGGTGCAGCGACAACTTGGGCATAAGAATGTGGCGTACTCGATGCAGTATTCGAGAATTACGGCAGAAGAGTTGGGCGATGTAATAAATGATCGCTGAATCTTTGGCGCATTTGCGGTACGGCACCTAAAGGACGTTATGTTGCATAAGAAATCGTCGAAAGGAATGTTCACCTTCCTTTCGACTGTAAGTAACAAAAGGCTTCCAAATTTATCGTAAAGCAAGTAAAAGAATTCTGTCTTAAATATTCTCACTCTATCTGGAGGCACCATGGCCGGAAAATTTGAATTAAAAAAATCGAGCAGCAACCAGTTTTACTTCAGCCTTAAAGCAGGCAACGGCGAGCCGATTCTCGCAAGCGAAATGTATCAATCTAAAACCGGCGCTGAAAATGGCATTCAGTCGGTAAAAACAAATGCACCGTTTGATAGCAGGTACGAGCGGAAGAAAGCGGGCGACGACCAGCACTTCTTTGTCTTGAAAGCGGCAAACGGCGAGCCGATTGGGAGAAGTGAGACATACTCCTCAACGTCAGCGATGGAAACTGGTATCGCTTCGGTAAAGAGCAATGCACCCGGCGCTGCGGTTGAAGATTTAACCTAATAGACGAAACTGCGGAAAGCTCTTAAGTAATTTGTCTGACGCAGTTCTCTACACATTACGGCAGTTGGCGAGCATAAAGAACCGGGCACGCAAGCCCGGTCTTTATTGAAGTTTGATTTCGGCACTCAGCACAAAAGAGCCATTAAGCGTTGAGTTGTGGCACTGCTCACAAAATCAATCCTGAGTGTGCTTTCGCGTTTTGCTTCAAGTATAGCCCCGTTCCTCCTGAGCCGCGCACTTTCCCATCAGGATCAACACGCGGCGGCGTGCCATCATTTGGCACCGACACTTGTTCGACAAAGTAGAAAGTCTCGCTTGAATCCGCTCGCTCGATGGTGATCGCCCATTGGCCTTTTGCATCCGGCTCGATGAAGAAAACTGAGGTGACGGCATTGCCTGCAATGTCAGGATGGAATGTTTGCACATAACCATGATGTTTTCCTTGCCAGTGCTCGAAGAGAAAGCTTCTGACTTGTGACATCGCCGCTTCTCGTGCCGCTCTGGATGCGCCTTTGGTGATGGTGAACTGCCCGCCCTTGTCGTAGATGGCAAGGTTGCGCTTTCCGGGACTCGCTGATGAAGCGCTCTGCTTTGCGGATTGTGGCATAGCGGCAGGCGAAGGTGCTGGAGATGTAGCCACAGCAGGAGTTGCGGCAGCAGGAGATGGTGCAGATGGAGGGCTGGGTAATTGCTCCGGTGACGCTGCGGGGGACGCGATTGGTTGCGGTGTCGGCGACGAGGTTTGAGCAACTACGACGAAGCTAATTAGCAGCACGCACGCGAGAATGAGTATGATTTGTTTGCTGGCGCGTTTGTTGAGGTACCTCATTTTGAATTGTTTATAGCTCATGTGAAAGTCCCTTTCCATTTTCCACGACTACTATCATTTGCTTTACTCTTACTTACCCGCGCCGAGCGCGAGCGAGCGAAGGCGCACGGGGGAGAGTCTGTTGATGTGGGGCGTTCCGATAATGCGTGTTATGTGCGCCGCGTCTTTCAGCGGCGGCTCTGCGGACACATAACTCCTCATTATCGTTGATGACCCTCCGAACTTCCTTTCAACGTGTGGAGTTGCTCAAGGTGAAAGAAGTCAAAGTACTTCGCCTCTAGCAACGAGTTGATGACCTTCAAAAAGTTCAAAGATGCTGCCTTGATGAAGTAGCTCTGCAGGCGCATCTGGCACTAGGAAACTCACGTCCGCAAGCACACAAAGCGATTCACTAGGTACGCCGCCAAACTCAAGAACAAGACTCCAAGCCTCATTCGGCCAGTTATCCTTGTCATCTTCAAAGCGCGCCACTGTTATATATCGTGGGCCGGGGGGCGGACTCTTGCGCCCCCCAGCTTCTTCCTTCACCCAACATACTTTTGCTTTCATTGATTTACTCATCATTTGACCGGACGAATAACGGCGTTGCCAAGCTCATGAAGTTCCCCGTAGCGTGCTGGCCCAATATTATCGAGCCTCTCCCACCTCATGAATCTATCGGCTTGAACCGTAGGAATCTTAGCATCAACGATCCTAAAGCCACCCTTGCCTTCTAATATTTGTCCCCACTGCGCAGCATGTTCCGCTGTCTCTGCGAAGAACTTTCCGCCTAGTGAGTTAGGCCCAGCCTCAAAGGTTCCAGTTCTCATCATTTGCTCGAACTCGGCATGACTTACAGCACGGTAAAGGGTTGTGCTTTCTTCCGCCAACGAGCCAGCCGCTCTGAGTTCGCCTGTACCATTGAGGAGAGAAGCCCCAGTAACGACGCCAGCACTAATGGTACTGGAGTTTTGATACTCCGGCGAGTCTGTGTCAACACCGCCACTTCCTCCAAGTATTGCCTCTCTGATCTGTCTGCCGAAGGGGATGCTTCCGTCAACAGCTCCGGCAGCCGCATTAAGATTGCCCTGACCAGTGATTGTCATGCGCGGCGGCGGCGCACCGATCACCTCATAACTTCCTCTGCCTAGCCTGACTGTTCTGCCATCAGCAAGCGCAACGTCACTTGAACCTTTGTATGTATGCCAGCCCCTGCCGCTAACCTTCCCGTCGAACCATGCAAACCTCCTTAGGTGCTCACCATCGCGCGTAAAATCCTGATAACCCCAATCTAATCCGCTTGGGTCAACATACTTCAATGGATTATTCACGCAATATGTGTAACGGTTCCAGCTTTGCGGTTGCAAAGACTTGCCACTCGTCAGCAGTGGATCAGGCGAAGTAAACCGTCCTTGCATTGATGCGTAGTATCTGGCCTTAGCATAATCAAGTCCGGTTTCATCATCTCTTTCGAGCTTAGCAAACTTGAAGCGATTTGAGTCGCCAACATAACCTTGAGTTGTCTTTCGCGGTACATTCGGGTCTTGGTCATTGGCAAAAAGTTCCTCACCGAATGGTAATTAGGAGACGCAACGACAGATAACAAGAAAGAGAGTTGTAAATTGTCAAAGAGCAAAATCGTCGCATGGGCGCAAATCAGCGACTTACATTCACATCGAGCGTCGTCCTCAACTGATTGAGCAGAGCGCGGGTTTCAGCTTGTAGTTCGGTCATCTCGCTTTCCCTATGTTGGGCACGCTCGTTCGATTCGCGGATTCCTGCCAGACACCGCTCGGCGATGGCTTGCACTTGTGCTGCGTCAGTCACGTTCATGTCGAGCGGTATCGCATCAATCGTCATTGCCGTTTACCTTTGGGCTGATTATATCTCGTTCGCTGCCTCGTTCGGAGAGCCTTTGGGAAGTGCCGCCCAAGAAGCCGCGCAGCCGAAAGTGAGCCGCATTATACGCCTCGCCCGTGCCGCCTTACTACGATTTTCTTGCAGTGCGAATGATGATTACGGCAGGCAGGCGCTCAGAAGATTGAGGTTGTCTGGCATTGGCTTTGACTTCTTAACTTCGAGAAACAAAAGAGCCGCACCGTGAGGTGTATGGCCTTTTTACTTCTCCATCAAACCGTCCGAGTGGCAAATGATTTTCATGTCACTTGCTTCCCGGTACGCGCCGCAAGACGCGACTTCAGCGCGCGGCGCACATCTGTCCAATCAGCTTTCGAGAGCGGCGCGGATTTGCCGCTTTCAAGATGCTCGACAAGTACGGCTTCGAGCTGCTCTTGTGCCTTACGCTGCTGGTCTTCACGCATAGTGTTAGTAAACATCGGTGTGTAGCACTGCTTTTTGAAATCGCAAATTGCGATCTCAAACATTCTTATTCTTCGGTCTTAAAGCCGATTTTACGGCGCGGCTTTTCCGGCTCTGTGGTGAGTTTCCGTAGTTCATCAAAGACCACTTTGAAATACTTGTCATGCTCGGCTAGTTTGCGAATCACGGCGTTAAACTTACGGTTCAATTCTTCGTTTGTTTGGAGCATCTCGCGCAGCTTCACAAAGGCACGCATGATAGCGATATTGACCTCAACGGCTCGCTTACTGCGCAGCACGCTGGAGAGCATGGCAACACCTTCCTGAGTGAACGCATAGGGTAGGTATCCGCCAAGACTTTGGTGGGAAGGTATCACATTTTGTGATACCAAAGCGGTTGCCTCCTCTTTCGTTAGTTGAAACATGAAATCTTCGGGAAAGCGAGCGTGGTTTCGTTTTACCTGTTGTCTGAGAGCAATCGCCTTGACCTCATATAGCTCTGCGAGGTCTCTGTCGAGCATGACCTTGTGACCGCGAATCAGGTAAATACGCCGTTCGATTAGCTCGACCGGAACAGGCAAGGAACGAGTGGTGATGGCTTTTTTCGTAGGCATAAGTTGGTGACAATTAAGAATAATGGAATAGCATCAATAGCGTATCATGTAAGGGAAAAGCGTCAAGGTGTTTGGTGGAGTTCTCCTTATCCACAGGGATGCGAAACGGGCGTGAATGAAGACTGCGGTAAACGCTCAACTGCACCCCGAAGGTCATCAGTAGTTAAATGCGTGTAGATGGCGGTGGTGTCGAGTTGAACATGTCCCAAGAGCCTTTGAACGTGCCGAACGCTTGCGCCACCGCGTAGCAGATGCGTCGCGCAACAGTGGCGAAAGGTATGCACGTTGACTTTTAGATTTGCTTCGGCGGCGTAACCTTTGATGCGTTGCTCAATCATCACATACGAGAGTCGCTTGCCTGTCTGCGCCAGCCACATCGCAGGCGACGGTAGTAGATTCGATTGGCGGTTTGTTCCTTGCCCTTGTGCGAGTTTCGGGCGTGCGGTGGTGAGATACTTGGCAAGCCATTCTGCCGCCGCATCCGTCAGCGGCACGAGGCGGTCACGCTTGCCCTTGCCTAACCGGATAATCAACCTTCGTAGTCCGGCGTCAATATCATAAAGATCAAGTCGGTATGCTTCGTTGTGACGAATGCCCGTCGCATACAAGACTTCCATTAAGGCACGGTCACGCAATCCAATAGCTAAAGCTACGTCCGGCATTTCGATCAGACGCGCAATATCTGCTTCGCTCAAAATGCGTGGCAAAGACATTTCCAGCTTCGGCGATGTGAGATGAGCGGCGGGATCGTAGAGCAGATGTCCGCGCCTGTGCTGCCAAGCAAAGAACGAACGCACCGAAGCTATCCAGCGCACCAGCGATGCCGTTTTGAGCGGCTTTCCCTGTCGTGTGCGATGACTGCGTAAGTGACACAGAAAGCCGTCCATGTGGCTTGGCGCGACGCTCTGCCAGTCCGTTACACTGTGGGATTCCCGCAAATAAAGCATAAGCAGCTTGAGGGCATACGAGTCGGACTTGCGTAAGCTGTGTGATAGTCCGCGCGCTTCCAAGTCGGCAAGATATGACGAAACAGCGCGGTTCATGCTGCCCGTTCTTTCTCGCGCGGATGACACCGCGCAATAACTTCCTGCAAATCGCTGATTTCGACGTGCGTGTAGATTTCCGTTGTGGATAGCTTTTTGTGGCCGAGGAGCTTTTGAATCTGCCGGATGTCGGCGTGTTCTTGAAGTAGGTGAGTGGCGAAGCTATGTCGCAAAGTATGCGGCGTCGTTCGTTTAATAATATCGGCACGCTTCGCTGCCTTTCTGACAATCCGCACGATGTCATTGTCTGACAATGGCTGCCCGCTTTTGCTTGAGAGAAACAATGCCGCGCGGCTCATCATCGAAGCGTAGCAGGAACGGGATTCTGTGAGATACAGCTTGAGCGCAGCGCACGCGCCTGCGGTTAAAGGGAGAAGCCGAGAGCGTCCACCCTTGCCGTGTTCAATGCGAAGCGTTGCTGCCTGCAAGTCTGCGTCGTAAATGGTCAACGATAGCAGTTCAGCACGACGAATGCCTGTCCCGTACAGCACCTCAAGAATGGCGCGGTCTCTGATGTCGCGCGGTTTCACGACGGGCGTAGATTCCAGTAAACAGCGCGCTTCGTCTTGCGTCAGCACGTCGCGCGGCAAGGTTTCGGTTTGCTTTGGCGGCTCGATGGACGATGCCGGATTGTAGGCGATTTGCTGCGTCTGAACGAGCCACGAAAAGAAGGTCTTGATGGCTGCCAAGCGACAGATTTGCGCGCTGATGGAAAGCACTCTGCCGGGCGTGTTGTCTTCTTTCGGTAGGGGATAGCAAAGCGAGAGTTGATACTGCTGGACATGAGCCGGTAAAACTTCGGCAATGGATGAAAGCGATGTGTTTTCGTTTATCCAAAGAAGAAAATCACGCACATAGCGGTCATAGTCAGGACGGGTACGCGGCGAGTAATTGCGCGCTTCGAGCCATTCAACGAAGCGGGCGCGCAGTAGCTTTAATCTTGTTTCTTGTTGCTCGTTCATAATTATTTGACCTGTCCTTTTCGCTCTGCTACCACAAGGTAAAGTACAAACGCCGCTGCCGATTGAAGTTGCCTGTAATTTCAAGCATCACGAGGTCGCCACAAGCTAACCACAAGCAGCCTCAAGGTCTGTGGAAAACTCGAATGACTTATGCAGCGTCTGCCGTTTCTTTGAGCCGTGCTTTAAGTCGGGAAACATCAACTAAGCCGTCGAGCGTTGCCGCATCGCTCTGTTCGCCGTGCCATGCGAGTGCATAGACGAAGCGTTTGCCGTTTGCGCCGGAAACACGATAGAGGTATTCCATTTCGACAAGCTCTTTGCAGTAGGCTCTAACCTGCCAGTCAGACCATCCCGTTGCGTCGCGGATTTCGCGGCGCGACAATTTCACTTCACCAATGTCACAGGTAATCTCTTCCGCGCGCTTCTTAAAGAGCCGTTGCAGTTCGTGGTACATCCCGCGCACGGGCGCTGAAAGTTCATCTAAAGAACTGCCTAACACTTCACGGGCAAGTTCTCCCGCAAGCGCAATGTCGTCAAGTGTCGCTTCAACGTATTCAATCTCGGCGTTGCCGCTTACTGCCCGTTTGATGTCGCGCTGGTGTTGTCGGAGTAGGGCGATGGCATTGATGAGCGCCAGATACTTCTTTTGCTCTCTGCGGTGCAGGAGACGGTCTGCCGGATAGGTCAGATATTCGACATACGGATTGACCACTTCGAGCGGGCGAAGGAGACGCTGCGCGTTGTGATGAAGTCGCTGTACCTGTTCGCTTGTTGCTTTCCCTAACATGCCCGCGAGTGTATGGCGGTGTCGTTGCTGCTCAAGAATGAGGCGAGTTTGTTCGCGTGACTCGTCCATCGTCAACTGTACGAAGCGGCTGCGTGTCTCCTCATCGAAGGCTTCGGCTGATGTCGTCGTGATAACGATGACGACAGGCCCAAAGACTTCGTAATGTGCCGTCTGGAGTTTGCCGCTCTGCGAATCTGTCCGGGTGGCAGCAATGGTTAAATGCTGGTCAGAGGCGAGTGTTCGTAAGCTGTACACCGCTCCCGTCGCGCCTTCTTCTTCGGCAATGGCAAGTACCTTGCGCTTGAGCGAGTTCGGGTCTTTGTAGAACAAAGCTTGCCCGGTCAGGCGTGTCACTCGTACCGCATCTTCCGGCGGCACAAAGGCGCACAGTGCATCTTGCAAAGCAGATTTGCCTGCACCTGAACGAGCGACAATTAATACGGCTAAAGGTTCGGAGAGCTTACGGGAAATAGAAGCTAAGTAAGCCGTCAAGATGGTGCTGCGTGCGCCGACAAAGCCGCATCTGCCGAAGTCTTCCACTATTCGCTCGCAGAGGTCGGGAGCGCAGAGGAATTGAAGCGCGGCGTCCTGTTCCTGTTGTGTCATCGCGGCATCGGTTTCCTTCGCGCCATTATTCCGCATCTCTAGCCGCATCGCTTCCAACCCTTCGATCATCACGAGCAAGTCAGCGCCGATGTGTTGTTCAGGCACTCCGCACAGCTTGGCTGCCATTTGTGCGAATGTTGTGCGAGCGCGGGCATGGTATAGGTCGAGCGTGTCGAGGTGAAAATTGCCGCCGCCCGTCAGACGAAGATTGACCTTGAGGCGGTCAAGACCTTTGGGTGAAAGGCCACGAACGCGATAGGTGCGCTCTTGTACCTTGAAGATGAGCGTGCCGTCTGCTCCTGTCTCTAGCTGTGGTGTGGACTTCTGTTCGCTCGTCGCCGTAGTTGTCTGCTCGATGATGAGTCTCCGCACATCGTCAGACGTGCCGCCGCCCGTGATGAAGTCGCTGATGCCTTTGGTTGGCAATTCAACGGTTCGCAGTTCAATGTTTACACTTGCAAGTCTCGCCTGCATCTGCTCAGTTGCTGCGCTGTTTGCTTCGTTTGAGCCGGATAGTAACACCGCTTTCTTGATGCGGCACTCGGCTAGATACGCAATGGCTTCATCTGTCAGACCGACATCTTCGTATGCTGGAAGAACGTGCCGGATGCCAATAGACCACAGCATTGCAGCATCAAGAACATTTGCGGCGATGATTATTTCGTCTGTGTTTCGCGCCGCTTGTAAATTGAAGATGCCGCGCTGCTCACGGGGCAAATATAAATGTTGGTTTTGCTTGTGATGATAGCCATAGAGGTTAATAACGTGTCCGCTCTGCGAATCGAGTAAGGGAAAGATTATGCAGCCGCGCATCACTTCACGGCCTGCTTTGTTAAGAATGCCGATGCGCTTGAGTGTTTGTCGTCCTTGCGCCGATAGTGTTTTTGGTAATGTTCCGTCTGCGTAGCCGATGCGGAAAGATGTAACGATTTCAGGTGCGTTGATTCCGAGCGAGCGTAGATGGCCTTGTGCTTCCGGCGAGCGGAGCAAACAAGCATGGTAGTGCTCAACGACTCGTTCGAGCCATTGAGAGGCTTCAATGTTGACCCGCTCTGCTTCTGAATTCATTGCCATTTTCCCATTTCGCCGTCGAGAAAAGAATATACCGCACGCGGCATATTAAAGTCAAGCATAGATTCCGCTTGCGGTATAATACTTTTAGCTTTATAAGGATTGCGTGAGATTACTAAGTACAGCCGAAGCCGCAGAAGTATTAGGCGTGAGTGTCCGTCGTGTCCGTGCTTTAATTGCGGAAAAGAAATTGATCGCGCAGAAGGTAGGGCGCGATTACGCTATTGAGGAACAGGCGCTAAAAAGCGTGAAAGTTTATAGAAAATCGGGCAGACCCAAAAAGCGGGTTGGTAAGAAGGCTAACAGTGAAAAGTAAGTCGCACGGCTCGTTAGAGAATCAGACCGGAGTGTGCTTTCGCGTTTTGCTTCAAGTATAGCCCCGTTCCTCCTGAGCCGCGCACTTTCCCGTCAGGATCAACACGCGGCGGCGTGCCATCATTCGGCACCGACACTTGTTCGACAAAGTAGAAAGTCTCGCTTGAATCCGCCCGCTCGATGGTGATCGCCCATTGGCCTTTCGCGTCCGGCTCGATGAAGAAAACTGAGGTGACGGCATTGCCTGCGATGTCAGGATGGAATGTTTGCACGTAGCCGTGATGTTTTCCTTGCCAGTGCTCGAAGAGAAAGCGTCTGACTTGTGACATGCCGCTTTCTCTTTCTTGTTTAGAAGCATTCTTAGACAGCGTGAGCGGAGTTGATTTATCGTAGAGGGAGAGATCGCGCTTGCCGGGATGCGATTGTTTTTTCGGCGGCTGTGGTGCGGCGGCTTGCGGTGTTGGCGATGCCGTAGAAGGAGCAGCCGCGCTCGTGGTTGGTTGGGCGCTTGGTGATGGACTTACCGATGGCTGTGCTGGTGGTGGCGTAGCCTGTGCGAGCGTAAAGCCGACGAGCAACGCGGCGCTTAGGATGATGACCAATGTGCGTTTGATGGTTCGTGAATTGTTAAAATGTTTGCGGTTCATTGAATCTCCTTTCGTTGTAAAAAACGATTGCTTTGGTAATGGGTGATTATCTAACCACGTGCTATCGGGCGTGGTCGTAATCAATAGCTGTCCGTCTCGGTAGCCGTATTCTTTGGGTGCTGCCGTGCCTGCCGACGCATATTCGGCGACAAGCTCTCCTCCCTGTCCGTAGATCGTCCAGACTTCTTGCCCGTCGGTATTCTTTCTCGTGCGTTTGTCGGAAAGTAAACTATTTAACTCAGGTTGCTTTTCTGCTGACCGTGTGAGTCGAATGGCGCTTTTTGCGGAGAAATCCTACGAATAAAACCTAGTCGTTCGGCCTCTCTAGCTGTTGACTTGAATCATTTGGGTGACCTGAGCAGGGTAAGCGGTGAATGTATAGCCCCAAAGTTGACTCTGGACTAAAGAATACACTCCCGGCTCCATATGGCTTGATGTGCCGACCGTCTCCATTTTCTTCTACATGAGCTAAAATAAGATTTCCAAGAAACAACAACGCTTCTGAGTCACCCTCTATTAAGATGTCTTTTTCATCAAGTAAACGAACTGTCAACTTGACTCCCTTTTCAGCGTAGTGTTCGCAGACTTCATTTGTTGTCATTATTTACTGGCTCTCCTATTTCAAAAGTTGCTCTTAGGCCTTCCATCTGTCCAAACATCTCTAGATCGAGTGCCTTTCTCAGCAGCTGCCTTGTTTTTATAAACTTCGTAGTGAGTTTTATGGAACTTATCGAGAATCCAAATTTCCCCGCTGTTCGGGTCTCTGTACGCCTTCTCCCCTTTGACGGTTGTGTGTTCAAATTTGAACGGATCGGAGGATGGCGTTGGCACAGATCCAGGAGATTTACCTGCATTACTCGCATCGCGTCGTCCCCTAACCACATCAGGATTGTATGGATCGTCCTTGAATGCCGGACAAGATGGACACTGATAGCTTCCACCGGCACCAGCGCCCCCGAAATCACGGCCACCACCGAATCCACGAAATGCGCCCGCATCCGATTCGTCCCTGCTCATGCCTGCCTGCAGTAATCCGGCTACGCTGGCAGCAGCTTTCATAAAACCAGTGTTATTGAAGTTCGTCGTGATTACCGGAGTACCGTCCGCCGCTATGGACGACTCTGAGCTATAATAATCAGCTCGCCTAACGGTAGCAGACGCACCAGCCGAGTTCGTATAAGTAACGGTCTCAAAGTTTCCCTGCCTTACTTGGTCAATCGCATATTCACATGAAACGATATTTCCGTTTTGGCGACATACCGAAGATAATCCAGTCGGATCAACATATTTGAGCGGATTGTTAGAGCCATAAGCGTAGCCGTTCCAACTTTGCGGATTGGTTATATCGCCTCCGGCATTTTCAGGGTCAACGCTCGTAAATCTACCTTGCGTTGACGAATAATATCTGGCCTGCATGAAATCAAGATTGGTTTCATCATCTCTTTCCTGCCCGCCACCAAACTTCTGCCTGACGTTATCAGCAACATAACCTTGCTGTTGCGTTCTTCCGCCCTGCGTCGTGAGTTCTTCTCCGAATGGTAATACGGAGAGGCTGCCGCCGCTTTCGCGCGCACGGGCGCGCGATCTTGCTTATCAAAGAACCAGCCGCCGCGACCGGCAGCAACTTATTCCACCGACCACTTGTACGGGTGCGGCCCGCTGACCATGTAATCAAGTGGGCTAGATACATCTGTGTTCATCTGCCCACGCAGTAGCGCCGCCAGAAGTCGCGCTGTCTGCTCCGCCTCTCGCGTGAGGCTAGGCTGAGAGATGATGTCCTCCAGTAGGGCAAGAACTGCCTCGCGTCGCTCATCACTTGTAAGAAACTCATCAAGCTTTGGAGCGACCCAACCACGGAAGGCACCTGACGACTGCGTGTTCCAGTGGTCACGCAGTTGCGCCAGCCACTCGTATTTGGGTGAACTTCCGATGTGGTCTGCAAGCAATGCGAGTACATGCTCTAGGTAACCATCCCAAGACCAGAAGCCGCGTCCACGGTATTCCACAAAGCTGGTACTCATTGTAACTCTACCATTAGTCCGTCGTTACGATTAGGAATGCTCATCTTACGTAAATGATTTTATTCCGTTGCTCCTCTTTCAGACCCCTTACAAAATTCTCGATAGCCTTGACTTGACCCTTTGAGGCTCCTTTTAAGTCGATGGCGACGTAATCAACCGACTTGTTGACGTGATGTGCAATCGAATCAAAGAACTGCTTACCGGAGCCAAAGTATTTGTATGCTTGTCCTCCTCCCATAGCATCATACGTCTTCCCCGCGGCGTCAACGAATTCTGCACCGATATGCTCACTCTGGACAAGGCGCAACCCACCCTGTTCTGCCAGCCGCCCGCCGGTGCTGATTTCAGCTTGGGTAAGACGCGATCCGGCAGAGACAGTAAGCCCCGGCGGACCACCTGCCGCCTCCTGAGCCGCAGTTGCAATCTGCTGTACTTTGTCGGGATTGCGAGCCGCCGCCATCAGGATTGCTATTGCAGCTCTGGGACCCAAAATGGCGGCTGCAACGATGGCTGCGCCAGCTACACCCCCAATGCCTCGTGCCGTCTGCCGATCTATAAATTCCTGTCTTGTTATCTTGCCTTGCGCGAGTGCCCTCTCGTCAGCTCTTAGTTGAACCTCAAGCCCGTCCTGTGGTGACTGTCCGTTGGGATCAACATATCGAAGCGGATTGTTGTAGGCGTACTGATACTTGTTCAGCGATTGTGGGTTAAAGATGTCAGCATAAACGAGTGCCTGCTTTTCCGAGTCGCCACTTCCTAATACCCAGAGTTCATCCGGGCCGCCTTTGAACTCGTCCGTGCTCGTAAATCGCCCCAGTGCTGATGAGTAATAGCGAGCCTGCGCGTAATCCAAGCCCGTTTCGTCGTCGCGTTCGAGCTGTGCCCATTTCTTTCTATTCCCGTCGTTGCCGTTATAACCTTGACTTGTGCTTCGTCCGCCAACACCAGCTTGAAGTTCCTCACCGAATGGTAATTTGGAGAGGCAGTTGCCGCTTTCGCGCGCCTCTGCGCGCGATCTTTTCTGTCAAAGAGCCAGCCGCCGCAACGAGCAGCGACTAAAAGAGAGGCACAGTATAGCC
>JAABUS010006565.1_pt1 | contig 14039 bp, 15 predicted proteins | sample 5560161 | NCBI WGS metagenome assembly JAABUS01 (sample SAMN10711885, study PRJNA513376) | rock metagenome | isolation source: Antarctica rocks | place: Antarctica: Victoria Land, Trio Nunatak nord | collected 2016-01-04 | reverse complement strand
CCGGAGTCTGAGCCAGCGGTGGCCGGTGACGTGGGCAGGACGGAGCGGGCTGATGCCGCTCGGTGACCAGGCGCGGACACTGTTGACCTCCGCGCTGCGCGACCCACTGGTGGTGACCCGATACCGGACCAAGATGGTTCAGGTGCCAGGGTCAGAATGCCCGTGGTGGCGTGGTGCGGTGTCCGGTCGTGGTCACGGGCGGAAGCGAGCGGAGTTGCATCGGTTGAAACACTCGCCCTGGTGGCACTCAGGCCAGGCCGGGCCGATGACCACGCACCGGCGACCGTTCGGATCCGGCAGAGCCGGTTCACCCTGGCTGTTCCCCGGCGCATACCAAGGAGCCGGATATCTCAGCGCGTCGCTCAGTGAACAGCTCGGACTGCAGATTCGTCCTGGCCGCGGCGCCGCGTTGCGACCTTGCCGACGAACTGGCCGCCGCAGTACTGGCCGCACTACTCGGCATCTCAGTCGACACCGCCGGCCGGTGGGGCGCGCTCGTCAAACGAGACTGGACCGGGTACATCGCCGAACGGGACGGACAACCCTTGGGACCCGAGCAGACATGACAGATACAGACGGTAGGTCATCCCTGCGCCGTGCGGTGGTCGGCACGAATCACCCCAGCTGGGTGCTCCGGTTACCGCCCCCTCACCGGGCATCTTCGCGGGCGGGTGTTATGGGAATCTCCGTCCCAAGTTCGGCGGTCATCTCCGACGAGGGCCAACTTCTCCGCCGAAGGTTCGGCGTACGGCACGATGACCCGCCACCATCGGCCAAGTGCAAGGGCGGGAAGCTGGCAGCCGGCAGTGTTCGCTACCTTTCGGTTCTGTCATTGCCTGCGGCGCCTGTTCCTGCTGCGCCTACGGCTGCCGCGGCGAGCAGCAGCAGGCCGCCGAGCAGGTACACGGCGCGGATGCCGACAGTGTCGGCGAGTAAACCTCCCCCGAGCAGACTCAGCATCCGCCCGCTCTGCCACAGCACGTCGAACCCGGCGAACGCTCGACCCCGCAGCTCGTCCGGCACCCGTGACTGCACAAGGCTGCTGAACGTGACGTTGCCCGTCGAGGTCGACAGCCCGTAGACCACCAAGGCGGCGGCCGCCAGAGGCAGCGCAGTCACAGCGGCGAGGACGAGGTCGACGACCCCTCGCACGGCGTACGGGCCGAACACGAACAGCGGCCGGCGCGGGTTCTTGATCCGCTTGAGCAGCAGCAGCGGCCCGGTCGCAGCCCCGAGGCCGATCGCCGCAATGAGCAGACCGTAACCGCCGCCGCCGAGCCGTTCCTGGGCCAGCACGACCAACAGCGCACTCGTCGCACCAGCTGACAGGGCCGCGAGGAGCTGCCCGGCGGCGAGGGCCTTGAGGAGCGGGATCCCCGTCAGCGCCGTCAACGCCTCACGAGCGTGGACGAACGGGCTGCTGACCGACACGGCCGTGGGCCGCGCCGGCTCGCGCAGGCCGCGCAGCACCAGCGCAGACAGAGCGAACGAGGCGGAGTTGACGGCGAACGCCGCACCGAACCCGACCTGAACGGCGATCACCGCCGCGACCGGCGCGACAAGGACCTGCGCGGTCACCGCCGCGGTCCAGATGCCGCTGTTGGCCGCGACAAGCTCATCGTCCCCCACGACGGCCGGCAGCAGGGACTGCGCAGCCGGGCTGAAGAAGACCTGTCCCGCCGACAACCCGAACGCGACCGCGTACGCCACCGCCACATTGTCGTGCCAGACCGACAGGACGGCGGGCAGCAGGACCCGCGCGAGGTCGGCCGCGACCATCACCCGCACTCGTGGCAGGCGGTCCACGAGGCTGCCCGCGAGCGGCGCGAGCAGCAGCACCGGGGGCGATCTCCGCGAGCACCGCCCCCGAGACCCCGAGGCCCGAGCCGGTCAGCGCGATCAGTAGCAGCGCCAGGGTCGTGAACTGCGCGACGTCGCCGACCTGGCTGATCGTTCTCGCGAGCCACAGCCGCCGGTACGCGGGCCGAGACAGCAGCTGACGCGCGCGGTGGCGGGCATCAGCTTCGGTCACGAGATCATGCTGCATCATGGCACCGTGAGGTTGACGATGTTGTGGGCGAATGAGTGGGTGTTGAAGCGGTAGCCCGGGATCGTCTCGTCGGTGCGCGACCCGCCGCTCGCCTTGTCAGGCGCCTCGAGCACAACGACCGGGCGCCCGGCCTTGGCCACGCTGCACGCGGCGACGAGACCGTTGTGACCGCCGCCGACGGCGACCACGGGGAGGCGGGAGGGCGACCTCATGCCGAAGTCTCCGTCGATGGTGTGGACACTCGACGGGACCGGCGCCGACGCCAGGCGCCGCCGATGCCGGCGGCCACCGTGAGGGCGACCAGACTGGCCAGGGCGACCTGGAACGGCAGCGAGCCCGGCTCCGACCCGTACGCCCCCAGCACGGCATACATCGTCGTCGCCGGAAGGATCCCGAGCACCGTCCCGACGACGAAGACCCGCACCCCGAGCCCGGTCAGCCCAGCCAGGTAGTTGACCGCGGTGAACGGGACGACCGGCACCAAGCGGGCGACCAGGACGGCGAGCATGCCGTGGCGCTCCAGCCGCGCGTCGAAGCGGTCCGCCCGGACCCCGGTGAGCCGGTGTACCCCCTCGCGCCCCAGAAGCCGAGCCAGGTAGAAGGCGACCAACGCTCCGAGCGTCGCCCCGGCCATGACGACGAGAACGCCCACGGCGACTCCGAACACCGCGCCCGCGGCCAGGGTGAACAGCGACTTCGGCAGCGGAGACAGCGACGCGACGGCATACCCGAGGACGAAGACCACCGCGGCCCACGGGCCGAACCGGGCAAACCCCTCGCGCAGCTGGGTCACGCTCGGCAGACCCACGGTGACGGCAACCACGACCCCGACCCCGACGATGAGCAGCAGGAGGGCGAGCCGCCAGCTCGCCTGTCGCGCCGTCACGATGACTCCGGAGTCGCTGGCGGCTGCTCGGGCAGGACCGTGCAGGCCGACGCCGGGACCTGGACGTGGACCCGCTCACCGAGCCGTACCGGGTCGCCGACGCGGTGGTGGACCGTTAGGCGTCCGATTCCTTCCGCGTCGACTCGCACGGCGAGGTGGGTGCCGGCGAACCGGGCCTCGACGGCGACGCCGGAGACGGTGTCCCCTCGACCGGAGCCGACCAGCCGCAGCGCCTCCGGTCGCACCACGGCGATCCCGGGACCGTCCGCGAGCGCGCTGTTCACCCGCAGTGGGGTGCCCGGGCACGTGAAGGTGCCGTCCTTCACGCTCCCGTGGATCTCGTTGGCGACTCCGAAGAAGCGGGCCGCGGCCAGGGTGGGCGGGTTGGTGAAGAACATCTCGGGGGGCCCCTGCCCGGCCAGCCGACCGTCCAGCATCAGGACGACCGAGTCGGCGACGTCGACCGCCTCGGCCTGGTCATGGGTGACGAAGACCGTGGTGACCGCGTCGTGGTCGTGCAGCTGCCGCACCAGCCGACGCATCTCCACCCGGAGCTCGACGTCAAGCTGGGAGAACGGTTCGTCGAGCAGCAGCACCTGCGGCTGCAGGATCAGCGCCCGGGCCAGGGCCACCCGCTGCTCCTGGCCGCCGGACAGCTCGCCCACCCGACGCCCGGCGAATGCGGACAGCTGGACCCGGTCCAGCATCTGCGCCACCTGGTCGCGGACCAGGGGGCGGGCGACCCGTCTCATCCGCAGACCGAAACCGATGTTGTCTGCAACGCTGAGGTGCGGGAAGAGCAGCGGTCGTTGGAAGACGACCCCGATCGGGCGGCGCTCGGCGGGTACGTCCCGGATGCTCCTGCCGTTGAAGCAGACGTCCCCCCGGTCCGGCTCGAGCAGGCCGGCGACCATCGCGAGCGTCGTGCTCTTTCCGCAGCCCGACGGACCCAGCAGCGCGGTGAACGACCTGGCCGCGATGTCGATGCTCAGCTCGTCGACGGCCACCGTGGGGCCGAACCGGCGGGTCAGGCCGACGAGGGAGATGTTCGTGCCCGTCACAGTCGTCCGAGCCCGACGACAGCCGGGGAGCGAGCCGACAGGACCCGCGCTGCACCGGCAAGCAGCAGGACCGGCGGCCCGACGACGAGCAGCGCCAGGGCGGCGGCGGCGTTGGTGTCCGACGAGCCGATGGCCGCGAACAGCAACAGCGGCAGCGTGGTCACCTGACCGCCACCGATGAGCAGGGTGAGCACGTACTCGCTCCAGGAGATAAGGAAGGCAAAGACTCCGGCCAGCAGGATCGCCGGCCGCAGCAGCGGCATGGTGACGTGGACGAGGATCTGCATGGGCGAGGCTCCGAGCGTCCTCGCCTGGCGCTCGTAGTCCACGTCGAGGTTCGCGAACGCGGCCCCGATCACGGTGGCAGCGTATGGGACGGTGGGCATCAGCTGAACGAGGACCACCCCGAGCGTGCTGTCCGCCAGCCCGGCCCGGATGAAGAAGACCTGCAGCCCGAGGGTCACCGCCAGTCCGGGCACGATGACCGGCGCGAGCAGGAGGAACTGCGCGAGGCGCCGGCCCCGGAAGCGGTAGAGCCCGATCGCCCGGCCGGCCGGCAGGCCGACGGCGCAGGCCAGGACGGCGACACTGGTCGCGATCAGCGCGGAGGTCGCCAGCCCGCGCGGGATCTGCGACCGGTCGTCAGCGAGCAGCTGGACGCCCCGCAGACTCAGCTGCTGCGGGACGACGTCGGGGAAGCGCCACTGTCCGGCGAACGCCCAGACGAGCAGCGGCAACAGCGGCAGCAGCGCACCGATGAGCATCAGGGTGACGGCGGTGCCGCGGGCCACTGACGCTGTGGTGCTCCGCGTGCTCACAGCCCCCGCCTGGACAGCCGGGAGAGCAGCCAGAGGTATGCCGCGACGACTGCGCCGCTGGACAGCGAGATGAGCACGGCCACCGCCATCGCCTTGGGCCGCGAGGTCAGGTCGGTGGCCCCGGCATACTGCAGTGCCACGACGGGAAGCTTCGCGGGAAACGGTCTTCCCAGCAGGTAGGGCACCTCGTAGGATCCGGCTGCGAAGGCGAAGACGAGGATGGACCCAGCCGCCACCGAGGGAGCCAACAACGGCAAGGTCACGTGGACCAGGCGTTGCCAGGCGTTGGCGCCCAGGCTGCGCCCGGCGTTCTCGAGGTCCCGGACTCCACCGCCGAGGCTCGCCAGCGCGATCACGGTCAGGAATGGCGTCTCCTTCCAGACGTACTCGGCGATGATGCCCCAGCCGAACACGTCGTTCGTCAATGCCGGAAAGTTTGACGGCGGGCCGGTCAGGCCGACGGCATGGCTCAGCTTGGAGAGCGAGCCGCTCTGCGAGAGCAGCAGCAGCATGCACAACGCCCCTACGAGATGCGGCACGGCGAGGTTGGCTTGGAAGACGGCGGCGACCCATGACCGACTGCGGCGCAGGCTCCGGATCAGCAATGCCGCGGTGACCCCGAGCACGGCAGCTGACGTCGTCGAGACGGCGGCGACGCGCGCGGTGAGCAGCAGCGACGCTCGGATGGCGGGGTCGTTCCAGAGCTCGACGTAGGCATCGGGCGAGATCCGGCTCGATGGCAGGTAAGGCTGGTAGCCGAGGCTCTGAGCGACGGCCTGCGCGACTCCGCCGACGAAGAAGACGCCGACGACGGCCAGGGCGGGGGCCAGCAACAGCCCGACCCGCGTTCCCTGGGGGGTTCCGCTGCGCCGTCCGGGGGTACGACGGAAGAACCGGGTTCGGGCACGCTCCACGGGCGAGGGTGCGTCGATTTCCCTCACGACGACCACCTACCTCTGCAGGACGTTCGTCTTCCAGTCCGTCTCGATCCGCGTCACGTAGGCGCTCGAGAGCTCCGGGAGCGAGGAGCGGGTCAGCGCGGTCAGCGGCAGCACCGACGGGCTGAGCGGCACGGTCGCAAACTTCCCCTGCGTGGCCGCATCGGTCTTGGAGACGTCGATGCCCGGGTAGATCCCCTCGGCGGTGAAGAGCGCGAGCTGGGTCTGCGGATCCTGCAGAGTGTTCGCCAGGACCAGGGCGGCGGCCTTGTGGGCCGCGTTGTCGGGGATCGACAGGAAGCTGGTGTTGGCGATGTTGCCCGGCGTCGGCACCGCCTCGCGGGTGCTGGCGGGGTACAGCCCGGTGCGGACCTTCTCCCCGATCGCCCCGGGGCCGTACGTGAAGAAGGCACTGATCTCGCCGTCGCTGAACAGCTTCTCGACCGCTGCCTGCGACTGCGGGTAGGTGCTCCCGCCGCGCCAGAGAGCCGGTTCCAGGTCGTTCAGCCTGGTCCACAGCTTGGTGGCCGCCGGGCCGTACTTGCCTTCGTCGACGGCCCCGGCGAGCGCCGTGGCGCCCCCGACGGTGTCGTAGAGGATGGTGCGCACGGTCATCGACCCGGTGAAGTCCGGCAGCGCCGGATAGGTGAAGTGGCCGGGGTGGGCCTTGGCCCAGTCGATCAGCGACGACACCGACGCGACGTCGGCGCTGGTCAGTTTGGCGCTGTCGTAGACCAGCGCCGAGTTGGCCTGCTGCCAGGCTGACTCGCACCCCTTGACGGGAACGCCGAAGTCGTTGGCGACCGCCGGGTTGGCGAAGTCGACGAATTTCGAGTTCGGTAGGTCCTTGTCCCAGCCGCAGTACCACAGGTTGGCCTGGACTCCCGTGGCGAAGTTCTCGCCGTTGACCCAGATCGCGTCCACCGAGCCTCCGGTGGACCTGCCCGCCTGCTTCTCCCCGAGAACCTTGTTCACCGCATCACCGGTGCTGGTGATCTTGACCTGGTTGAGGGTGACCCCCTGCTTGCCCAGCGCGTCGGCGACGTATCCGGTGACGAAGGTGTTGAGGACGTCGTCGCCGCCGTACATGTACCAGTTGACCGTCTGGCCCTTGGCCTCGGCCAGGACCGAGGACCACGAGCGGCTGTCCGGAGCGGCCGGCGGCGAGGTGGCTCCGGCGGTGGCACCGGCCCCACTGCAGGCCGCCAGTAGGAGCGCCGTCGCGGCGAAGCCACCGGCAAGCCACGGCGTGTTCCGTCGGCGGGAGGTCAGCGACGTCGAACCGGGTCGGGTCATCGGTATTCCTGGCGGCTCGGGAACGGTGGGGAGGGGGAGACCGTGCGGGTCGGGGGCGGACCGATGGCCGGGACGGTTGCCGGACTCGGCGCGCGCAGGATGCGGACGCCGAAGTACACCCGCTGGACCGCGGTGAACGCGACAACGCCGGCGAAGAGCCAGGCCACCAACGCGGCATACTCGGGAAGGAGGCAGAACAGCACGTAGACCATGACGGTCTCGGTTCCCTCGGCCAGGCCCCCGACGAACCGCAGCGACCGCTCGTCACCCACCGTGCCCCCGCGCCGCTCGATCAGCGAGGAGAGGGCGAGGAAGGCGGTCCCGGAGACGTAGTAGGCGGTGAGCAGGACGGCGCAGGCGAGCCGGGCCCCCGGAACGGCGACGGCGACCGCGACGACGAACCCGGCGTAGATGCTGAAGTCGGCGACGATGTCGAGAAAGCCGCCGAGGTCGGTCGCGCCCCGGACCCGGGCCACCGGGCCATCCAGGCCGTCGAGAAGCCGGTTCAGCAGCCACAGCACCAGTCCGAGCACCCAGTGCTCGGTCCCGACGGCGACACAGGCGGCCACGCCGCTCAGCCAGCCGACTCCGGTGATCGCGAGCGCCGGGACTCCGGCGGCGGCCAGACGTGCCGCGGCGCGGTCCAGCGTCGGGGCGAGCACCTGTCTCGCGCGGGCGTCAAGCATCCGGCTGGGCCTTCGCGTTCTCCCGGGCCGCACGCGCAACCGGGGTCAGTGGCAGGAGCCGCCGTAGGGCGACGTTCTCGACCGGGTCGAGCACGCTGTGCTGGACGCACGCCGGGACGAGCTCACCGGTCTCCGGGTGCGCCATGGCGCAGGAGCAGGCCCGCAGCCGCACCTGGGTGTCCGCGACCCGAGGGTCACTGCTCTCCTGGCCGCGCTGGATCGCCTCCCAGGCCGGGGCGACGTCCTGGGCGTCCATGAAGGAGTGCATGACGAAGGTGACTGGACGGATCTTCCTCGTCAGCAGCCGACGCGGCCCGATCTCTCGGAAGGTGCGCACGATCCAGCTCCCGAAGTGCCGGACCAGGCTGGGGTGGCGGACCACTGCCCGCGCGACCTTGACCGTCAACAGCGGGACAGGGGTGCCCGAGAAGTCGACTCCGCCGAGATGGTGGATGAAGGCCTCCCGAACGGCCAGGTCGGCCGGCTTCTGGTCGTCGAGGATCGGGAAGTAGTCGTCGCCCACGTAGAAGCCGTAGGTCGTGCGGTTGCACCGCTCGTCTCCCACCTGCAGCGCCCGGAACGGCAGCCGGGTGCCGGCACCCTTCTCGACCTCGGCCCACACCTCGTCACCGGTGGTGTCCCGGTAGCCCTCGTGCCAGCGCCGGTCGTCTCCGACGAACGCGGCAGGCTGGAAGGAGAACAGCCCGAACCCGTAGTGGCGGCAGTCGCGGATGACGTCGGCGATCTGACCGACGTTGGTGGGGGTCACGGTCATGTTGTGGGCCAGGAAGGACCGCACTCCGTGCTCGCGGTGCAGCCGGGCGAACATCTCGGTGAACCGCCGGCGATACAGGTTGAGCGACGGCTCGTCGGCGGGACGTTCGATCCCTCGCCGGCCGAACATCATCATGTCGAAGTGTCCGGCGAACGAGAGCCGGTCGAACCTGGCCTCGCCGGAGTCGTCCACCGCCAGCGCCTTCAGGTACTCGTAGTCGAAGTCGCCGTGGGTCATGCTCATCGGGCTGCGTCCGTGGTCGCGCATGATCTGCAGCGTTGCGGCGTGGTCATCGGCCGGCAGGAGGCTGACCTCTCCTCCGACGAGCTGTGCGTGCGCCCTCGGCCCCCGGAGGCGGCGTAACAGCCGCATCTGGTCGGCGACCTCGGTCTGGGTGTGGCTGCCACTGATCGCCACCCGGTTGGCGTCGCGCGAGTGGTAGCACGGCGTGCAGGCGAGGTTGCATCGCGGGAACACCCCACGCGTGCCCTCACACCCGGCCGCGTGCTGCCCGAGGGTCTGGGCGGGGGTCTTGACCTGCGGGGGCAGGTCCGCCCAGCGACGCTTCAGCGCGGCGCGGGTCTCGGGGTGGACCGGGCGGGTCAGCAGCTCCGCGGCCCGGAGGCGCTGAAGCGGTCCGGGCCGCTCGAGCTGCTTCATGAGGCCGCCGCGGGGTGTGGTACGTCCACGCCGCGTCGGGAGCCCGTATGCCGTCAACCTCGACCGTGTATTAGCCGGGCTGCCCCTTCCACGAGCAGGTCGTGCTGGTGTCCGAGGGACCCAGGTAGTGCTGGTCGACGTCGTCCCGGGGGATGTTGTGGTTGCCCTCGACGACCTCCGTGCGGTGGATGCGGGCGATGACCTGACCGTTGAACCCAGCCTCGGACATAGACCCTCCCGTTCTCCGGCCGCAGAGGTGCGGGCCACCGACTCATCTGTGGGGGAAACCCGCCGACTCCGGCTATCCTTCCCAGGCGCGGCGCGGATCTTCCTCACTGACGGCTGTCGGCGCCTGGTCAGCCGCCCCTGTTTCAGCAACCCGACAGGCCAGGATGACGCGGTGCCGAACTTGGGCATCGCGCCGAGTAGTCCCTGGCTGAGCGTCAGCGCCGGTCGAGGAGCCAGCGACGCCCGCCACTCGTGAGCCGGATCGCCAGCGCCAGGCCGGGCGCTTTGAGACGCTCCTGGACGTCGGCGATCGCCGCAAACCACGGCCCGTCGTTGAAGGTGGGGTAGGGATGCGTCGTGGCGGCCAGGTCGCGCGTCTTCAGCCCCTGCTTGACAGCGAGGGTCAGCTCCCCCAGACTCTCGCCGGCCCGGGGGCTGACGATGGTCGCTCCGAGGACCTTCCCCTTGCCGTCGACGACGATCTTCGTAAACCCGCCCGTGCTCGCCTCGGCGACCGCCCGGTCCACGTGGGCGTGCGACCAGTAGGCAACCTGCCGACCTGGCTTCGTCTCCGTGGACGCCCCCACAGCGGCGACCTCGGGATCGGTGAAGGTCACCCGAGGAATCGCGGTCGTCGAGACCTTGCGGCGTAGTCCGAGGACCGCGTTCGTGGCTGCGGTGCTGCCATGGACACCGGCGAGGTGGGTGAACTGGGGATGGCCGGTGAGGTCGCCGGCCGCCCAGATCCGCGGGTTGGTCGTCCTCAGCACGTCGTTGACGGTGACAAAGCCGCGCTTGTCGACGTCGACCCCGGCCGCGTCCAGCCCCAGTGACTTCGTGTGCGGGGTCCGGCCGACCGCGACGAGCAGCTCGTCGTACTCCACGGTCGACCGGTCATCCAAGGTCACCGATCCCCCGTGATGGTCCCCGTCCACCGAGGACACCTCGACGACAGGCACGCCGGTGCGGATCGTGACCCCGTCGACGACGAGCACGGCGTGCACCAGCTGGGCAGCATCCGGGTCCTCGCGCGGCAGGATGCGTTCGGCCCCCTCGACGATGGTGACCTCGGAACCCAGCCGGGCGAACGCCTGCCCGAGCTCGCAGCCGATACTGCCCCCGCCCAGCACAGCCAGCCGCTTCGGCAGCGCGGTCATCTCCCAGACCGTGTCACTGGTCAGCGCGCCAGCGGTGTCCAGGCCGGGGATCGGGGGCAGCGACGGAGAGGCACCCGTGGCCAGTAGCGCCTGGCGGAAACGGATCACCCGGCCGGCCACCGTGACCTCCCGCGGACCGGTGAAGATGGCCGCTCCGGTCAGCACCTCCACACCCGCCTTCGCCAGCGCCTCAGCAGAGTCCGTGGGCGCGATCACGTCGATCGCAGCGTGTACGTGCTCCATCACGGCGCCGAAGTCCACCTCAACGCCGCTGACCTCCACCCCGAACAGGCCGGCATGCCGAGCCGAGGCGGCGGCCTCGGCGGCCGCCAGCAGCGACTTGGATGGCACGCACCCCGTCCACAGGCAGTCCCCTCCGGGCTGGCCCTGCTCGAGCATGAGCACCGAGGCGCCCAGCCGGGCGGCCGTCTTTGCGCCGACGATGCCTGCGGTGCCGCCTCCGGCGACCACCATGTCCCACAGCTTCCGGTCGGTCATTCTCGCTCGCCGGCGGTCAGTGTCGTGACAAATGCTCTCAGCCGGCTGACCGCATCTGGGTCAGATACAGACAGGCCTGGCAGGTGCGCGAGCGCGATCCGTAGGGACCGGAGCTCATCCGCGACCTGGGCACACTTCTCGCAAACCGCCAAATGCGACTGAAGTCGCACGATCTCCCCCGGGGCCAGTGGGGCCGACGGGTCCGCGTCAAGATAGCGCTGGATCCGTCGCGCCGACCAGTGGCAGGTGAGCATCCGCCGCAGGCTGTTGATCACGAGAACCTCCGGGTGAGGAGCACATCTGGCCCCAGATGAGCCCGGACCCGGTCCCGGGCCCGGCTCAGCCGCGACATGACCGTGCCGAGCGGGATGCCGAGGGCAGCCGAAGCATCGGCATAGGTCAGACCGTGAACGTCGACGAGCAGGAGCGTCTCGCGAAAGCGCGGGTCGAGCGCAGCCAGCGCCGCCTCAAGCTCGTGGTTCAGCGTCTCGTCCATGACCAGGTCCTCCGGGCTTCGTTGGGTGGCCGCCCCGAAGGCCGGGCGGTGGTCGCCGAGGCGGTCCCAGTGCTCGATCGTCACCGGCCGCTGGCGTCGGTGCATGTTCAGATGGGTGTGCCGAAGGATGGTCAGCAACCAGGCGCGGGGGTGTCGACCGTCAAAACGGTGCACCGCCTGATAGGCCCGGATCAGGCACTCCTGGGTCAGGTCCTCAGCGTCCGCCGTGTTTCCGGTCAGCGAGCGAGCGACCCGGAACAACACCTCGATCTGCGGCTCAACATGCTCCCGGAAAGCACGAGCCTGCTCGTCGACGTCCTGGGAAGGTTCGGGCACAATGAGGGAACCCCCCAGGCCCCTTCGCTCTTCCCACTCAGGTCGTTGGTTCTCGACCATGTCTCCCCGCCGTCTCCCCGCCCGTGAGGAGCGCGAGCGGGTGGGTTCCTCGACATCACCGCCGACTTCTGCGTCTTCGGCGCGAGGGTGGTCGGTGGCGGGCTCGACGCGGCGGCCGGTTGTGGCCCTTCCAGCTGGTCCTGCTGGCCAACTACGTCAACGCCACCGCGTCCCTCGTGTTCTCCTCATCGCGGAGCCGTCCGGCCGCACCCTCGACGACGCCCGCTCGCTGCCGTTCCTCCGCGGGGCTGGCCGAGGGCGGCGAGACCATCGCCGGGCCACCCTTGTGGCTGGCCCTGCCGTTCTGGGCGGAGCAGATCGCGTCAGCGGGCCGGGATCGTCGCCCTCAAGCGACGCCCACGGGTCGTGGCCGGCTACCGCGTGCTGCGGTGATCGGCAGCGTCGCGCATCACGGGGGTGGGCTCAGCCCGCGGTCAGAACGGCCAGCGGTGTTTGAACCGGGGGGCCAGTCGCCGGTCGAGGCCGCCGACCCGACCGGCCGGGACGATCGCGAGCAGGACCAGCGGGAACAGGTCCTCGGCGGGGTACTGCCACAGGTACAGCCCTGTGTGCAGCAGCATCAGCCAGATCGGCCTGATCAGCAGCAGACCGCCGACGGCGGCCAGCCGGGCCGCGACCCCGAGCAGCAGCCCGAGGCCGACCGCGAGCTCGGCGACGGTCAGGAGGGCCCCGAAGAATCCCCAGTTCGGCAACACGACATTCTGGTAGAACGCGCCCAACGGGGCGATGTAGGTCTTCTTGGAGGCGTCGTTCGCGATGGACTGCGCGGAGCCGCGGGTGATCAGGTTGAACGAGATGAAGCCCCAGTCGTAGCCGCCCTTGTCGATCAGCTTGGCCAGCCCGTTGGACAGCCAGACCAGACCGGTGAAGATCCGCAGCGCGGTGAAGGCGCGGACGAACACCCGGTACGGGCCAGCCTCGACACGCGCGGCCTGGTCGATGGTGGCGTTCATGGCACCTCGTCCCTCTTCTTGCCCGGCGACCGCGGTCGGCGCTGATAGCAGCGAGGGTAGAGCACAACGTGGACCCGTGCGGTGCCCGGACAGACCCCTGCTGGCTTCGTCCGTGTTTCGTAACCGCCACCGGAGCATCGACGGCCCGGTGACCAGCCTCGCGGTGGCGTCGCCGGGTATCAGCGCAGCGCGACGACCGCGGCATGGGCCACGGCCTGGTGACCCAGAAGTACAGCGGCGGGTAAAGGCCGCGGGGGTGAACTCGGTCGACGGAGGCCGGCAGAGCGGCAGGCCCTCGGTGACCCGCGCCGACACCTCGACGGTACTGCCCTCGAACCACTGCAGCTCATACGGGTAGCCGAGCCTCTAAGCTGCCACCACCAGGAACGCCACCATCGCGCCGATCGACACCGTCGCCACCGCCCAGACGCCGATTCCCGACCGGTAGCCGGACGCCGGCGAAGTGGCGTCCACCGCCTCGACCGTTAAAGGTTCCGTCACCGGCAGCGCCCAGAGCCAGGCCGGTATGCCGCGCTCACGCGCACGGGAAGCTCGCGGCGAGGACTGCCCCGCGGCGCCGGTAGCCGACGAACTCGTCGGTCATCGAGGTCACCGCGTCGGCCAGCGGGAAGATCGACTCCGAGACCCTCATCTCGGGGTTCGTCGCGGCGACCGGGTGCCAGTACACGCCGTCGGCGGTCACGCAAACCTCGGGGACGACCGATTCCCGGGTGATGACAATTCCGTCCGGTGGCGCAGCCCTCCGCGGCCACTCGGCGCACGACCATGTCCTGCGCCGCCACGTTCAGCTCTTCGCACAGATCCGCCAGCGCCTGCTCGTCGGACGTCGAGCCGGCGGACACGGTCGCGGCGAGCCGGACCCGGAAGCCCAGCTTTCGGGCGGTGCGGATGCCGTCGACCGCCTAGACAGTATGGAGGTGCCCGGTTCTTGGGCCGGGACCTCACTCGCAAGTTGTCGTGGGTTGCCGGCCCGGGGTTGAGTCCGGGGTGGTAGAGCCAACAGTTGCGGGAGGTCCCGGTGGAGATGGAGCGTACTTTCGTCGGCCTGGATGTGCACGCACGCTCGGTGGTGGCGTGCGCGCTGGACGACAGGACAGGC
>JAABUS010006564.1_pt1 | contig 14040 bp, 19 predicted proteins | sample 5560161 | NCBI WGS metagenome assembly JAABUS01 (sample SAMN10711885, study PRJNA513376) | rock metagenome | isolation source: Antarctica rocks | place: Antarctica: Victoria Land, Trio Nunatak nord | collected 2016-01-04 | reverse complement strand
GGAGAGGCGGTCGAGGAAGGGCATGGAAGTCGTCGGCGGTTTCGTGGGCTGACTCGTCTTCGCTTGGGGGTTATATGTCAGGGGGGGAAGGCGATCAGTCGGGAGGTTGGGCTGTTCGATTGGGGGGAGATGGGGGCGATCGGGGATTGGGTCGTGAGGCTTCGCAGATTGGCTCTGAATTAAAGTAAAGGGCTGCGTAGAGCTTGTGCTACTTGATCTGTAATAGCTCTTTGTCTGGAAGATGTGTTATGCATATATGCCCACGCTTGTGCTCAAGACACCAGGCTCATGTTCCATCTTCTCGTAGCTCATCGCTCAGGTGCTTCAGCATCGCCATGTCCAGCGCAGACAAGCCCATTCAGTTCCCATTCAAGTTCATCTTCAGTACCCTGCACACTCATCGCCCGCCCCCGAAATCAGGCTTATAAGCCTGTAAACCCCCCGGTCCCAATAGCTCCCTCAGCGCCATAGTCGCATACTGGCTGGAGCCGAGCTGCAGCTTCAGAACCACCGCGATCTTCTCATCCTCTTTCCCTTTCGTCTGCTCTTCCACCGCCGCTTCTTCAACATGCTTCTCTTCAGTATCGATCGCTGAGACATCCGCTTGACTCTGAGGAGCTTTGTCCCTCTTCATCAAGCGATCCAAGTCCGTTTCGACGAACTGCTCGTCGTCTGCTGTGTACGCTTTGACTTCGAAACTGACATCACCGCCGACGGGCCGCGCTATGAGTTTTCTGTAGCTGCCGCTGAGACTGACATCCCTCCACTTGCGGCGCATGTCATACGGATCCAGCCCGCCGCCGCGGTCGCTGGCCATGAAATCCTTGTATGCGGCTGCGATGTCGTTTTCTGGATATAGGACATCAAAGCCGGGAGTTGGGAGGACAATGTTAGAGATTGTGTATTTACCGCTTATAGCTTCGTCTTGGCTCAGGACGCGAGCGCGGACAAAGGCGTCGTCGGGGTTTAGGGCGCGGTCAGAGACGGAAGGGTAGACGATTGGTTCGCCATCGGCGTCGACTGATTCGGGCTGGGCCGTGGTGGGGACCTTCCCGGTGTGCTCGTTGATCAGGACGAGGTCACCCTCGATGACCTTGTCGCCGTGTTTGCTCCACCGCTCGCTGGCCATGACGTTCCATACTAGGCTTTGATATGCGTGCACGTACATCAGGCGCAGGTTCCGTGGGATGCTGTTCAGAGCGCCTTGGAAGTCATTGTCCTGGTTTCGGGAGCTGAGGTGGCGGATGATGGCTGCCTCGGCCGAGAATTTGCGAGGGAGCTCATCGAGCGCTGGGTGCGCCTTGCCGGTGGCTTTGAAAGTGTCAAGAGCAGAGGCACGCGCCTTGTCGTCGGCGGCCATGCGATCCGGTGTAGTCTGATTGTCGTTGGGAGCGAGAAGAGCGGGGTTGAAGTCCAGGATTGCGTCGACTGCACCGCGGAAGTCGCCTTGTAGCATTTTGACACCGATGGTGTCAGTGCGCGTGGCGAAGGTGCCGAAGCGTTGGAGACCGTAGTAGTTGAGGAAACCCTTGGTGCGGATGCTGGATACGGCTGCTTCGAGGAGTTCCGTAGCTTTTGCGACGGTGATATCCGGCCCAAACTGGCAATCACGAAGAGTGATCACGAATTCGTTCCCGGTCAGGTCGCCCAGGCCAAGGTCATGAGGTTGATACTCGTAGTTGCCAATTTTCGCTTGGCGAAGTGTTCTGCCTGCATATACCATGCGCTCGGCAGGGACGCGGTAGGCGCTGACACGCTGGACAGTAATGCCGCGACGATCTTTGGTGCCGGCGAATTGGAAGGATTTGGGCTGGACCTTCAGCTGTCTAGCGAGGAAGGAGATGGCTTCCATAGTGTCCTTGTTCTCCTTGTAGAGCGTGAAATGAAGATAGTCGCCGCCGAGATCGCGCCATTGGTTCTTGTTGGAATGCGGTTGGGGCTTCCGAGCATTGCTATTGCCGTTCGGGGCTCGACCATGCCAATTCGCCTTTTCGGTCGCGGCAGTTATGAGCATAGCTCCATCTTCCTCAGTAGCGGATTCGAGACGAGACTGGAAGATACGACGGACATCTTGGTGGATAAATGTACGCATCCCGCGGTCGATGATAGCTGCCGTTCTGACGGAGCCGTACTCTTTTGCGCGTCTGTGGGGCGAGTCGACGATGCGGTTGTACAAAGCCAGTATGTTGTCAACTATCTCGGGGTCAAAATACGCCGTGAGTATCTCTCTATCCTGAGCCGAAAGCTAGAGCACGATCAGCGTGGGCTTACACTACGTTGCATTCAGACATACCTCGGATCCTTTTGCTTTGTCCGTTTGCTTCCCCGCATAGGCTTGCCAGTCATTGGCCGTTGATGGTACATGAGACTTAGGAGGAGAATGAATTGGGTTTCCAGCTTCCTTGCTGTCTACCTCGATGGGCTCGGGAGGTACAAGGGTTTCCTTCGCCGCTGCTTGCTTGTCTCCTGAACTACCATCCTCCTTGTTAATCTCTTCGATGCCTTCGTCGGTCTGTTTTACAAACACTCTGTGTATCTGACGTTTGACGGGTTCTGGCTCGACGAATGGGCGACGATGCTCGTCTTCAGTCTGGTCAATGGAAGGCGCAGTGGGTTCGGCTGCAGTGGTAGGGCCGCCCGATGCTTGCCCTGCACGATTGGCAGGCTTGGTAGGAGACTGGAGTGATTGTTTTGCTTCCTTCTTCCCAGGTGCTTTCAGATCGGTGAGGTGGACAACATCTCCAGAAGGCAGTATCTCGTTGACCAAGAAGTCCGTATACCTATCAGATTCAGTGTGCGTAGACTTGAGATTAGGACCAGGTGCTCTGACCTCTTCTTCGATATGGCACTAAAGCCTGGCTTGTGTCGATCTACATATTCGGTGATGCCACATTCAGCCTCCTTGTCGACAGGAGGTGTAGCACTCTGGTCTTGGGCCGAAACCGTCCCCGCCATTGGCTCAATATGTAATTCTGCTGCACCGTCCATGCTGTGGCTCACGGACGGGTGTTGTGACTTCAGCCGTTTGCGAGGCGAAGCTAGGTCATCGGGGTCGTCCATGGTCATATAATCAAGCCAGGATATTGCCCTTGTGTGGGCGCGTCGAAATCGCAGTTTGATAGAATTGCATCACCCCACGAAGAGCTCTTCGAAACGACCAAGTCCTTAGCGTGACCCCACTCTCACATATCTCACTACCCGGCCCTCGATCCCCGATACAAGTACCCGCTCCACCTTCCAACCTCTTGCCTCCACATACTTACCTTGGCCTACCTGGCGGGATCACAAAGCCGCTTCGGTATAATTCAAACCCTGCATTGCACATCGCGGTGGTACGAGCTATTGAGTTCACTTCGGTGACCTTTAGGCCGCAATTTTTGATGGGTCTTCAAGTCTTTTCACTGTTGCCTCAGCCTTGCGCGCTGCTTCAGAGAAGAGCCTGAAAAACGTTGCTTGCACATAATCTACTCGACTTGAAATGAGTTGCAACTCTACTGCATTCTCCATCTCCGTAACAATACTGTAGAATCAGTAGCAAGTCAGAATGGAGCGACTCGGATCAGCGTCGTTTTCCGAATGCCTCTTCTGCTGCTTGAAGCTTCGATACTTTTGCCAATTGAGAGCCCCTTGAACCTCTTCGTCTGACGCCGGGTTACGTAAATCATCGTGTGCTATCCAAATGCCCACTGAACCCAAAAGCCTCCTGTCCTCACTTCAAAGCGATGCGTCTGTCTTCTGCAGCGACGGACTAATCTTGTGCGGCTTTACTCCCTCCACGTTTTTATTTTAGACAGCTAGACACTCGGGATCTTTCGCCAACCTAAGTACAGATCCGTCAAAGTTAGTTGTGGTCACCCAGTTTGACAACTGTACTATCGTCCCCTCCTGATCAAAGATTGCCATTGAGCCATCTTGTTCCGGCGTCTCTGCATACTTGCGAAAGAGGTTCTCGCGACCCAATGCCTTGAGCTCTCCAAGATACGAAATGTTCTAGTCAACAAAGAGCTATAGGATTTGGACAGTATCGCGCTTGGACCATCCTGGGATATCTTCCAGCTGTGCTGGATCTATAAGTCTCATCATCGTATGAATTAAATTGCTGCAAATACACCACCTCCCTCAAAAAATCCTCGTACTTCTTCAGGTATCAGTCTTGGACATGTCAGCAAGGCGAGGCTCAACGACAGAATACTCCGTCGCGGAATCTTTCAATACCTCCATAGGGTTGGGAGGATTCCTGATGAGGCCGCAACCATGAGGGCGTCAAAAATGTACTTCTGTCGTTGAGTCTGAGATGAGATAGGCTTTGGCTTTGCATATGCTTGGCTGTGACTGAACCATGGATACATGGCGGCAGTAGCTTCGGTACTCTGCGGATCTCATCGACTGATTCAATGGGTCGAAGAACTCATTGTGCAGACGATAGAATCTTCCCAACCACGAGAACCACGCTGACAGTGACACCAGGAATGTCCTTCGCTCCTTCCCTTCGTTCCCTGAGTATAGCGTCTCTAGGAAAGAACGCGGCTTCCGCTTGAATCTGTTTGTGCTTCTTCCTGGCTTGCGGTATTCTTTGTCAACAAAGCAAAGCCGCTCTGTCGAACCAACCTAGAGACGGTCATCGCACGCCTGAAACTCCACTTCATCGGCCAATTACATTCTGTAAGCGTACGTGAAATCAAGATGGTGCCGAGCGTCAAGGAGAACCTCCTCAGCCACTCACGCTATATCCGTGATGTTCTTGCACCAATACTTGCTCAAAAGGGAGGCAGGCTCAATGAACAGCAAATAATCGCTCTGAAGACGATCTTCGCCAGCCTTGGTAGTTTTCGGATGACCCGGGAGCTCCTACAACACTCTCGCATAGAAAAGGCACTTTCTATGATAGCCGTGGAAGGAAATGCATGGCCGGTGGATGCGATATTACTTTCAGAAGCGTTGGTGAATGCGTGGGAAGACAGGATTGGGCCCCTAAGAACCATTCGAGCAGACCTATGGGGACCCGGTGGAAGGCTTGAAGGCGTCATGAAGCTGAGGACTCCGACAGGAGATGTAAGTATGAGTTGTTGAGGAATCCTACAGGCTGCGTTGAGGAAATAGCCGGGCTGATGAACCCCCTAGCGGAAAGGGTCTGTGTGGTCCGTGGAGAATGTCCAAAATCGCTTCAGGGCCTACGAACACGGTCACATCGGCTTCCAGGTTGGCGAGTAAGTCCAACGCTTTTCCTATCATCACTTTTCTCCTGTTTGACCAATAGCCAGCTGGTGGATAAAGCCCGCTGCGGCTTTTAGGGACGGTATCATCGATGAACAACACAGCAGCATAACGGCCGATGACTCCGCAGCCTACGCCATACGACTTGATGATGACCAGGAATCTGAGGGAAGATTCTGGGAACGGAAAGTTGAAGGTGTCGAGCGGATGACTACGCGGTACAAAGCGCCAGTGGATGAACCTGGCCTTCTTAAGCTCACCAAAGCCGTTCTGTCTCGAGATCCGATCCGCGTACTACGCTCTGGGACGCTCACCAGTAATTGGGCGCCAAAGGCTGGATTGAGGTACGATGGCTTGTAAGACTATCCTGTGAAAGTCCTGGTAGACGGGAACGATGTTCTTTTGGCTAACCTGGTCAGATACCGGGTCATGGGCTACAGTCTGAAGAGTGTCGAGAAAAAGGACCACAACAACGTCTGGAATTATCACTTTCAACTCGCAAGGATTACTGATCCACCACAAGAGAGCCTGGAGAAGGCACTTGCCATTCCATTAGGGGACCAGATGGACGATTGGAGAGACTATCAACGGATCAAAGCCGACCATGAGGAGGAACTAGTGAACCTGATTGTGACTCCACAGCACGATTTCTTCGCTCCCAGGGGGGAAAGTGGGTATTTCACGGCACATCCATGCGACTAGGACTGAAGGGGACTGCATTTCTGCACGTCGGCTCCTTATGTTTCTTGAGACCAACAAAGCAAGCGAGCCAGGTCCAAAAGGTTCCACGGGGTAGTCGCAAGGAGTCCATGTGCTTTTCCGTTAACTTAATTACGACTGTTAATGCGTGGAAAGACATACTTTTGTATCAGAGACCCTAGTCTGTAAGCAGACGTGTAAGAATACTGGAGCCTAGGTAATTTCCTTGCGTACTTGCACCCCTTCGATCTCTCAACAGTGGAAAGGAAAGGCTGCACCAATCGTTACCGGCGAATGGAACAGGGTAAAAGAGTGCCTGCATGCAGATTATTGAAGCCAACCGATTCGTTCTGGCCACGCTCGCCTTGACCCAAATTCCGAGTCCGACGCCCCAGGTGCGGACTCCTGCAGCAGTCTGAAGCAACTTTGCGCCTAGCAATAGTTGAGGATAACCGGAAAAGCGCTGAAAGAATCTTTCCAAATCTCTTTATCAAGAGCCTCACAGCACGCGGTGTCTTGATGGTATTGGAATCGTGTCAGGTAATGTCGAGCCGCAGCACCCAATTTAAGGACGTAACGTAGAGAGCACATCTTGTAAGGATTGAGGATCGGTGGAATGAATTCCGGAAGCCGAATTACCCGTTTGGTCTAAAATCATCCGTCTTGGCACGGCTAGCTTGGACACTGTGAATGCGATTGGATGGTCGTTGATCAGTCAGCAATGATGTTACGGCCGCGTATTGCACTGCCTCCTTGCTGAGCCCTGGAATTTGGAAGCCATTCCAGCTCCTGCGCTTGTCGACCGTGGTTCTATACCATTTTATTATCATCGTCGAATATCGACAAACGTACGAAGTTCGACGTGTATATACTCGGCCAGCCATAGGCAGCTGGGGTACCACTGAGGCCGTCGCTCTCATCATCATCATCATCAGACACCCAACTGCTCCTTCTGGACCCTGCCGAAGTGAGGACTCTCCATACCAATTCCGCGGCTTCCGTTGTCAGGACGGGAACCGCCATAATGATGGCGTTGCAGCGAACAATGCCTTCTTCAGGAAGTCATGATACTTCCGACCTCGACCGATACATCAATTACGATCAATCCGCAGTACCATCCCCCTCAGGGTCACCGGCCTCTGTTTCTTCCAAATCCACCTTCGTACCAAATGTATATCCGAACCCGAGCAGCACGACATATGCTCCCATTCAGCCAAGCAGCCAGCCAACATTCGCCGCCCCGAGTCATCAGTATGCCGCTTATCCGCAGAACAACGGGTTACCTGTGGGAGCCTTGGCGGATATAATGGCTACCAATAAGTCGGGCCAACCTTCATCGCGTCGTCATCAGCAGTACTACGGCAACCCCGTGTCTGCCAGCTTTGGGATATCGCCCACTGAAGACTTCGAATTCGACTTTGGTTCGAATTACAATGCGTCGTACTACGACATGGACGTCGACTTCAGCACGCCTCCTCAATCCGGACTGGGGCAGCCTACCGACGGCGAGTATGTCGATCCATCCGCGATTGGAGGGCAAGAGGCCATAATAGCTGCGCCACAGCCTCAAGCTCCAAGAAGGGCTTATCCGGGCATGCATCAGCAGCAGGCTTTAGCCAAAGCTCAGGCAGAGGCTCAGCAACAAAAAGAAAGGGAGGCGGCGGCACAGAAGGCAGCTGCTTTACAGGGCCACACAGGACGATCCCCAGCAGACCCGGTCGTTGAGGAACGGATTACAAGGATCATCAATGAGATGAGGCATAGCAGTGTCGCTTCTTCCAAAGACGAAGAAGCAGCAACTCGCGACCAAGGAGCTACGGCCCGCGTCCGACAGAAGAAAGAAGAAGATGAAATGGACGAAGATGAAAGAATACTTGCGAGCGAGGAAGGGAAGAAGCTGAGCAGCAAGGAGCGTCGCCAGCTTAGGAACAAGGTTTCAGCCAGAGCCTTCCGTTCTCGTCGAAAAGGTAACAGCGAAATTCATTCGAGCTGGAACATATTCTAACGATGAAGCAGAATATATTGGTCAACTAGAGGGAGAGATCACCACCAAGACAGCAGAGGCTGACGAACTACGAGCAAAGAATCAGGAATTGGTGACTGAAAACGCTCAGCTACTATCGCTGACACGTACACTTCTGTCTTCCCCTGCATTCTCGGATTTCCTCAACATAAGTGGGATGCCAAGCATGACAGAATCCTCTGAACCAGAACAGTCGTCCAATATGAAAACCGAAGCAGCTGAAACTGTCATTCCAAAAGACGCCAATCCCAACCGAGTTTCAAGCCAACAGGTTGAGCACCAACGACAGGATGCACCTTATGTTGGAATCACCCTGCTCCCGGAGCACACATTCGACCTTACGGCCTACAACACGAATTCCAATTCTTGGGCTGGCAATGTGGATCTTGGACCGTTCGACACCCAAGTCTTCTCTGTTACGTCAATCCCAGAGGGGCCCGCTCTTGATGAGTTCCAGCTTGCCAATCTTTCCGGAAAGTCACCAGATACTACAGGTTTCCACGCTTTCACTCCGGAATCGAAGAATCAAGCGCCGTCAATCGAGCGAATGCCACTTGCTGTATCTGATGAAGCTTACGTTGAGCCCATCGTCGCATTTGACGGGGACGCGTTCGACGAGTCGGATCGAGCATTTGATCTGTACTCCGATTGTCCACCTACAAATAACGGCGGTTCGAAGCCAGCGCAGGCCAATTTCGGTCAGATCGGGCTTGAGAAAGCTCTCGGCAGGGTGCACCTCGTTGTCGAAGACGAGGAGGCTGATCCGAGTGGAGTCAGCACTGCTGCAATGGAGAAATTCAGAAGTCTATGCTCGCTACTCGAGGAGCTCTCGGACAGAGTCACTGCCGTCATTCCTCATGCGTGACGAAGGCCTTCGACTGGCATTGGCCGGGTTGTCGATAACTGTTAGTGCTTGACGATTCATGACTGCTATGAGGGTTCAACAACTAGTCGACAGGGCCAAAGTTTCCCAAGTCAAGCTGAGAAGTCCAGCTCTACTTTTGCCTTGTATATAGAGTACATACTTAGTCTTGGTGAAAACGAGCCATCTTCTACTCTATACAGCTTTCAATCGGAATGGTACAGGAGACCTCTCAATTTTTCCAATGATAAATTAGCGGCGCCTCTCAAGGCTGCGGCCACCGTTAGTTTCACCCATCGAGCCAACAGCAGATGCTGTCAACGCTGTGGTGGCTGCTTGACATACTCTATAACCCTGACCAGTAAGTTTTTAAGGGTTGATGACGCTCTTCGGTGGTGAACGATGACAGCACTTTTGGCGCAGCCGAGGGCAGCGCCATTCGCGTGCAAATTCCGTCAGCCCGTTCGCAGGAATTATGGCCTGGCAATCAGACCACAATTGTGCGCCACGAAGATGATATGTCGCTCTTCGATGCAGGTCCTCTCGGTCACTGTGTGCCGGCGGACGATCAAGTTGAGGAACCTCCAGTTCCGTGGTATAGTGTCAGTAACCAATACTACGAAATATCTGCCAGCCTACGACCTGCCTCCACTATTAGAACGCCATAATCAATTCCCAGTCAATCAAGATCACCAGCCTTTATCCCGCACCGATACGTTCAAAGCCGCGAAACCGTTCTCTGCCTTTCTCACAGACAAGTTTGCCCGTCAACACGATTATCTTCGAATTAGCATCACAGAACGATGCAATCTCCGCTGTACCTATTGTATGCCGGAAGAAGGTGTTCCTCTTTCCCCACAGTCCCATCTCCTCACAACACCCGAGATCTCGTACCTCTCGGCCCTCTTTGTCTCGCAAGGTGTCACGAAGATACGGCTGACGGGAGGGGAGCCAACAATACGACGGGATATACTTCCCTTGATGCACTCCATTGGCGATCTCAGGCGGAAGGGTCTTCGTGAGCTCTGTTTGACGACGAACGGTATCGCCTTACACCGTAAGCTGGACAGCATGGTTGAAGCGGGCCTGTCGGGCGTCAACCTGAGCTTGGACACTCTGGACCCATTTCAATTCCAGATTATGACCCGACGGAAAGGCTTCGACGCCGTTATGAAGTGTATAGACCGAATCCTGGAAATGAATAATTCTGGGGCAGGCATCAAGCTTAAGATAAATTGCGTTGTGATGCGTGGCGTCAATGAACGAGAAATCCTACCTTTTGTCGAGATGGGAAAAGAGAAAGATATTGAAGTCAGGTTCATTGAGTATATGCCGTTCGATGGGAACAAGTGGAGCAAAGAGAAGATGCTAGGGTACAAGGAAATGCTGGCTATGTTACGAGAAAAGTACCCTACGCTGCACAAAGTTGAAGACCATAAAAGCGATACGAGTAAGACATACGCCGTCCCTGGGTATGTTGGCAAGATAGGATTCATTACAAGCATGACGCACAATTTTTGCGGGACCTGCAATCGCCTACGAATCACGAGCGACGGCAATCTAAAAGTATGTCTTTTCGGCAATAGCGAAGTCAGTCTTCGAGACCTGCTGAGGAAGGACAATGGTGGGCAGCCAATTGATGAAGAGGCTATGGAGGCTCTGAAGAGGGTTGAGTTGGATAGAAGACAGGCTCTACCCGGGAGCACCGGCACTTTGGGTTACAGCGAGAGGGAGCAAGAGCTTCTGGAAGTAATTGGAATGGCAGTCATGAGGAAAAAGGAGAAGCATGCCGGGATGGGCGAGTTGGAGAATATGAAGAATAGGCCGATGATCTTGATCGGTGGGTAGGTCGCCGTTTCGTACTCTGCTGCTACCCGATTGCCCGATAACGCAAATTTGCGCGTGGATGGACAGGTGATGAGGCTCCCTTCAGCCTTCCGATCATACCGCAGATATCATCTACTGATTCTGGGGTAAATCCTAGATGAACCCCTGTCCTTAAACCCAATGCAGTCTACTGCAAGCACCTACGATACTATCACTGGAGCCGCTACACTGCCGACGTTGAGCCTTGGACGTTCGGCTTTTAGTCGAGTACATAGTAGCTCATTGATCCCTCCGAGTCTATTTCAAACATCTGGATGGACTACCAGGTTACGGCTCTTTTCAACGTCAACAGTACTAGCGCAATCAAAGGATGAGGCTACCGCGAGCGCCGGTAAGCTCCCTCACCTCACCCAACATTCGACCGTCCATCAGATATCAGTATCCGAGAAGACATCGACCTATAGACGTGCTCTTGCTATTGGTCATGTTGCCTTCTCGAATCATGAGCCACTTCGTCTCATCCGCGAGAATGCTCTCAAGAAAGGTGATGTCTTAGCCGTTGCCCGCGTTGCGGCCATCACGGCTGTCAAGAAAACAAGTGACATCATCCCACTAGCACACGGCGGCGTCGGTGTTGAAGCATGTGTGGTTGACGTTGAGCTTGTCGATGCTGTGGAATTGAACAGTGAGAAAGCTCCAGTATCCAGCGAGCTTGCCCCAGGTGCCGAGAGAGATGGACAGACAGCTAAGCAGCTCTCTGTATCAATTGGCTCTTGCGGTGGTGTCCGCATCGCTGTGTCTGTTTCTACGACTGCTAAGACTGGTGTGGAGATGGAGGCGCTTACGGGCGTCGTCGGCGCCGGTCTGACGATTATCGATATGTGTAAAGCTGTGGACCGTTACCTTAAGCTGGATGGCGTGGAGGCGATTGGGAAGATAGGTGGGAAGAGTGGTGCTTGGGGCGTCTTTGCTGCCTCTGATCCTTAGAGCTTACTGCATGCTTCTTATCAGCTGGACGAAGGATCTTTTTCTTCACAAATCAATAACGTTTTGCTTGGGTTGTCGTTCAAGTGTATGAACTTGTTCTATCCTGGCTGCATCCCTCTAGAGACGGTAAATCGCCGAACAAGACGCCCAACGGGCTTGACGGGAGGGTTCGAAGAGGGTATCGGATCTACATAAGCCACCACAATAATCATCTATGACAACAGGCCTCAATTCTGTACGCATACCCCTTGCATGGACCCCTTCGACGCACGACAAACATCTTCAAACTATCTTCTAGAGTACATTATGTTCCTCACTCACAAGTTTCATGCAATCCTCTCCACATGCAGAAAGCCAGCCATCAGCCCAAACAGTATACTTGAGTTTGAACGGCTTCCATGGGGCGAAAATAGCGTGCTATCCCATCACCGACAATCTGGCCTTTGCGAGCATGCAGCAACACTAGGATTCAGAAGACCCGTGCCAAAAGCTCATCGAGCAAACCAATGTTGTGAATGCTTTGTTCCGAGAGTATTATCTGATTCACGGATGGAGCATCTTCGGGATATCGTCAATGATATGACGACTGTTGAGTTTACGATCCGACACCACGGTTCATACCTTGAACATCGTCGCGAATTGATACGTGAAGACGGTGATTCCCTCGAATACCTTAGAGCACAAATTGAGAATCTGCGGAGTACATGGCATGATACGATTCAGGCCCGTACATGTTCTGGAAAGCGAACGCTCCCCGCGCCGGAGACCCTGTTCCATCACATATTGAGGGATAGGTTTCGGGACCAATTGTCGTTGGAGCCAGCTGGACCCGAAATCCGTCAACGGGCGATGCATGGAACGAACTACTTCTATCTTAGAAGCGGACGCTCAACCCGATCAGCCACGCTGGACCGGAAAGGAGCGAGATCGAATCCCAAGCTTCTTTGGTGAGGGTCGCTCATGCGTTGTGGATTTGAGGTCTGGGAACATTGGTGCGCAGTTCGCTTACCGAGAAAGATGAGTGGAAAATGCTCTCGTGTGCGTCGTCTCGGGTTCTCCGTATGGATCAGGAGTTAGATCAGGAGTTCTCGGACCAGGGAACGAAAGCAGAACTCGGAAAAGGAACGAGAGAGTGTTTTGGTTCAACGTCGGGTATGGCGCTTGCACGTTCGGGCATCAAGCAGCCGGAGTCGCGGAGCTCGTTCGTAGCCATTCTGCCATGCGCCGGTGGGGATGCACATTCCACTGTTATCTGCACCCAGCATCCAAACATCCCCCTGATACAGATCCATCCATCAACAACAGCGACAAAACCCCAACCGGGGAAAGGACCTCGCATCTGAGCGTGGATTCCAAGCGTTCAAGGACAGTTTCCACGAGGGCTACCCCCCTGAACCGCAAATCGTCGCACCGAAAGGGCATGCCGCTCACCTGGCCCCACGCCACATCATCTCCATATCATGGCACCGAAATGAAGCCTTCAAAGCAAATACCAGTCATCCTGCTCGAACAGCAAGCCTCCACCGCCCATCTACTGGTAATCGATACCCTCCCCTCTGCTCCCGTACCGCCGTTCTCTCCATGACCCTCATCGCGGCAAACTACGTACGTTGGCATCATCCCAGCTGGGCCTGCTTTCTTGATAGTGGGGGTTTCGACGCTGCCGTCTACGCTCTCCCCCTGCGTGGGAGAGATCACTGTTGTTCTACCCGCACACCTCGGTGTACATCTCGAAAGCTGGACAGATGCTGCTGGCATGAGGGGAGTGTGCGAAGATGAAGTGCCAAGTGTTGGCAGATGTGAGGAATTGGACTTCGCGGGTTGAATGCAGGGATGTCTTGTGCGAGTAAGTCAGGCACGTCGTACGGGACTCAAAAGAAGAGCTATGAGCCTATACAGTGAGCATCGAATTGGCGTTAGATAAGCGGGATAAGATACACACACAGCCGCGAATAGGAATCAGTCCTCCCAAAACGAGCATTTTTGCATCATCCATCCATCCGCAACCGCGGACTGTCTCTATAAGGCTGCCTTTGCATTTCTCCCTTCCCCCCCCCCTCTCCCCTCCTCATTCCCCGCCTCTGCAACGCCCATCCCTCCCTCCCTCCCTCCCCATCTACGCAAAACCCCATCCGTCCACCTCACCTTCCTCTTTCTTTGCAAGAACACAAATGCGTGGATGCTTCGACAATGAGATCGCGCCGATCCTGCTGGGACGAGAACCCCATCGAAATGGCCGAGTTGGATGGGTCTTGGCAAGCGCGTGGGGGTGAGGGAGATTCGTTGGGGAGTGGAGCTTGGGAAGTAGAGGCTTGGATGCGGGGAGTGGGAGGTGGGAGGTACGGGCTCTGGCGGAGGGAGGGAGGGAGGTGCTTGGGATGAAAACGGGTTGCGCGTATCGATCTTAGAGGGGGGAAAGTGGGTGTTC
>JAABUS010006563.1_pt1 | contig 14042 bp, 10 predicted proteins | sample 5560161 | NCBI WGS metagenome assembly JAABUS01 (sample SAMN10711885, study PRJNA513376) | rock metagenome | isolation source: Antarctica rocks | place: Antarctica: Victoria Land, Trio Nunatak nord | collected 2016-01-04 | reverse complement strand
TTGTGGCAGACTTGTTCCTGCGGGTTCATGCGGTTCCTCCTGCTGACGGCAAGCACCAGCAAGACTGCCGCAGAACCCGTCTCCTTTCAACCTCGCCACCGTCCACGGTTCAATGGGGTGCTACCGTGCGCTCTGTGTTAAGTTCCCCGTCCCTCAGTCGCCGTCACCATCGGCGGGGACGAGTTCCGGCAGGGCGGACTTGGTGGCGCGCCGCTTGGCTGGGGCGGCACTTTCGGGTGTGGCGTCCGGCGTGTCCACGAGGCCGGTGACGATGCCGTTGTCGTCCGCGCCCTGCGGCACGCGGGCGAATGAGGCGACGCGGTCGCCATCGTCCATCCGCATCACCATGACGCCCTGCGTGGCGCGACCAATGGCGCGGATCGCCTCGACCTTCGTCCGCATCACGATGCCGTTGGCGGAGACGAAGATCAGTTCGTCCGTGTCCTCGACGACGTTGGCGACGACGAGATCGCCCGTGCGCGGGGTGATGCGCATCGCGATGACACCGAGACCGGCGCGCTTCTGCACCGGGAAGTCGGAGACGCGGGTGCGCTTGCCCAATCCGCTCTCCGCGATGACGAAGAGGCAGATATTCTTCACGTCCGCGACGCGGATCGAGTCCGCCGAGACGAGCGAGTCGTCCTTGCGTAGCGAGATCGCGTGGACACCGGCGGCGGTGCGGCCCATCGAGCGCACGTCCGACTCGTTGAACCGGATCGCCATGCCCTTGCGGGTGACGAGGATCATCTGATCCTCGCCGCTCGTCACTTTGACCCAGCGGAGTTCGTCGCCCTCATCGAGGCCGAGCGCGATCAGGCCGGAGGAGCGGACGGAGGCGAACGCCCGCAGTTCGGTGCGCTTGATGCGCCCATTCTTCGTGACCATTGTCAGGTATTCCGATGAGGCGTAGTCGCCGACCGCGAGCAGCGTCGTCACCGTCTCGTCCTGCTGGATGTTGATGAGCTGGATGATCGGCACGCCTTTCGCGGTGCGCGAGGCGTCCGGCAGCTCGTGCACCTTGATCTGGAATGTCTTGCCGCGATCGGTGAAGAAGAGGAGCGAGTCCATCGTGCTGCAATGCAGGATGTGCTCGACCTTGTCTTCTTCCTTCGGCTTGACGCCGGTGATGCCGCGCCCGCCGCGATGCTGCGTGCGGTAGGTGTCGCCGGGGATGCGCTTGATGTAGCCGGACTTGGTGAGCGTGACGACGACATCGACATCGGGGATCAGGTCCTCCTCGCTGAGGTCGCCGTTCGCCTCGGCGCGGATCTCGGTGCGCCGCTCGTCGCCGAACTTCTCCTTGAGGTCCGCGAGGTCGGTCTTGATGATCGTCAGCACGCGCTCCGGGCGGGAGAGGATGTCCTCGAAATCCCTGATCGCCTTGAGGACCTCGCGGTACTCCTCCTCGATCTTCCGACGCTCCAAGGCGGCGAGGCGGGCGAGGCGGAGGTCGAGAATCGCCTGCGCCTGCACCTCGGACAACTTGAAGTTCGTCCGCAGGTTCTTGCGCGCCGTCTCGGTCGTCTGGGACTTGCGGATCGTCGCGATCACCTCATCGAGATGATCGAGGGCGATCTTGAGGCCCTCCAGGACGTGCGCCCGCTCGCGCGCCTTGCGCAGATCGTACTCCGTTCGCCGCCGGATGACGACCTTGCGGTGCTCGATGAACTCGGTGAGGGCACGCTTGAGGGTCAGGGTGTGCGGCTGCGTGCCGCCGTCCACCAGCGCGATCATGTTGACGCCGAAGGTTGTTTGCAGGGCGGTGTGCTTGAAGAGGTTGTTCAGCACCTTCATCGGCTGCGCATCCCGCTTCAGCTCGATCACCATGCGCATCCCGGAGCGGTCGGACTCGTCGCGCAGGTCGCTGATGCCGTCGATCTTGCCGTCCTTGACGAGGTGGGCGATCTTCTCGATTAGGGTCGCCTTGTTCACCGCGTATGGCAGTTCGGTGACGATGATCTGGTAGCGGTTGGCGCGGCCCTCCTCGATGTACGCCTTCGCGCGCACGACGACGCGGCCATTGCCGGTGGAGTACGCCTGCCGGATGCCCTCGCGACCGAGGATGATGCCGCCGGTCGGGAAGTCCGGCCCCGGCAGCCGCTCGATCAGATCGGTGAGGGTGCACTCCGGGTTGTCGATCTGATAGATCAGCACGTCGCACAACTCGTTCAGGTTGTGCGGCGGGATGTTCGTCGCCATGCCGACGGCGATCCCCGTCGAGCCGTTGAGCAGGAGGTTCGGGATGCGCGCCGGGAGGACCTTCTTCGGCTCCTTCATCTCGCCGTCGTAGTTGTCCTCGAAATCGACGGTATCCTTGGAGATGTCCCGCAGCATCTCCTCGGCGATCAGCGCCAGTTTCGCCTCGGTGTACCGCATCGCGGCGGGCGGGTCGCCATCGACGGAGCCGAAGTTGCCCTGCCCGTCGATCAGCGGGTAGCGCAGGGAGAAATCCTGCGCCATGCGGGCGAGCGCGTCGTAGAGCGCGGTGTCGCTGTGCGGGTGGAAGTTCTTCATCACCTCGCCGACGACACCGGCGCACTTGCGGTGCCGCGAGTCCGCGCGCAGGCCCATCTGGTACATCGCGTACAGGATGCGCCGCTGCACCGGCTTCAGGCCGTCGCGGGCGTCCGGCAGCGCGCGCGACACGATCACGCTCATCGCGTAATCGCGGTACGAGTTGCGCATCTCGCTGTCGATGTTCACGAAGCGGACAAGACCCCGCTCGTTGCTGTCTACCATGCCGTTCCCTCCGGTGAATTCAGGAATGAGGACTGAGGACTGAGTGGAGATACGATGCGTCGTGGCATGGTTCCCATAACTCATGGCTCAGTACTCAGTACTTTGCACTGATAGTATACCGTATTTTGCGAATCGGGGAAAGTGCGTACGTTCGCACCTGAATGGAGCATGGCGGAGAACGGGTGTTCGTATTTTCGTCGGGGGTTTCGGCTTCCCAATTTGCACCCAATCTGTCCCAGCCGTTATCCTTATGTGGCCGTGACCACCCGCGCATGTGCGGCGGGGCGATGACTCGACGGACGACGGTGAGGAAAAATCATGGCAAGCAACAACGACTTTAATCAGAAGGTGATCGCGGAGTTCCGCGCGAACGGGGGCAAGGTTGGCCCACCGTTCGAGAACGCGCCGCTGATCCTGCTGACGACGACCGGCGCGAAGAGCGGCCAGCCCCGCGTCGCGCCGCTGGTGTACACCACCGACGGCGATCGTATGGTCATCCTCGCCTCGAAGGCGGGCGCGCCGACCAACCCGGACTGGTACCACAATCTCGTCGCCAACCCGACGGCGACCGTCGAGACAGGCAGCGAGACCTTCCCGGTGCGGGCCTCGGTCGCGGAGGGTACGGAGCGTCAGCGGTTGTACGATCAGCAGGCGGCGCAGATGCCCGGTTTCGCCGAGTACCAGAAGAAGACCACCCGGCAGATTCCCGTCGTCGTGCTGGAACGAGTGGGAAGGAGCAGTAGCGAGTAGCGAGTAGCGAGAAGGCGCAAGCCCGTCTACTCGGTGCTTGTGTTTGTTTGACACCGCGCCGCCCTCGGCGTATTCTCGCGCGGCGTGCCGACGCCCGGAGCGGGGCGGCAAGCACTGCGGCGGGCGCCGCCACAGGAGGGTTCGCGAACGTGGAAAGCAACGGCACGATCAAGGTCGCCATCATCGGCGTCGGCAACTGCGCCTCGTCGCTCGTGCAGGGCGTCGAGTTCTATAAGGACGCGAAGGACGACGAGCATATCCCCGGTCTGATGCACGCCAATCTCGGCGGCTACCGCATCAGCGACATCGAGTTCACCGCCGCGTTCGACGTGAACGTGACGAAGGTTGGCAAGGACCTCTCCGAGGCGATCTGGGCGGACCCGAACAACACGATCAAGTTCTCGGACGTGCCGCACCTCGGCGTGCCGGTGCACCGTGGCATGACGCACGACGGTATCGGCAAGTACCTCGCCGAGGTCATCACCAAGGCCCCCGGCCCGACGGCGGACATCGCCGGCATCCTCAAGGCGACGGGCACGCAGGTCGTCGTCAACTACCTCCCCGTCGGCGCGGAGCAGGCGACGAAGTGGTACGTCGAGCAGGTGCTGAACGCGGGGTGCGCCTTCGTCAACTGCATCCCCGTCTTCATCGCGCGCGAGGAGTACTGGCAGAAGCGGTTCGCGGAGCGGGGGCTGCCGATCATCGGGGACGACATCAAGAGTCAGGTCGGCGCGACGATCACGCACCGCGTGCTCACCCGGTTGTTCGAGGATCGTGGCGTCCGCATCGATCGGACGTATCAGTTGAACTTTGGCGGCAACACGGACTTCCTCAATATGCTGGAGCGCGAGCGGCTGGAGTCGAAGAAGATCTCCAAGACGAACGCCGTCACGAGCCAGTTGCCGTACGCGATCGCCCCGGAGAATGTCCACGTCGGCCCGTCCGACTACGTGCCGTGGCTGACGGATCGCAAGTGGGCGCAGATTCGCATCGAGGGGACGACCTTCGGCAATGTGCCGCTCTCGATGGAGTTGAAACTGGAAGTCTGGGACAGCCCGAACTCCGCCGGGGTCGTAATCGACGCGATGCGCTGCGCCCGCCTCGGCCTCGATCACGGCTTGGGCGGCGCGCTCGCGGCCCCGTCGTCGTACTTCATGAAGTCCCCGCCGGTTCAGGTGACGGACGATCAGGCGCGACAGGACACCGAGTCCTTTATCCACGCCAACCGGCGTGCGAAGGCGCAGGGCAACCACACGAAGATCAAGACGGACGTGCTGGCAACGGAGCCGGTTGCCACCGGGGGCGACGACGAAACGGGTTCACGCAAGCGTTGATCCAGCTCATAGGGGCGGTCACGCCGAGGGACAACCGCCCTCCCCGACGCCGTGATGATTACGAACGGTGTGCAACAGAGAGGCCGGGGAGGGCGGTTCGAGCACCGCCCCGACGTATGATGCAGTGACGTTGCCTCGCCTCCGCACTCCGCGAGAGATTCAACGGCGCTACGCAACGGGATGTGCGTGTGAAAAAGGGTTTCAGGGTCGCTGCCCGTGATCGATCCATCTACTGGTCCGTGCGCGCCGCATCCGCCCTGCTGAGCATCATCCCGGTGCGCCTCTCCTATGCCCTCGCGCGGGTCGTGGGGGAGGCGTACTGCGTGGTGAGGCCGTCACACTCTAAGTGGGCGGCGTACAACCTCTCGCGCGTGCTCAATGAGCCTGCCACGTCGCCCTATGTGCGGAAGATCGCGCGCCGGTCGTTCGGCAACTACGCGAAGGTGCTGGTCGATTTCTTCCGGCTGCCCTCCATCTCCCACGCGGAGCTTATGGCACAAGCCAGTGTCACCGGCCTCGATGCCCTCGACCGAGCGGCGGGGAGCGGCGTTGGCTTCATGCTCGTCACCGGGCACATGGGGTCGTGGGATCGCGCGGGCGCGCTCTTCACCGGCTACGGGCATCGCGCCTCCTTCCTCGTGGACACCTTCGCACCGCCGCAACTCGATGCGTGGGTAACGCGCACGCGGCGAAAGTTCCGCATGAATGTTGTCGCCGTCGAGCGCCCCGGCGCGCTGCGGGAGATGTACCGCGTGCTCCAACGCGACGAACCGCTCGTGCTGCTCGTGGACCGGCCCGACCCGAACGGCGTGCCCGTCACCTTCTTTGGGGAGGAGACCGGCTTCCCGGCGGGGATGGCGCAACTCGCGCTCCGCATGCGCTGCCCGATTGTCGTCGCGTGCCTCTTTCGTCGGCCCGATAACGTGACGTACGACGGCTTCTGCGAATACCTCCCGCCGCACCCCTCCCCCGACGACCCCGCCGCAGCGCGTGACATCACGCAGCGGGTCGCAGACGTTCTCCAGCGGGCGATCGTGGCGCACCCGGCGCAGTGGTACATGTTCCGCCCGATGTGGCCGGTGATGGAGGGTGGGAGCGATCCAATGTAACGAGGAAAAAGTGAAAAGTAACAAGAGATCGTATCCCGCTTCTTGTTACTTTTCACTTTTCACTTTTTGCTTTGAATCGCGTACACTCAATCGCGGATCGCTCGTGCCACACGCTTGCGGAGAGGGACGGAAACGGCTGTGTTGTACCACCTCTATCGCTTCAGCGCATGGCTGGCCTCGTGGCTCCCGCAGCGCGTCGCGTACGCACTCGCGCGGCTGATGGGTGTCGGCATGTTCGTCTTCTGGCGGGACCTGTGGCGCGACCTGGTCGCGAACCAGCGTCGGGTCATGGCGGGCGCGTCGCGGCGGCAGATCGCGCGCAATGCACGGCGCGTCTCCATCGCCGTCGCGAAGAATTACTACGACCTCTTCCGCCTGCCGTCGATGTCGAAGCGGCAACTCATCGACTACTTCGAGGTGCGCGGCATGGAGCATCTCGCCGCCGCGTACGCGCGGGGCAAGGGCGTCATTATCGTCGCGCCGCACATGGGGAGCTACAACCTCGTGCCCTCGCTCGTCAGCAGCCTCGGCTTCCCGACCGCAGCGGTCGTCGAGCACATCCGCGACCCGCGCCTTCACGCGTACTATCTGGGGCTGCGGGCGAATCAGGGTGTGGCCCTGATGACGAACGGCACGGAGGATGTGCGCGCGATCCTCAAGGCATTGCGCACAGGGAAGATCGTCCTGATGCTCGCCGATCGCAATGTCGGCACGAGCAGCGATGCAGTGACGTTCTTCGGGGAGCGCACGATGCTCCCGGCCGGCCCCGCCCTGATCGCGCGGCGGACGGGTGCGGCGCTCCTCCCCGCCTACTCGCATCGTACCGGGAACACGAAGTCGGTGGCGGTCGCGTGGCCCGCGATGACACTGCCCGAGACGGACGGCTCACCGGAGGAACGCCGCGCCGGCGACACGCAGGCAGTCGCGCAACTGCTGGAGCGCATGATCTGCGAAGCGCCGGACCAGTGGGCGATCCTCCAGGCCGTCTGGCCCGCCAGGGGCCACGCCGATGTGCCTGACACCGGCGTGGCCGCCGGGTGAGTGCGCCGCCGGTGCACACGCCGTCCCTCGTCATCCAGCGCGACCACACCCTGCTCGCCCCGACGCAGCACCGCGATTGGCCGGCGGTTCGCGACACGCTCCGGTCGTTCGCGGACCTGGTGCGGCTCGGCAACGGCGTCGCGACCTACCGGCTCACGAACCTCTCGCTCTGGAACGCGGCCGCGCGGGGCGAGACGGCGGCGGCGATCAACGCCGCACTCTGTGACCTCTCCGCCGATGTCGTGCCCCCCGCGACGGTCGGGTTCGTGCAGGAGACGCTGGCGCGCGTCAACGCCGTCCATGTCGTGCCGTCCGGCGACGGGTTCCGCCTCATCAGCAACGATGCCGCGCTGCTGGAAACGTTGATCGCCGCATCCGGCCTGTCGCTCCCTGCGGTGCGGCGTGACCCCGGCGGCGTGGGCTGGACGGCAATACCCGCCGATGCGCGCGGCGCGGTGAAACTCGCGTTCGCGGCGCAGGGCTACCCGATTGCCGATGAGACCGCTATCGCCCCCGGTGCGGTGGTCCGTTTCTGCTTCCGCGCCGATGCGCCGGAACTGCGCCGGTATCAGCGCGCGGCGGTCGAGTCCTTTGCGCGCGCATCCGGCGGCGGGCTGGTGTTGCTGCCGTGCGGCGCGGGGAAGACGCTCGTCGGCGTCGGCGTCGCCGCACGCTATCAATCGCGCACCCTCGTCCTCTGCCCCGGGCGGACGGCGGCGCATCAGTGGCGGCGGGCGTTCCTCGCGTGGACGGACCTGCCGCCCGACGCGGTCGGCGTTTTCGACGGCAAGCGGCGCGCGCTGTACCCCGTCACGATCGCCACCTATCAGGCGCTGACGACACGCGCGGACGCGGTGGGCGCACCCCGCCACCTTGGCGCGTTCCTCGCGGAGGACTGGGGTGTGGTGATCTACGACGAGGCGCACATGCTCCCCGCGAACGGCTTTCGCCTGTGCGCGCACGCGGCGATGCAGTCGCGCCGCCGCCTCGGCCTGACCGCGACACTGGTGCGCGAGGATGGGCGGGAGGGCGATGTGTTCGCCCTCATCGGGCCGGTCGTCTTCAACCGTCCGTGGCGCGAGTTGGAGGCGGAAGGGTGGATTGCCCCCGCGCGCTGCATCGAGGTGCGCGTGCCGCTCGCGCCGGGGTGGCCCGGCCCCGGTGTCGCGGTCGATGCGCGCGCGGCGGCGCTCAACCCGCGCAAAGATGCGGTCGTCGAGACGCTGCTCGCGCGCCACGCGGGCGCGGCGACGCTCGTGATCGGTGGCAACCTCGATTTGCTGCACCGGCTCGCCCGCCGCTTCCGCGCGCCGCTGATCACCGGGGAGACGGCATCCGTCGAGCGGGAGCGGTTGTTCGAAGCGTTCCGCGCGGGGCGCGAGCGGCTGCTGATCGTCTCCAGCGTCGCCAATCAGGGCGTTGATCTCCCCGGTGCGTCGGTCGCGATTCAGGTCTCCGGCCACTTCGGTTCCCGGCAGGAGGAGGCGCAACGCCTCGGTCGCATCCTCCGCCCGAACGCGGCGGGCGCGCAGAGCCTCTTCTACACCCTCGTCAGCGAAGGCACCGCCGAGGTCCGCTACGCTCAACACCGCCGCCTCTACCTCGCCGAGCAGGGCTATACCTACTGCATCGAGCGCGCCTCGCGCATAGAGAGATGATTCCAACCGCCAAAGCGTCAAGGAGGGATTTAACATAGCGCACACAGAGGGCACAGAGAAGAGAAATTGTTTGGCTCTCTCTGTGTCCTCTGTGTTAAGTCCCTACCACGCCTGATCGTTCGATTCGGGAGGAACCGGCGGGCGGGTCGCGTCGTCTCTGTACATGCGGGGGCACGCGCACTATGATGGGGCGGAAGATCATTCCGCGCACGGGTCGTGCATCAGACGCAAAATGGTAGCGTGTTCCGGGCGCGTCCAGCGAGCGGGTCGGCGTCGTATGGTGTGAGGAGGGGGTACGTATGCGTGGCAAAGGGTCGTTCTTTCGCGGGAGACTGCGGCTGTGCGTGCGCCGCGCGGGCGGGGTCGCCGTCCTCGTGCTGCTCGCGGTGATGCTCTCCGCCTGCGTCGAGGTGAACCAGCGGAGCGCCATCGGCACCGACTTCACCGGCACGACGGAGATCCGCCTCGGCGTCTCGAAACAGGCCCTCGCACTCATCGGGACGGTCGGCACAAGCCTCGGCTCGCCCGCCCCGAAGACGACACCGGCGGCGTCGCAGGACCCCTTCGCCGACTCGAAGAAGCAGGTCGCGCAACTCGGCGGCACGTCGAAGGATTACCAGAACGACAAGTTCCAGGGGATCGACGCCTCCTTTAAGTTCAAATCGCTCGAAGAGATGCAGACGCAGATCAACACGCTGCTCGCCTCGAACAGTTCGCTCAACCAGACGACCGGCCCCACCAGCAGTAGCAGCAGTTCCAGCTCGCAGTCCGACCTTGTGAAAATTACCGCCAAGGCGACCGCGAATGGCGTCCGCATCGACGGCACGGTGGACCCGCTCAGCACGCTGAACGACACGAGCAGCAGCACCGCCGTGCCGGGCCTCGATCCGAAGTTGTTCGGTGGCGCGGATGGCTACGTCGCGCTCGCCTTCACGATGCCGGGGAAGATTACGAGCGCCGACCCGCTCGCGAAGAAGGATAAGTCAACTGTCTCGTGGGCGTTCAAGGCAGGTGACAAGCCCGCGACGATCTTTGTCGAGTCGGACAAGAGTGGCGGGCAGGGCGGCAACGCGATCGCCGTCGCCGCCACCCCCGCCACGGGCGCGAACGCGACGGCGCCGGGCCGCGCGACGACTGCGAGCGGCGCGCAGGCCACGCTGCCCGCCGCCAGGACGGTGACGACTGCAGCGGACAATGGCGGCAGCAACACGCTCCCGATCATCCTCGGTGTGCTCGGCCTCGTCATCGTTGTCGGTGGGCTCGTCGGGTTCCTCGTGCTCCGTGGGCGCGGCAAGCGGCCGCCGACTGCGCCGCCAGCGGGCGGGTACCCCGCGACGCAGCAGTACGGTGCACCGCCGAACCAGTACGGTCAGCCGCCACAGGGCGGTGGCTACCCACCACCGGGACAGGGCTACGGGCAGCCGCCGCAGCAACCGTACGGCGCGCCCTACCCACCACCCGGTCAGCAGCCGCAACCGCCGCAGGGAGCGCCGCCCTATGGGGGAGGGTATACGCCTCCCGGTCAGCAACCAACGGGTGGCTACCCGCCGTCCTATCCCCCGCAACCGGGGCCATATGGGCAGCCGCCGCAGCAACCACCTGGCGGGTATGGTACGCCGCCACGACAACCGCCGCGCTAGGTGTCAATCGCCAAGCCGGAGCGCGGGGCTGGGATGATTCCAGCCCCGCGCCTTGTTGTATGAATATGGATGGTGCGGGCGGGCACGTACGGTTGCTTTGCAAATGGTGTTGACGGGCAGAACGGGGTTTGGTACACTCTCTCTTCGCGGCTGCTGCGCGGGCGGCAGACGTGTGTGGACTGAAGGAGATCAACGGATGCCGACGATTAGCCAGCTGGTGCGCAAGGGGCGGAAGCCCGTTTCCAAGAAGACGAAAGCGCCGGCGCTCCAGTTCACGAACAACTCGCTTGGCCGGTACGCCGGTCAGACGAAAGCAGGGAAGGGTTCGCCGCAGAAGCGGGGTGTCTGCACGCAGGTGAAGACGATGACCCCGAAGAAGCCGAACTCCGCGCTCCGCAAGATCGCCCGTGTCCGCCTCACTAATGGTATCGAGGTGACGGCGTACATTCCCGGCGAGGGGCACAACCTGCAGGAGCACTCGGTGGTTCTCATTCGCGGTGGCCGCGTCAAGGACTTGCCGGGTGTGCGATACCACATTGTACGTGGGACGCTCGATGCGCGTGGTGTCGAGGATCGGAAACAGGGCCGGTCCAAGTACGGCACCAAGGCACCCAAGGCCGGCGCGGCGACAGCCGCGAAGCGTCGGTAATTGCAGACGCGGGTGGGCGACGCGCCCCCCGGCTGTGCAAGGACCGAAAACCGACCCGCTGGGGTGTGAGCACGTCAGGAGCGGAAGGGGACGAATCTGTCCCCACCGCTCTTTCGTGTGGCTGGCGATTTGTGGAACGGTGAGGAGAACGAGGACCGATGCCCAGACGAACGAAGATTGTCAAGCGTGAGACGCTGCCCGATCCCCGCTATGGGAGCATCGTGGTGCAGCAGTTCATCAACAAGTTGATGATGAACGGCAAGAAGGGTCTGGCCGAGTCCATCGTCTACGAGGCGTTCGAGAAGATTCAGGATCGCATGGGGCGCGATCCGCTCGAAGTCTTCGAGATGGCAATGCGCAACGCGACGCCCGTGATCGAAGTGAAGCCGCGCCGGGTTGGTGGCGCGACATTGCAGGTGCCCGTGCCCATCGAAGGCCCACGCCGCACCTCGCTCGCGATCCGCTGGCTGCTCGGCTCCTCCCGTAGCCGCAATGGCCGCACGATGTCGGACCGGCTCTCGGCGGAAGTGATGGATGCGTTCAACAACACGGGCGCGACCATCAAGAAGAAGGAAGATACGCACCGCATGGCGGATGCAAACAAGGCGTTCTCGCACTACCGCTGGTAGTGAGTCAGTAGCCAGTAGGCAGTAGTCAGAAAGGGCTCCGAAGTAACCGGAAACAGTGGCGGAAAATGAGATGCGCGCAGCGCTTCCATTTCTCACTGACTACTGGCTATTGACTACTGACTACAACAGGGAAAAAGAGGATATGAGCGTAGCAACGCAGGCAGCACAGACGGCGACCATGAATAAACGGATGCAGGCGCTCCAGAAGACGCGCAATATCGGCATCATCGCGCACATCGACGCGGGCAAGACCACGACGACCGAGCGCGTGCTCTACTACACCGGGTTGATCCATCGCACCGGCGAAGTCCACGATGGCGCGGCAACGATGGACTGGATGGAGCAGGAGCGCGAGCGCGGCATCACGATCACCGCCGCCGCGACGACGGCCTTCTGGTCCAAGTCGGCGCGCAACGGCGACGCGAAGCAGCCCGACGCCGTCCGCGTCAATATCATCGACACCCCCGGCCACGTCGATTTCACCGTCGAGGTGGAGCGGTCGCTCCGCGTGCTCGATGGCGGCGTGGTCGTCTTCGATGCGGTCGCCGGTGTCGAGCCGCAGAGCGAGACGGTCTGGCGGCAGGCGGACAAGTACTCCGTGCCGCGCGTCTGCTTCATTAATAAGATGGATCGCACGGGCGCGAACTTCGAGCGCACGATCGCGATGATCATCGACCGCCTCCGCGCCACGCCGGTGGCGATCCAGTTGCCGATCGGCAGCGAGGATAAATTCCGTGGCGTGATCGATGTCTTCGAGCAGCACGCGATCGTCTTCTACGACGACAAGGGGACGGACATTCGCGTGGAGCCGATCCCGACGGACCTCGTCGAGGCGGCGGCGCAGGCGCGGCTTGATCTGATCGAGAAGATCGCGGAGACTGACGACGAGTTGATGGAGCGCTACCTCGAAGAGGGCGAGTTCGGCAACGATGAGCTGCGCGCCGCGCTCCGTCGGGCGACGATCAACAATTCCCTTGTGCCGGTGCTTTGCGGCTCCGCGCTGAAGAACAAGGGCGTGCAGTCGATGCTCGATGCGGTGGTGGATTATCTCCCCTCGCCGCTCGATGTGCCCCCGGTGGCGGGGACAAACCCGAAGACCGACGAGCCGGAGACGCGTGGCGTCGGCGAGGACGAGCCGTTCAGCGGCCTCGTCTTCAAGATCGCGAACGACCCGCACGTCGGCAACCTCGCGTTCGTCCGCGTCTACAGCGGCAAGCTGGAGAAGGGGACATACGCGCTCAACTCCTCGAAGGATCGCCGCGAGCGCGTGGGCCGCTTGATGCGGATGCACGCGAACCATCGCGAGGACATCGAGGAAGTCACCGCCGGGGACATCGCGGCGATCATCGGGCTGAAGGACTCCTTCACGGGCGACACGCTCTGCGACCCGGCGAACCCGATTGTCCTCGAGGCGATCAACTTCCCGGAGCCGGTCATCCAGGTCGCGATCGAGCCGAAGACGAAGATGGATCAGGACAAGATGGGCATCGCGCTGGCACGGCTGGCGCAAGAGGACCCGACCTTCCGTGTCCGCACAGAGGAGGAGACGGGCCAGACGCTCATCGCCGGGATGGGCGAGTTGCACCTTGAGGTCATTGTGGACCGGATGCTCCGCGAGCATAAGGTGGAGGCGAACGTCGGTCGGCCACAGGTGGCGTACCGCGAGAGCATCACCAAGACCGTCAAGCAGGAAGGTCGCTTCGTGCGGCAGTCCGGTGGCAAGGGCCAGTACGGTGATGTCTGGATCGAGGTCAAGCCCGCCGAGCGCGGTGGGGGGTTCACCTTCGAGGACAAGATCGTCGGTGGCTCGATCCCGCGCGAATACATCCCGGCGGTCGCGGCGGGCGTGAAGGAAGCGATGGAGACGGGCGCGTATGCCGGCTACCCCATCGTGGACATCACCGTCAGCCTCTACGACGGCTCGTACCACGACGTGGACTCCAGCGAAATGGCGTTCAAGATCGCCGGTTCGATGGCGCTCAAGGAGGCGGTGCGCAAGGCCGCGCCCGTCGTGCTCGAACCAATCATGAAGGTCGAGGTCACGACGCCGGACAACTTCATGGGCGACGTGATCGGCGATATTTCGAGCCGCCGCGGCCAACTTGAGGGGATGACCGAGCGTTCGGGCGCGCAGGTGATTAACGCCTATGTGCCGCTCGCGAACATGTTCGGATATGCGACGGACCTGCGTTCGATGACGCAGGGGCGCGCGTCGTACTCGATGGAGTTCGACCATTACGAGCCGCTGCCGCCGAGTCTCGCCGAGGAGTTGGTGCAGAAGTCGACGCGACGGTAATGTGAGTCAACTGGGCCGGGGCAGTGGCGCTTCGGCCCATCATATTGAGTGAAGTGAGGCAAGGAAGCAATGGGCAAGGCGAAGTTTGAGCGGACGAAGCCGCATGTGAATGTGGGGACGATCGGGCATGTGGATCACGGCAAGACGACGCTGACGGCGGCGATCACCAAGACGCTCGCCCTCTCAGGGCGGGCCTC
>JAABUS010006562.1_pt1 | contig 14043 bp, 14 predicted proteins | sample 5560161 | NCBI WGS metagenome assembly JAABUS01 (sample SAMN10711885, study PRJNA513376) | rock metagenome | isolation source: Antarctica rocks | place: Antarctica: Victoria Land, Trio Nunatak nord | collected 2016-01-04 | reverse complement strand
CTGGGATGGATCGGCCTTTGGGCTGCAAGCCTTTCGAGGAGACCTTGCAGCGTTGCGGCAGCAGTCAGAGCTGGTTTCATCTCGCGAGAAAGACGGATATCGGATGTATAAGTAAGAATGGATGCAGTCAGAAGCTCTGCCATTAGCGCGTAATCTTCTGCATCAGGATATGGACCCTCCGATGTAGCAGACCTAAACATCTGCTCGGTTTCGCTAGCGATGATCGGAGGTACATCAGTGTCTAGGTCTTTCTGTCGCGTGCGTCCCATAGCTAACCTCTGAAAGTATCGTGGGCGTCAGCCTGAATGGCCGAGCAACACCCGCTCACGCCGACCCCCGGCCGATCCACCGCCAGTCCGCCGTGTAGCCCTCCGGCAGCGGCCCATACTCGACCTCGCACTGGGCCAGGATCGCGGCCCGCGCCGGCGCTACCATGTCGCGCAGCAAGCCCGCGAGGAGCCCGGTGTCGCTGTCCGGCTCGTGCCACTCGGCGTCGTCGTCGTAGGCGGTGCGATCCCAGGCGGAGAGGGCGAGGGCCTTGGCGTGCCACCCGGACGGCGTGGTGGCGGGCGTCGCCTCAATCCAGGCAAGGGTCGACCAATCCGGCTCGTGGTCCTGCGCGTCGGCCAAGTCATCGGACGCGGTGACGTAGCGCCACCAGTTGCGGAACTCGGCTTCGGCAAACTGGCGACAGACCCGGACCAGCTCGGCGTCGGAGGTGCTGACCACGTTCACGCCTCCTCCTTCCTCGGAGTGGGCGGAGGCTTCGGCTTGCTGGGGAGGGGGACGGGCGGGCGGATTGGAAACAGCGGGGGCAAGCGGAAGGCCATGGTCATGCCACCCTCGCGGCGTCGCGCACGATCGCGCCGAGGAGCTGGCTGTTCCAGCACCCGTCTTGGGTCCAGCACGGGTCCTTGTCCCACGCGATCAGCGTCCGGGCGCGTGCAGCCTGTCCCTGCGGCGTGGTGGCGCGCAGCTCGCAGATGCGCTCCAGAAGCGGGTCCTGAGCGTCGTGAAAGGGCTGCTGCTCGAGGTCGCGGGCCGCCTCAAAGGTCCGGGCGTCAGCAAGGGACATGCCCCGGGTGGGATCGCCCTGCCACAACGCATCGATTTTGGCTTGCAGCACGTCGCACTCCGCGCACAGGCGGATCAGCTCTGCGTCGCGGCTGACAGGCAGAGGGAGCGGCTCGACGCTCCCCGCCATCAGCTCGTCCAGCAAGGCCAGGCTGTAGATGTCCACGTCATCGAAGGACACGCCGGGGCAGTGCCGTTCGTTCATCAGGAAGCTGCCGACGCGCGCCTTCGCCTGCAGGCCGGCAGCCGAAACCGCCCGAGTGGCGCTGATCCGCTGCGCCAGCGTGTCCCGTGCCGCCATGACAAGGGACAATGCGTCGTCGGGCACGGCCTCGACGGACGTGTCGACGCGGAAAAACTCGGCGCAGAGACGGATCAGCTCGGCATCCAGGCCAAGGGTATCACCACTACGGATATCCTTGGCCAGTCGAGGCGTGGCAGCAGCGGACCCGGCCAGCGCCAGGCCGGCGCCGGTTCCGAACAGGGCACGGCGGGTGACGGCGCCCATGTCACGCCACCGCCGTCATGTCGTTGACCAGCGACCACACCAGGGGGCCGTAGATCCCGGCCTCGTCCCACTTCGTATCGTCCGTATCTGACCGGCGCGAGGATGGCTCCATCAGGTGCCGCACGATCCGGGCCTTCGCCTGCATCCCGGCCGGCGTCAGCGCGGGTGTAGCGGCGATCCGTTCGGCCACCACGAACCATTGCCGCAGGGTAGCGTGCTCCTCCGCCCCGTGCAGGGCCTCCGCGGCATGGTCGAGGCGCATGGCCTCGGCGCACAGGGCCAGCAACCGGGTGTCCGGGCTCGGCTGCAAAGGGATCCCTGAAATGCGGACACCTTCGGCTGGGAACGCCTCGCCCGGGTCCGGCAGCACCACGGCGCCAGCGAAGGCGGCACCGCACAGGGCAGCAAGGGAAGCACCGCCGAGTTGGCGGCGAGAGGGTGCGACAACGCACCCCGTGGTATGGGTGTGGGTAGCCTCGGGCATGGGAGTGACCTTTGCCTAGGGTTAGGCCGGGCGGGCGGGTACCAGCCAACCGCTCGGCCACTTACATTGCGGCGCACGCCATCATACGATAACGTGGTTGCAACTTAGGTGTCCATGTCAGGCAGTGTCAAGGTGATCGTATGATAACAGGGGCACAACTAAGGATGGCTCGGGCGGCGCTGAAGCTTGGTGTGCGAGACGTTGCCGCTGCTGCGAAGGTGTCGCCTGCCACAGTCACCAGAATCGAGTCCGATCAGCCTGCCAACGCCTCCACCCTCGCCGCCATCCGCACCGCCCTCGAAGCCGCCGGCGTCGAGTTCATCGAAGAGAACGGGGGCGGGCCGGGGGTGCGAATACGAAGCAAGAAAACCTCGCCATGACGATCCTTGCTAATATCACCCGTGTCGGGTTAGATCGTCGGGTCGCAGTCGTCTCAGGACTGCGGCACACCGGACTGTTATAGACCAAACCACATACGCCGGCGTGGGGCATGATGTGGCTGGGCAAGGCAGAAACCGGCGTGTCAAGGCGAGGCAGGCATGGCGTGGCTAGGTATGTCACGGCAAGGCAGGATATAGCTTGGAAGGGCGCCTTCGGGTGCCCTTTCTTTTTGGTACTTACTTCAGCACCGCATCAATCTATCCGGTATGCCCAACAGCACTCGCTACCACGGGCCAAAGTCGCTCCAACAAAAAACCGACAATTGGACCTATAATACTTAGGATAATCACGGCTGCATAAATTTTCTTATCAATTCCGGACAGCTTTGCGGATTGCTCTCTGAGCGTGTCTTTCACGTCTGCTAAATCGCGGTCTCGTAAATCCTTTATGTCTCTGTTAATATATTCAATAGACGTTCGGATACTTCCGAGCGTCTGCTGAATACCCATTATGTTAGACAACATGTCATGTCGATCATAATCGAAAGATGGAGCTGGTGTTGAACCCATTTGTAGGGGTGGCCCAGACGGGCCAGGTGCAGAGCCACTCTCGGTCATTAGCTTGCTGCCTCTAATTTAGTCTTAACCCAGTCCCAAATGTTGGTAGGAGCAGAACCAAAATAACTTGCCATTGCAAGCACGACTGCGGTGCCGGTTTCTCCAAGAGCATTCTGTCCATCACGGACCACTGTTAGGCCAAGTTGGTGTGACACATCAATTGCTGTTCCATTTCCAGCAACAAGCCACTGGTTGGCCGAGAGCTTAATGTTATTGCCTGCGAACTCCTCCTGCACCTTTTTATCTAGGATGGCGTTTGGCACAGGCGGAAGGATCGCGAAGATTTTCATAGTCGAATGGTCCCTACTCCAGCTAATTTGTCAATTAGGCGTGGGTTAACCAGGTCAGCTAGGGTCGGGGTTGCGGTAATGACCCAACGGGCTTGCATTGCCCTAGTTCGCCTGCGCGATCATCATTGCCCGCCACCGGCCAATGGACAAGCCGCGCGGGCTCTCGTCGATAATTTCCAAGGGCTCTGTACGAGTTACCCTTCCCCGGCCTCACGCCCGGAGCGGTGGCCGCCTTAGCCTGGCGGAAGGGCGTCGGCGTCCTCGTTGAGGGCGCGAAAGTAGGTCGTCCACCCGGCGTGCCGCTCTGCCTCAGTGCCAGGGGGCAACCAGGTAGGCTCCGGGTTCAAGGCGGCCAGCACCTCCGCCGGGAAGGTCATCGGTCCCTGGTGCGCCTCGAACGGCGTGCCGGTCAGCCCCGGGCTGTACCCGACGAAGTTTTGCCGGACGTGGATGCGCGTTATCCCTGTCAGGTCCATCGCCAGCCGGTCCACCGTGGCGCGCGCCTCCTGCAAGTCCTTCGCGATCCGGGCGGCATCTTCGGCGCGGATGACGTCCTGGGCCGCCAGGTCCACCGTCTTGCCGACCCGCTGATACTCCGCGCGCGCCGCCACCACGTCGGCTTGCAGCGTCGCCACCACGGATCGTGCGTCGCCAAGCTGGTCCTTCGCGTCCCGGTGGAGGCTGCGGGCGATCGCCAGCACCTCCGGCAGCGCATCAGCAGCGGAGCCGCCATCCCTGAGCACCTGCACCTTGTGCGCGCGTATCCGCGTCTCTGCTTCCTCGCCGGTCGCGACCCGCTGCTCGGCGGCTTCCACGTCGGCTTGTGCTCGCTCCAGAAGATCCTCGGCAGCCCGCACCGCCTGATATGCAACGCCCCACTCCACGTGGCGCTGGCGCAGCACGTCGCGCGCGGTAAGGGGCTCGGGGGCAAGCGCGAGCTGGGGACGGCTTCGGGCCATTGTCGGGTCTCCGGTCAGGCGTTGGGGATGATGGGCTCGGGGTAGCAGCGGCACGACGGGAGGGTGCCGGCGTGCCCGCGCAGATTGTCGAGCACGGGCTCGTCCACCCACGGCACCACCCTGCCCTCCATCTTCTTGTGCGAGGGCCGCACGTCGCCGTCGTGGCTGGTGCGCCAGGTGTAGGCCGTCGACCCGATGTGCTGCGCCCGGGCCTGCGTCAGGAGCGTGGCCGTCCGGCTTACTTCAGTCCTTGCGATCAACACGGCACGGCTGGCCGTCACCTCGCCGGTGCGGCCGATCTCCGCGGCGATCTGCTTCGCCCGCGTGCCCTGGACGATGCCCTCGGTGGTCAGCTTGTGGACGCGCTGGGCGGCCTCGATCGGCAGCGAGGTGATGAGCGTCACCTGTCGGGCCAGGGCTGCCTGCATGATGGCGCCAGTGGGCGCATCGACGATCTCCCGGCGCAGTGCCCGGCCCATCTGCTTCGACAGCTCGGCCCATGCCATCGCATCACGCTGGGCGACGTCGGCGAGCATCCGCGTGGCCACGGACGTTGCCCAGGGCCGCAGCACCTCGGCGTAGCGGTGGAGCGCGCGGTCAACCAGGTCGGCCACGGCCGGCTCGCCGAAGTCGAAACCACCCACCAGGTCCGCAATGTGCTGGGCGATCTTGCGGAGCTGGCGGCCATATTGGTGCTCGGCGCGGCGTGCCTTGGCGAAGTTAGGCTCGGCGCGCATCAGTAGGCGGCCGGCAGGAAATTGCGCACCATGTTGCCGTTCACCCGCGTCTGCGCATCCTCGACGGAACGGGCGGCTTGCTTGGGGTCCGACACGCCGTTGACCGTCACGTTCGTCGTCTGGTTGAGCACCGGTGCCGGCAGGTGGTTGTTCTCGGCCCGCAGCATCTGCCCGGCAGGCATCGGGATGTTCGGCGCGCCCGGCGGCAGGGCGCGGGCGGCGGCGGGGTCGGACACCTCAAGGGAGATATCCTCATAGAGCAGCCGGGTGGTCGGCCGGTCCCACACTGGAGTCCAGCGCATCCCCCGACGTCGCTGCACACAAGTGAGGGCAAGCGATCCCAAAACAGCCCTCTCGGGGGCAGGAACGCTGCAAAGGGCATCAGCGACCGCCTCGGTGAAGGGCTTGATCGCCTCGTCGCTTTCGGCCGGCACCAGGACGCAAAGATGCGGCATGGCCGCGTTCAGCGCCGACCAGATGTGCCGGCTGTCGGCATCCGGAATGTCGCGGATGCGATAGTCGTGCCCGAGCAGCCGGAAGGGGGTGAGATCGAGCATCAGCCCTCCCGTGCCGCCCAGAACGCCCGGTGGGCCGCGTTCTGGGCGCGGAGCTGGGCGTGTGCAGCCTCACGGCCTTCGCGGGTGAACAGCCCCGCCGCAGCGCGGCCGGGATGGGCTGCCTGCCCCGCCGCAATCGGCGCCGGCGAGGGCTTTGCGCCCTGTGCTGCGGCCACGGCGGGGACCGTCAGGATGGTCCGCGGCGCGGCGTCTCGCGCTGCCTGTCGGCGGATGATCGCGGCGCAGGCGTCGCTCGCCTCAACAGGCTGACCCTTGTAGACGACGGTTTGCATGGTGCTACCCCTGGCCAAATCGTTGCGCAAAGCGGCTCGAAGCGGCACCGCCCCAAGGCGAGAACTGCGGCGCGGCGCCTTCGCCCAACTTCGCCCAGAGCGCCGCCTTGCCCAGACGCCCCGCCGCCAGGACAAGCGCACCGGCCGCCGCATTGGCGACGTCATCATGCGTCCCGGGTGAATGGTCGATGCTGTCCCGGCCGCCGCGGGCCGTGCGCCGCTCAAGGCCACAAAGCTGCGAGGTGAGGCGGGGTAGGTCCAGCAGCTCGACCTTGCCGCTGTTCAGCAGCGGCAGGACCTCGCGGTAGATGTCCGACTTGGCCCGGTCAGACAGGTTGTAGGTGACGTTGAGCTTGCGGAACTGCTCACGCGGCCACTCGCCGGCGTAGCGGTCCCCGGTCACTTCAGTCAGGCGATACTGCTTCAGCAGGTCGCAGAACTCGGCGACCGTGGCCTCCGGGCTGAAAGGCGGTTTCACTTCGCGGATCGCGTCCAGGACGCCGCGGTCGCCTTCCTTGTGCGCGATGGCCAGCGTCATGCTGTCTGCGCTGCCACCGGACGGGTCGACGAACGCGATGTAACTGGTGCCGGCCATGGGCAGCAGCTCGCGCCGGTCAAGAGGCGTCACCCCGTCCACCACCTCGCGCGACACGAAGGCCGCGATGTCGTTCCTGAACTCGGCGCCATACTCGGCCGAGGCGGCGACAGGGTCCTTCTCGTACGCCGCATCAATCACCCGCTGCGGGATGCGCGGGTTCATCTCCTTAGTCGTCCCACGCCACACCAGCACGTCGGCATCGTCGCGGGCGTAGTGGTCGCGGAACGCCTGATACAACGCGCCGCGCTTGGCGTAGGGCGAGCTGGCCAGGAGCAGCATCGCGCCCGGGATCGTCGCCAGGCCCGGCCGGATGGCGGCCAGGATCTCCTCGTCCGGGTTCGCGCTGGTCTCGTCGCTGCGCCAGAACGCCACCTCGTCGGCCAGCACCGCCAGAAAGGTGTATCCGCGCGTCACCCGGAAGCTGGCGGTCGCGATCTCCAGCGTCACGCGGTTGCGCAGGGTGATGGCGTCGGCGGTGCTGTCCTCCACCAGGTCGGCCAGCATCGGCGTCTCTGTCAGCAGGCCCATGGCGAACCGGAAGATGCTGCGGGCCTGCTTCCGGTCAGCCGCGATGATGGCGATCGTCGCTCGCTCGCCCGGCGCCAGGTGCGGGGTGACGTCCTGCATCGTGGCCAGGAACACGGCGATCAGGGCCAAGATGCGGGACTTGCCGCCGCGCCGGCCGCAGATCAGCGCCGCCTCCGCGAACGCCTGCGCGGGCGGCTCCACGCGGCCCGTGTGGTGCCTGTATCGGGCGAGGGTGTCCGCATCTGCCGGCAGGCCAAACAGAGCCGCCAGGAAGGCCCGCCACGCCTGCCAGGTATCGCCCTTGAAGTGAGGGGCGAACAGGTCCGGATCGTCCAGGGCGGCGAGGATGTTCACGGGGCGAGGCCCTGGCCGGGCGGGTCTTTGCGGACCCGCCCGGCACCGGCCACCATCGGGACTGTCGAGGAACCGATGGAGGACTGGATGAGCGACGAGACGGCCGCGCCCAAGCTGCGCATGAGGCTGATGCCCGGCAGCGACGAAGCCATCATCGCGATCACCGGCGGCGGGGAAGTCACGAAGACCGCGCCGGAGGTCGAGAACATCATCCGCGGCATGATCGTGATGCGCGAGATGATGTCGCCGGCGATCCCGATGGCGGACCCGGCCGAGGGAACGCCCGTCATCACCACCGAACGGATGCGCTGGAATGCACAGCCCAACCCACACACTCCCGGCACGGTCAACTTGGCGCTGCTGCACCCGGGGGTGGGCTGGATCGGCATATCGATCCCCCAGGACAGCGCGCAGGACCTAGCGGCTACCATTCTGCGATGTGCTCAGCCGGCGGGATCGGGCCGCGCGAACTGATGGTCGGACCGCCCGCGCTCCAGTGTCCGCCGGGGCCGCCGCTCGGCGCCGGGGCATCAGCCCAGCTCTGCCGCGCGATCTCGCGGCATAGTGCCGGGCAGAGGCGGTGGAGAGTGCGGGCGAGAAAGGGGCGGAGGGACATCAAGCCGCCTTGCTGGCCAGGTGCTCTTGCAGCCGGTTGCCCGGTGCATCCTTCGGCTTGCCCAGCCCCAGCTCGCGCAGCGTGCGGGTCAAGCTGTTGCTCCAGGCGAGGTATGTCCGGCTGTCGTGCTCCGTCATCACCCCGCCCGCCAGCACCTTGCGGTCCAGGGTCTCGACGTGCAGCGCGAGGGTGGCGGCGCGTTCGATCAGCATCCGCTGCGTCGCGGACGGCTTGCCGCCGACGTGCGCCGTCAGCTCGGAACGCACGCGGCGCAGCATTCGCGCTTCCCGGGTGCGACCGTCCATGTTCGACAGGGCATGTGGGCGTGAATAGGGACCGATCTGGCTCATAACCGGGCTATATCACCCGCCAGAACTCTGTTTCCAGTGGCAAATACTGGCGATCAGACCGGAGTAACTGTGTCTGGACGTGTCCAGTTAGGTCTAGGCGTCTCCCGTTATGTCATCATTATTCGTCATCAGGCCCGTAGCGACACGACGGTGGCGGTGCGATCGGCCGCAGTGCAGAACGTCGCCCATTCCTCCATCAGCGGGCGGCGCCGCTCCATCAGGTCCGATCGCTGGTAGGCGGCCTCGACCTTGTCCTTCAGCGTGTGCGCCAGCGCCGCCTCGACAACCCCGCGCGGGTAGGGGGCTCGCTCGCCTGCCCAGACCCGGAACGTGGAGCGGAACCCGTGAACGGTGATCGGCTCGCCTGTCGTGGCGTCGCGCCAGGGTGGCGTCTGGCCCTCGACGACGGTGTTCATGCGCCGCAGCACGGCCGTCAGGCTCATGTCGGACAGCGCGGTGCCTGCTTTCGCGCCAGGAAACACCAGGACTGCCGCCGCGCCAGGCTGTCCCGTGTGCATCCGGCGCAGCAGCAGCACCGCGGCGGCGGACAGGGGAACGCGGTGCGGCTTGCGGGCCTTCATGCGCACGCCCGGGATCGTCCACACCGCCGCGTCCCAATCCACCTCGCCCCAGCGCATCCCGCGCACCTCGCCGGACCGGCAGGCCGTCAGGATCGCCAGCTCCACGGCCTGCGCCGCCACACCCTCGCGCTGGCGCAGCTCGGCCAGGAAGCGGCCGACGTCGGACCATGGCAGGGCAGGGTGGTGCTCTGTCGCCTTGACCTTGCGGGGCGAGGGCAGGCGCGACGCCAGGTGGCCTTTCCAGCGGGCCGGGTTCTCGCCCTCGCGCCACCCGCGGGCCTTGGCAGCGTCAAGCACCGCCTCGATACGGCCGCGCAGGCGCGAGCCGGTCTCAGGGGCGCGATCCCACAAGGGGCGCAGGACCCGCATCACGGCGTCGCTGTCGACGTCCTGCGCCGGCCAGTCCCCGAACACCGGGTAGGCGTAGGTCTCCAGGGTGGATTCCCACTGCGCCCGGTGCTTCGGGTTGCGCCAGGCCTTGCCCTTGTCGGCCATCAGCTCCCCGGCGGCCCGCCTGAAGGTCTGTTGCAGGGTGGCGATTTTCTCGCCCTGGACGGCCTCACGCACCGCCAGAGGGTCGTCTCCCGCCCGGATGTGCTTTCGGGCGTCAGCGGCCCGTTCCCGGGCTTCTGCGAGGGTGGTGGCGGGGTAGGCGCCCAGCCCCATGTCCCGGCTCTTGCCCGATCGCATGTATCGCAGGACCCACGCCCGGCGGTCCGCGCCCTTGACGTAGAGGTGCAGCCCGTCGCCGTCCGTGTAGCGACCGGGCTTCACCAGAGCCCGCACGCCAATCGCTGTCAGCTTGCCGGCCATGATCCTGTTCCCAAAGTTGTTCCCAAAATAGCGGCGAGTTGCCAGGACGCAAGCGGGAACAGTGGGAGACGGATCGGGCCAGTTACCTCAGTGTTTCATGGGGTTTTTGGAACGCCGGGGAACGGCACGAAACGCAGGTTCTACGGACACCCTCTCCGCCACGCCATGCTTCGACATGATCCTGCCCACTCACGAATTTCGCGGTGTCGGTCTTCGGCCCTGCCTGTAGATCCGGTCTGCGATCGGTTTGAGTGACTGCGTCCTCAGGCCGGGACCGCGGCGCCTGGCACGTCGACAAACGCCGTTCCTGCCTGTGCCACCACGCGGTTGCGCCCGCTGCGCTTAGCCTCGTACAGCGCGGCGTCGACGCCCGCGACCAGCGCTGCCAGGCCTGGCGCCTCCATGGCCATCGACGGTATCGCGGTGGCGGCGCCGATGCTGACGGTGGCCACGCCCGCGGGCGTGTTGTCCTCGTGCGCGATCCCCGTCGCGCGCACCGCCGCCAGCACCCGCGCGGCCAGCGCCGCCGCTCCCTGCGCGTCGACGCCGGGCAACAGGATCGCGAACTCCTCGCCGCCGTAGCGCGCGGTCAGGTCGGCGGGGCGGCGCGCCACCTGCGCCATCGCCGCCGCCACGGCGCGCAGGCACGCATCGCCACCCTGGTGGCCGTGGCGGTCGTTGTACGGCTTGAAGCGGTCGACATCGATCATCAGCAGCGACAGCGGCGTCTCCTCCCGCGCCCCGCGCCGCCATTCCAGGTCCAGCGCCTCGTCGAAGCGTCGGCGGTTCGCAAGCCCGGTCAGCCCGTCGGTGTTGGCCTGGCGCGCCAGCTCCTGGTTCAGCACCGCGACCTGGTCCTCCGCCGCGCGGCGGTCGGTAATGTCGCGCACGTTGGAGATGACCTGCGTGTCGCCGCTGATGTCGCGCAGCAGACGCGCGCGCCCCTCCACCCAGACCGCCGAGCCGTCCTTGCGGATGTAGCGGAAGCATGACGTCACCTGCGCTTCCCCGGACAGCAGGCGTGGCACCACGCCCGCCAGCATCTGGCGGTTGTCGGGATGGATGATGTCGGCCCAACGGCCGCAGACGCCTTCCTCGACGCTCCAGCCGGTCAGGGCGGTGAACGCGGGCGAGGCGTAGCGCCGGCTCCCGTCCAGGCCCATGCAGACGATGGCGTCGCTCGAGTTCTCCGCCAGCAGGCGGTAGCGGCGCTCGGCCCGCTGCCCGATCCGGACCTGGCGCGCGAAGCGGCGGCCCGCCACCGCCAGTGCCGCCGCCACGCACAAGCTGACCGCGAGGTGGAGCCGGGAGTCGGCGCGCCAGCCAGCCAGCACCTCGTCGAGCCCGTGAGCCACGATGATGAAGAGCGGATAGTCGTCGAGCGTGCGGAAGCTGCCCAGGCGCTCGACCCCGTCCAGCACCGAGACGTAGCGGAAGCTGCCCATCGGCTGGCCGGTGGCGACCTCGCGGAAGATCGTCCCGGCGGATATGTCTGCGCCGACGCTCGACCTTGTCCCGTCGGTGCGCGCGACGATGGTGCCCTTCATCGACGTCAGCGTGATCAGGCCGTCGTAGCCGACCGCGAAGCTGTGGTAGAAATCCTGCAGGAACGCCACCGAGATCCTCGCCATCGCCACCCCGGCGAAGCGGCCGTCCGCGGCATCGAGCCGACGCGACACGGTGATGCTCCACTGCCCGTCGCCGCGCGCGCGGATGATCTCGCCGACATGCACGCCGCGGTCTGCATGGGTACGGTGGAATTCGAAGCAGGCATGGTCCGCGACGTTGACCGGGTGGCGCGCGGCGTCGCGCTCGCCGGTCACCCTGTCGCCGGCGGCATCGAACACCTCCAGGCCGCGGAGCGCCGGCACCTCGGCCATGCGCAGCGCGATGAAGCGATTCAGCCGGCCCACCTGGTCCGGCGATACCCCGTCCGTCTCGACCCGCTCGCGCACCCCGGACACGGTCATGTCGGCGACGTGCACGATGTCGTGCGCGTGCTGGGCGAGGGAGCGGGCGAGATTCGCGGTCTCGACCTTGTCGTCGGCGATCGCGGCGGCGCGCGCCTGCCAGGTCCTCCAGCCGTCCAGCCCGACCAGCAGCAGGCACACCGCCAGCACGGCGGCGACGATGCCGACATGCAGCGGGATGCGGCGGCGGGGGAGGAGGAAGGCCAGCCTCATGGCGTCAGGGCGTCCCGCATCTGATGAGGGACCACTAGGCCAGGGATGCCCTAAGAAACCGTTGAGGGCCGCGCCACGGCGAGCGGGTCATGCCGACGGCCCTCCGGGAAACCGGGCAGGAAGCAAGGTTGAGGCTCTGCCTCAAACTCCGCCAAAGGCTCGCCTTTGGAATCCACTCCTTAAGTAAAGCCGGTTCAGGGGCGGCTCGCCCCTGGCGGGTCTGGGCAGAGCTGCCCAAAGGTTCCGATGGCCCTCTTGGGCCGTTGGAAGAGGCAGCGGAGGGAGCGCCCAGCCTTGCTTGCTGCCGGCTCCGGCGTCAGCGCAGCCAGAGCGCCGAAAGCAGCATGTGGTACAGCGGCGTGTAGGCGTAGCCCTGCACCCGCGCGGCCACCACGTCGACGTAGGACGGCACCAGCAGCACCACCAGCGGCGAGCGCTCCGTCACCTGGCGGTCGATCGCCGCCCACTGCGCGGCCGCCTCCGCCCCGGTGGCCGCCTCGGCCGTGTGCATCGCCGCGTCGATCGCCGGGTCGCAGAAGCCGGCCATGTTGAGCGAGGAGTCCGAGCCCGGGTGGAACGCCGCGCAGCTCGCCAGCACGTCGAGGAAGTCCGATGCGTCGGGGTAGTCGGCGTACCAGGGCGTGAGCCCCGCCTGCACGTGGTTGGCGCTGTTCTGGATATAGGTAAACTCGATGTCGCCCGACAGCGTGCTGAGGCGGGCGTCCAGCCCGATGGAGGCCATCACGCTCTGCAGGTATGTGCCGAGCTGGCGCTGCACCGGGCTCTGGTCGGCCACCAGAGTCACTTTCGCACCCACCGCGCCCGCCTCGCGCACCAGGCGCCGCGCCTCATCCGGGTCGTGGCCCACCGGGCAGCCGGGATCGCTGCCGGGCAGGATCGGCGGCAGCATCCTGCACCACGGCAGCGCCATGCGCGGGCCGCCGTACACCAGCGCGGCGGCGTCGCGGTCCACCGCCAGCGCCACCGCGCGGCGCACGCGCGGGTCGTCGAACGGCGGCTCGTGGACGTTGAGCGCCATGAACCAGATCGCGTCGGTCTGGTGCAGGTGGGTGAGCGCGGCGTGGCGCGTGCCCAGCTCCGGCAGGCGGTCGAACGGCGGCTGGTCGAAGGTCCAGTCGGCCTGGCTGTTCTCGATCGCGGTGATCGCCGCCTCCTCGTCGAGGCCGAACTCGTAGTCGATGGCGTCGAGGTGCCCGTCCGGCTGCGCCGCCTCGCTCCACGCCCGGAACTCCGGGTTGCGCACCAGGCGCAGGCCCCGGTTCGGGTCGTAGCCCTCGATCCGGTACGGCCCGGTGCCGGGCGGCGGCGTCATGCCGGCGTCGCGCGGCACGGCGTCGGCCGGCAGCACAGAGGCCGGCGGCAGGGCGAGCTTGGCCGCGAGCTGCGTGTCGGGGCGCGACAGGCGCAGCGTGAGGCGGCCGGTGGCGTCGTCGCTCTCCACGCCCTCCAGGCGGCAGTCGTCGGGGTGCGCGGTGCACGCCTGCGCCCCCTGGATCGCGCCCAGGAAGCCCCCGCCCGGCCCTGCCACCCGGAACGCGCGGCGCAGCGAGGCGGCGGCGTCGCTGGCGCGCACCGGGCGGCCGTCGCTGAAGCGCACGCCGCCGCGCAGGTGGAACTCGTAGCGCAGGCCGTCGGGGCTGACCTCGGGCAGCGCGTCGGCGAGGTCGGGGACCAGCACCAGGCCGTCCGCGCCCTCCGCCTTGCGGTAGGCGAGCAGGCCGTCGTAGCTCACCGCGAAGAGCTGCCAGTACTGGGCGGTGTCGTTGACCTGCGGGTCGATGCTGCCGGCCGCGGCGTGGGCCACCAGGCGCAGCGTGCCGCCGCGGCGCGGCTCGACGGCCCCGGCGCGCGGCGCGAGGGCAAGGCACGCGAGCAGCGTCAGGAGAAGGCGCACCATCGGGCCGTGCCGCTCCGGCGCGGGGGGTCGCGCAGGAACGCTGTCCCAGCCCTGGGGGGCGGCGTCAATCCCGAGGCAAGCAAGGTTGAGGCTCTGCCTCAAGCTCCGCCAAAGGCTCGCCTTTGGAATCCATTACTTAAGTGGCTCTTGTCGGGTTCCGGGGTGGTGAGGAGCACCTCATTCAACCAGCCCCGCGATGAGG
>JAABUS010006561.1_pt1 | contig 14043 bp, 13 predicted proteins | sample 5560161 | NCBI WGS metagenome assembly JAABUS01 (sample SAMN10711885, study PRJNA513376) | rock metagenome | isolation source: Antarctica rocks | place: Antarctica: Victoria Land, Trio Nunatak nord | collected 2016-01-04 | reverse complement strand
AAGATTTGTGGCTTATGCTGATGGAACTTTTCAAGCTGCACCAGATCCGTTTGGTTTGGGTAAAAGGCCATGCCGGACATCCGGAAAACGAACGCTGCGACAAACTGGCCGTTGCTGCTGCCAAACAGCCCAACTTACCGGCAGATGTGGTTTTTGAAGCGGAAGCAGCCAAAGAAAAACTGTTTTGATTTGGACAAGACAATGCTTCTTTTATCACCTAAAAATTGGTAGGCTTGATTTTTCTGCGTTATGATTTTTTGTCAGGGGTTTACAATTTCGATAACTTCTAAATCATAAATCCTTTTTTCAGAGATTGAAAACCGAAGCAAAGTCCGCGTCTTGTGCCAGCCTTGTTTGCCTGCCGCTCCAGGGTTTAAGTGCAGGCAGTTGATCTTTTTATCAAACATCACTTTCAAAATATGCGAATGCCCGCAGATGAATAAGCCTGGCGGATTGGTATAAATTTCCGCTTTTACCACTGCATTATATTTACCCGGATAACCGCCGATATGTGTCATCCAAACATCCACTTCTTCACAAAAAAAACGCAGGTTTTCCGGATAAACAATCCGCACGTCTTTGCCATCAATATTGCCGTAAACACCACGCAAAGGTTTAAAAGCTGCCAGTTCATCAGCCAAAGCTATATTTCCGAAATCCCCGGCATGCCAAATCTCATCAACGGCTTCAAAATGTTTAAAAACGGCCGGGTCTAAATAACCGTGCGTATCAGAAATCAACCCGATTTTTTTCATGGTAAAAAGAAGTATTAAGCCTCACCCCAACCCTCTCCACAGGAGAGGGAGTTAGCTTCGGTGTCGTTTTTTAAAGCCCTCTCCTGTGGAGAGGGTTTGGGTGAGGCATTTGTTATAATTTAAAGTTTTAAAAGATCGTTAAAAACTCTTTCAGAAGCGTTTGATGAGCTTTGCTGTAAACTTTCTGATCCTGATAAATGCTTAAAGCAGATTTCCAGATATTGTTTCTCTTCAAGCCAAAAGAAAGCAGATAACGATGCGGAAGTTCATCGGGATAAGAAGAAACAGCGATTTCTTCCTGTAAAAACAAATTATCCTTTGCTAAATCTTTTACAAGCAATGCTGTTTTTACCGGGAGAATTAACCAGAAGATACCATTTGGACTGAGAAAATCAGGAACACTTTTCATGAGGTTTTCAAAAAAAGCCGGAACAGCATGCTTGGCCAGCGTTTTGTTTTCCTTCAGGGAAGTTAACGTATCGAGATAAAATGGCGGATTGGAAACGATCAGCTCATATTGCTGATGCTTATTTTGCAGCCAAAAATCATGAATGGAAACCGGATACAGCAAAAGCCGGTCAGCAAAAGAAGAATTCCTGAAATTTTGTTCTGCGGTTTTGGCTGAAGAAGAATCAATTTCCACCGCATCAATTTTTGCTTCTACAAAACGTTGCGCCAGCATTAAAGCAATAACCCCGGTTCCGGTGCCAATATCCAAAATTGTTTTTGGGTTTTTTGCAGAACTAATGGCACCAAGCAACACGCCATCGGTGTTAATTTTCATGGCGCAATTAGCTTGATCGACCGAAAAATATTTGAAATTAAAAATACTACACATTAATTTGTTCAGCAATTTTTCCTATTGAAGTGGATCAGATCAAACGGTAATCCCAACTACAACTACCGGCTTATGTTGATTTTTATGCCATAAAAGAAGCATTAAAACAACAATTCAATTTAATAAACAAACTCTCCATACACAGAACGGATCGTAAGTTTTTTAACAGAAGCAGCTTCTACATGCCCGACGATTTGTGCCGCAATATTAAATTTTCCTGCTATTTCAATAATTGCACCGGCCAAGTTTTCCGAAACGTATAGTTCCATCCGATGTCCCATGTTAAACACTTTGTACATTTCCTGCCAGCCCGTTCCGGATTCCTGCTGTATTAATAGAAACAGCGGCGGAATCGGAAACAGGTTATCCTTAATCACATGCACGTCATCCACAAAATGCAGCACTTTGGTTTGCCCGCCGCCGCTGCAATGCACCATACCATGGATTTGCGGGCGGTAATTTTGTAAAATAGCTTTAATTACCGGTGCATAAGTCCTTGTGGGGGAAAGGGTTAATTTTCCGGCAGTTATAGTTTTCCCATTACCAATATCAATTAAATCGGTGAGGTTTTTAGAACCGGAAAAAACGAGTTCTTCGGGAACAGCAGGATCAAAACTTTCCGGAAACTTTTTGGCCAGGGCTTTATTAAAAACATCATGCCGGGCAGAAGTCAAACCGTTGGAACCCATTCCGCCATTGTATGAATTTTCGTAAGAAGCCTGACCATCGGAAGCCAAACCAACAATCACGTCGCCGGGCTGAATGTTTCCGTTGGAAATCACATCGGCCCTTTTCATGCGGCAGGTAACGGTGGAATCAACAATAATCGTCCGTACCAGATCACCAACATCCGCCGTCTCGCCGCCGGTAGAATAAATGCCGATCCCGGCTTCGCGCAGTTGCGTTAACAATTCTTCTGTTCCGTTGATGATCTCAGCAATCACTTCCCCGGGAATCAAATTTTTATTTCTGCCGATGGTAGAAGAAAGCAGGATATCATCCGTAGCACCCACACAAAGCAGATCGTCCAAATTCATGATCACGGCATCTTGCGCAATATCTTTCCATACTGATAAATCACCGGTTTCTTTCCAGTACAGGTAAGCTAATGACGATTTTGTGCCGGCACCATCAGCGTGCATAATATTGCAGAACGCTTTATCATGTCCCAAAATGTCAGGGATGATCTTGCAAAAAGCTTTTGGGAAAATACCTTTATCGATGGATTTGATAGCCTGGTGCACGTCTTCTTTGGAAGCAGAAACGCCGCGCAAATCATATCGTTGAGATGAAATCATGCGGCAAAAGTAGGGATTAGCTTTCAGCCGTCAGCTATCAGCCGTCAGCTTTTAGCAAACAGTGAACGAACAAGCTTATTACAACATTTTTTAAGGCATAAAAAAGCTCCGGACAAAAATCCCGAAGCTTTTTGATTTAAGCCGGTAGCTGAAAGCCGACAGCTTATTTTATAAACAACAATTCCCGGAATTTCGGCAACGGCCATTGTGCATCGTCCACCAGTTGCTCCAGCTTGTCCGCATGGTAACGGATGGTATCGAAATAACTTTTTACTTTTTCATCGTAAGCAATAGATTTTTCGCGGACATCTTCTATCGCGTTTGCTTTTTTGCGTTCTTCCAGCATCTGTTTGGCATTGGTTTGAACTTCACTGATATGCCCGGAGATTTTGCGGATCAGATCCATCTGGGTTTTATAAGCAGCTTCTTCCAAGCCGATTTCTTTTAAACCTTTTACATTGTCAATCAGCTTGTTTTGATAAATAATGGCAGCCGGAAGGATAGAACTGTTGATTAGTTCGCCGATCACGCGCGCTTCGATCTGTAATTTTTTGTAAAAGCTTTCCAGTAAGATTTCGTGGCGGGCATGGACTTCGCGCTGGCTAAAAACTCCGGTTTTGTTAAACAATTCTGCCGTTTTTTCAGAAAGCAAAACATCTAATGCTTTTGGCGTGGATTTGATATTGGCCAAACCTCTTGCAGCAGCTTCTTTTTCCCATTCTTCGCTATATCCGTTTCCTTCAAAACGGATCGCTTTGGATTCTTTGATGTATCTTTTGATGACGGTCATCAAGGCCACATCTTTTTTCTCTCCTTTTTTAATCAATTTATCTACATCGTATTTAAACTTGGTCAACTGATCGGCCACAATCAGGTTCAGGATCGTCATCGGGCTGGAGGAATTGGCTGAAGAACCCACCGCACGCAGCTCAAATTTATTTCCGGTGAACGCAAAAGGCGAAGTACGGTTACGGTCAGTATTGTCCCTCAAAATCTGCGGGATCTTAGGGATGCCTGACCACAAAGAATTTTCATCTTTCATGATCCTGCTGATACGGGCTGTTTCAATCTCATCCAAAACCTCGTTCAACTGGCTGCCCAGGAAAATAGAAATTATGGCCGGCGGTGCTTCGTTTGCACCTAAACGATGGTCATTGGTAACCGAAGCAATGGATGCGCGCAACAAATCTGCATGTTCATAAACCGCACGAATGGTGTTCACAAAGAAAGTCAGGAACATGAGGTTGTTCTTTGGGGTTTTGCCGGGCGATAATAAGTTTTTGCCCGTGTTGGTAATTAAGGACCAGTTATTATGCTTGCCCGAACCGTTGATGCCGGCATAAGGTTTTTCATGGAGCAAAACCTTGAAATGATGGCGCAAAGCAACCTTGTCCATCAAATCCATCAGCAACTGGTTGTGATCGATGGCCAGGTTTATTTCTTCATAAATCGGGGCACATTCAAATTGAGAAGGCGCAACTTCATTGTGGCGGGTTTTTAAAGGGATGCCTAATTTAAAAGCCTCCGTTTCGAAATCCTGCATATAAGCGTAAACACGGTCTGGGATCGATCCAAAATAATGATCTTCCAACTGCTGGCTTTTGGCAGACATGTGCCCAAATAAAGTACGGCCGGTCAGAAATAAATCCGGGCGGGCATTGAACAAAGCAATATCCACCAGAAAGTATTCCTGCTCGATACCTAAAGAAGCATTTACTTTTTCTATGCCTTTATCAAAATAATGGCAAACATCTACCGCAGCTTTATCCAGCGCAACCAAAGCTTTAAGTAAAGGCACTTTATAATCCAATGCTTCGCCGGTATAAGAAACAAAAACGGTTGGGATACACAGCGTTTGGCTAATAATAAACGCCGGAGAAGATGGGTCCCAAGCCGTATAACCGCGAGCTTCAAACGTGTTTCGGATGCCGCCGTTTGGAAAACTGGAAGCATCAGGCTCTTGCTGCGCCAGGGCATCGCCGCTAAATTTTTCTATACCACCGCCATCACCCGTTGGCTCGAAAAAAGAATCGTGCTTTTCTGCCGTAGTGCCAGTCAGCGGTTGAAACCAGTGTGTGTAATGGGTTACGCCTTTGCTTACTGCCCAATTTTTTAAACCGGATGCAATTTGCTCTGCTATTTCCCGGTTGACCGGAACGCCTTTGTCAATAGAATCTATAATGCTCTGGTAAGCTTCTTTAGACAAATATTCCTTCATTTTCTTTTTATCGAAAACATTGCACCCGAAATAATCAGAAATACGGGCAGAAGGTGCTTTTGCTTCCGGAATGGTACGGGTCAAAACAGACTGAAGAGCCTGAAATCGAATATTAGACATAATTTAAATAATTTTTAGGTTTAAAAGGATTTTTTATAATAAAAGCAGTCTTAGAAGCTATAAATTTTTCAAGCAACATGATATTTTAATAAAAAAGTATTATTGATACTTCGGTTTTTTCAATATAATTGCAAGGAATGTACATTTTAATTAAAAAAACTCACATTGATTTTTTGCACAGATCATATTTGTTCATTTTTTAATTTTTAGCAGTATTTAAACTAAATAAGTTTATGATAAACGAACACTTCAATAAAACTTCATAGTTACAAGTTATTATGATGAAAGCATCAAAATAAAATAAATTTTAACTAAAACCAGATTCAAACCATGTTTTCTAAATGCTAAAACTATGAACTTAAAACACTATCAAAAAAAACTATTTAATTATTTGCCCAAAGAAAAATGGAAATTAAGCCTGGCTATTTTTTCAGGCAAAATTATGGGTTTGTTATTGGTTATGCTGGCCATGGCTGCACTGCCCGGAATTTTTGGCACTACTGTTTTTGGTGCCGATACTTACACACCGCACGAAACAGCAATGATCAACACGATCAATACTGTATGGACATTGGTGGCTGCTTTCCTGGTATTTGGGATGCAGGCAGGTTTTGTAATGCTGGAAGCAGGTTTTGCCCGAAAAACAGAAACGGTGAACGTATTGATGGAATGTATTTTTGATACCTGCCTTTGCGGATTGGCTTTCTGGGCGATCGGTTATGCTTTTATGTTTAGTGAAGGAAACGGTTTTATCGGCCAGCACTGGTTTTTCCTGTCGGGGATACCTGCTACTTACGGTACCACCGGCATCCCGGTGATCGCACATTGGATCTTTCAGTTTGCTTTTGCCGATACGACTTCTACCATTGTATCAGGTGCCATGATCGGCCGTACCAGCTTTAGGGGCGATGTTTTGTACAGTATTGGTGTAACTGGTTTTGTTTACCCAATCATCGGGCATTGGGCCTGGGGACCTGATGGGTTTCTGGCAGTAATGGGTACACCGGGACATTTTCTACCGTCGCTGGGCACGGGTTTCCGTGATTTTGCCGGTTCTACCGTAGTCCACACCATCGGTGGGATTGCTTCCTTAGCAGGCGGGATTGTGTTAGGGCCTCGCTTAGGGCGGATTTTTGTAAGAGACAATAAGCTGGAAGGTGGTATGCCACCGGCGCATAATCTCACAATTGCAGCAATAGGCGGTTTCCTGCTGTGGTTTGGCTGGTATGGTTTCAATCCAGGCAGTACCTTATCTGCAATGGATACGCAGGGCATTGGCCGGGTAGCTACCAATACTACTTTGGCTGCCTGCACCGGCGGGATGGCGGCTATGTTTATGGCTTTGTGGTTTGGCAGCACCAAAGGCAAGTTTGATCTTGGTTATACTTTAAATGGTTTTCTGGCGGGTTTGGTCGCGATTACTTGTCCGTGTTACTGGGTAAGCCCGAACGGTGCTTTATGGATCGGGTTAGTAGCCGGTACATTGGTTTATATTGGTATGAACGTGATAGAATGGTACCGGATTGACGATCCGGTAGGTGCCGTAACTGTTCATGGTATCAACGGCATTTGGGGCACTTTGTCTTTAGGGCTTTTTGCGTCCGGCCAATACGGTGCCACCGGCCCGATGGGTGCAGATAATTCTGCACCGGTTACCGGTTTATTTTATGGCGGCGGCGCCCAAATCCTGAAAGCACAGTTTATAGGGAGTTTCATCATTACCGTTTCTACTTTTGTAGTGATGTATGTATTGATGCTCATCATCAGTAAGTTGCCTCATCCCTGGGCATTGCGTGTTCCTGCCGAAGCAGAAACAAATGTTGGCGGTCTGGATATTTATGAACATGGTGTAGAAGCCTACTCCTAACAGGATTAATTTTCTTATTCAAAAGAAGCATAGCAATCGTTATGCTTCTTTTACCTCACCTTTTTTTGCCTGGTAAAAACATTATGCCCTCTCCTTTTAGGTTTTGAAACAGTAAGGGTTGCAGCAAATTTCTGCCGGTTCAGTATTATTTTATCTGATATTCCTTTTAGGTAACAGGAAGCTCTCGGTACTTTTCTTCTATCACTTGAATAAACAGCTTGAGGCATCCGCTTTAAGCTGTTTAGTTTTTTTAGCTGAGAAATCACATCCTTACTCAAAAAAACTCTAAAAATAAATTAGAATTATAAATTTATTGGTTTAATTTTACGGCAACTTTAGGGGTGTCCCCGATTTCGGACTGAGATAATACCCTTTGAACCTGATGCAGTTAGTACTGCCGAAGGGAAAAGTCAAGGCAATTTCTGGTTGCTTTTTCCTTCCTTCACACAGGCCATCGCTAAAGTTTAATTTTTAAACAGATGGAAGTTACCGTAAACCAGCAAAAAGTTACCGTTTCAGCAGCTTGTTCTGTTGCACAATTACTTACCCTTACGTTTGACCGTCCCGCAACTGGCATTGCGGTGGCCGTTAACCAAACCATTGTTCCTAAAGCTGTTTGGGATGCGCACCTCCTTCATCCACAGGATCAAATCATTCTGATCAAAGCAACACAAGGCGGCTGATTTTTAGAAATAGTGAAACCATAACTGTATAAAATGAAGCTGTTCGTAATTTCCAACCCCAAAAACTTTCCGCAGGAAGCACAACTCATCAACCAGCTTTTTGAAGCAGGAATGAACTGCTTTCACCTGCGGAAACCCGGAAAAAACGCAGCAGAAATAAATGATTTGATTCAGCATATTGATCCGGAAAATCATCCAAAAATTGCTTTGCACCAGCACCATTTTTTAGTCGGTAAAAACAGTATCAAAAGGCTGCATTTTACAGAAGAGATAAGAAATAAAACTGAGGGAAAAGATTTACAGCAGTTGAAACAGCAAGGTTTTACGCTAAGCACTTCAGTTCATCAGGCTGAAATGATTTCGGAAATGCAGCAGTTTGATTATGTGTTTTTGAGTCCGGTTTTCAACAGCATCAGCAAAGCGGGTTATGCCGGTTTTGCCAATGCTTCTTTTACCATACAAAAATCAGTAAAGCAACCAGAAGTGATTGCTTTGGGTGGAATTGATGCAACAACTATTCATCAGCTTAAAACCATGGATTTTGATGGTGCTGCTGTATTGGGAACTATTTGGCAGCAGCCGGAAAAGGCTGTTTCCAACTTTAAAACTTTATATGAAATATGCCTTAAAAACAGTATTTCAGCTTTTACAGATTAAATTTAATCAGACAAGAAATGATTGCCAAACTGCATTATATCTCCCAGGAAAACGCCGGACAAACACACTTGGAAGCGATAAAAAAAGCACTGGAAGCAGGTTGCAACTGGATTCAACTCCGCGTGAAAAATCAACCTGAAGAAAAAGTGCTGGAATTGGCTTTAGAAGCCAGAAAGCTATGTGATGCGTTTTCGGCAAAACTGATTGTGAATGACCATCCACATGTGGCATTAAAAGCAAAAGCCGATGGTTTACATTTAGGTTTAGAAGATATGCCGGTTTTGCAGGCACGGGAAATTGTTGGGCCGAAGATGATTATCGGCGGAACAGCAAACACTTTTGAGCACATTAAACAACGGATAGCTGAAGGTGTAAATTATATTGGTTTAGGCCCTTTCCGTTTCACCAAAACCAAAGAAAAATTAAGCCCGATTTTAGGTTTAGCAGGTTACGAAGCAATTATGCAGCAAATGCGTGAAGCAAATATTCAAACTCCCATTATTGCCATTGGGGGAATTGAATTGCCGGATATTGCAACAATCATCCAAACCGGTGTTTATGGCGTTGCCGTTTCCGGTGCGATTACTTATGCTGAAAACCCAAAAGCAATTGTTGAGGAAATGCTGGCAAAAACAAATCAGGTGCATCGGCAAGAATATTAACCGGAAGCGAATGCTTCTTTTATCACCCAAAAAACAATGTTAAAAATAGCAGGTAAAATATTCAATTCCCGCTTGTTCACCGGAACAGGAAAGTTTAGCTCTTCTGTTTTGATGGAAGATGCTTTGCTGGCTTCAGGCTCAGAACTGGTAACCGTTGCGCTAAAACGGGTGGATACGCAAAATCAGGAAGAAGATGATCTGTTGCTTCGCTTAAAATATCCGCACATCAATTTGCTGCCCAATACTTCCGGCGTCCGCACTGCCCGCGAAGCTGTTTTTGCAGCACAATTAGCCCGGGAAGCTTTGGAAACGAACTGGATTAAATTAGAAATCCATCCTGATCCAAAATACCTGATGCCAGATCCGATTGAAACATTGAAAGCAACGGAAGAACTGGCGAAACAAGGTTTTATCGTTTTGCCTTACATTCATGCCGATCCTGTTCTATGCAAACGTTTGGAAGATGTCGGAACGGCTGCCGTAATGCCTTTAGGTTCGCCCATTGGCAGCAACAAAGGCTTAAAAACGATTGATTTTCTGGAGATCATTATTGGCCAAAGCAATGTGCCGGTTGTAATAGATGCCGGTATTGGCTCACCTTCTGATGCTGCCTGGGCGATGGAAATTGGTGCGGATGCCGTTCTGGTGAATACCGCAATTGCCGTTTCGAGTAACCCGGTACAAATGGCAGCAGCTTTTAAAATGGCGGTAGAAGCAGGCCGCATGGCTTTTGAAGCAAAACTGGCTTCACCAGTTGCACACGCTGTAGCAAGCAGTCCTTTAACCTCCTTTTTAGATGAGTAATTTTACAGCAATTTTCAAATCATACAGTTGGGACGAAACGAAGCAAAGTATCTATGCCAAAAACAGTACGGATGTGGAACGTGCATTGGCTTCCTCCAAAAGAAACCTGGAAGATTTTAAAGCCTTAATTTCTCCTGCTGCTGCGCCATATCTGGAACAAATGGCGCAATTGAGTCAGCAATTAACCTTAAAGCGTTTCGGCAAAACGGTGCAAATGTATGTTCCGTTGTATTTATCCAACGAGTGCAACAACATCTGTACCTATTGCGGTTTCAGTTATGATAACAAGGTGAAGCGCAAAACGCTTTCGCCCATGGAAATTATGCAGGAAGTGTCCATCATAAAAGAGATGGGTTATAACCATGTGCTGCTGGTTACCGGAGAGGCCAACCAAACCGTGCATGTAGATTATTTTAAGAAAGTGCTGGATCTGATCCGTCCGCATTTTTCGCATATTTCGATGGAAGTGCAGCCGTTGGATTTGGAAGATTACCAGCAGTTAACGCCTTACGGACTGAATACAGTTTTGGTTTACCAGGAAACGTACCATCAGGAAGATTACAAGAAACATCATCCCAAAGGAAAAAAGTCAAATTTTCAATACCGTCTGGAAACGCCGGACAGGCTTGGAGAGGCGGGCATCCATAAAATAGGATTAGGTGTTTTGATTGGGTTGGAAGATTGGCGTACCGATTGTTTTTATACTGCTTTGCATTTGGATTATTTAGAGAAAAAGTACTGGCAAACGAAGTATAGCCTTTCCTTTCCGCGGCTGCGGCCCTTTAGCGGCGGGTTGGAACCAAAAGTGGAAATGAAAGACCGCGAACTGGTGCAATTAATTTGTGCTTATCGGATTTTTAACGAAGAAGTAGAATTGTCAATCTCCACGCGGGAATCAGAAAAATTTAGAAACAACATCATTAAATTAGGTATTACTGCCATAAGCGCCGGTTCTAAAACCAATCCCGGCGGTTATGCGGTTGAACCGGAATCATTAGAACAGTTTGAAATTTCTGATGAAAGAAGCCCGGCAGCAATTGCCAACATGATCACGACACAAGGATATGAACCGGTTTGGAAAGATTGGGACAATAGCTTAGCTTTTTAAATAATGTTAACACGGGAAGAACTAAAACGGTATAACCGGCAAATCATTTTGCCTGAAATAGGCTTGCAAGGTCAGCAAAAACTAAAAGCTGCCAAAGTGCTGATGGTTGGTGCCGGTGGATTGGGTTGCCCGGTTTTACTGTATCTAATAGCAGCAGGTGTTGGCACTATTGGAATTGTAGATGATGATCTGGTGGACAACAGCAATTTGCACCGGCAAATCTTGTATTCACCGGCAGATGTTGGAAAACCTAAAGCAGTTGTTGCTGCCGAAAAGTTGAAGGCCTTTAACCCTTATGTTGAATTGACCGCTTATCAGGAACGCCTAACTCAAGAAAATGCAGAAAAATTGATCGGAAGTTATGACCTGATCATTGATGGTTCTGATAATTTCCCAACACGTTATCTGGTAAATGATACTTGTGTTGTGTTAAACAAAACCCTTGTTTTTGGTTCTATTTTTAAATTTGAAGGCCATGTTTCGGTTTTTAATTATCAAAGCGGCCCGCAATACCGTGATATTTTCCCGGAAGCTCCTGCTAATGGTGAAGTTCCGAACTGTGCTGAAATTGGTGTATTGGGCGTGTTGCCGGGAATCGTAGGATTATACATGGCAAACGAAGCCATCAAAATTATTTGCCGGATTGGAGAAACGCTTTCAGGAAAACTAATGTCCATCAATGCGCTGGACAATTCGGTAAATGTGTTTAAGTTTGGAAAACAAGCCGACCAAATCCTGATAAAAGAAAAACAAAAGGTTCAAGGGGAAATTGACAACAAACAGGAAATCACTATAGAAGAATTAGAAAACTGGTTGGAAAAAGCCCCTGATGAAGTTTATCTGGTTGACGTCCGTGAAAATTATGAATTTGATGATTTCAATATCGGCGGCATCAACATTCCGTTTGATGAATTGACTGATAATTTAGAATCCTTCCCCAAAAATAAAAAAATAGTGTTTTGTTGCCTGAGTGGTCAACGGAGCAAAATGGCCATTGATTTATTAAAACCCGTCTTTGCCGGGGAAATGTACAGCCTGCGAAACGGGATTTATTAGTGCTTCTTTTATCAACCTAAATTTATACGCGCTGTCCTTTCGACCGTAGGGAGAAATCTTCTTCGAAAAAAATAAGCCAGTTTAAAGAAGATTTCTCCCTACGGTCGAGATGACAGTAACACACTCATATTTCATACTTCTTTTATCAACCTAAAATCGTGATTATAAAAAAATATAAATACCCGGTTGTATTGACCATTGCCGGTTCTGACAGTGGCGGCGGTGCTGGTATTCAGGCTGATTTAAAGACTTTTTCTGCTTTGGGCTGCTTCGGCACTTCCGCCATCACGGCTGTTACCGTACAAAATACTTTGGGCGTAAGCGGCATCCATTCTATTCCGCAGGAAATTGTGAAAGAACAAATCCTGGCAGTTTTGGAAGATATAAAACCGGAAGCCATCAAAATCGGAATGGTACACAGCACAGAACTGGCTGTTGCCATTGCATCTGTTTTGCTGGATTATCCTCAAATTCCAATAATTTTCGATCCGGTAATGGTGGCCACAAGCGGTGATAAGCTGATTGAAAACGGGACGATCAATACTTTAAAACAGGTGATATTCCCTTTGGCTGCTTTGGTTACGCCCAATCTGGACGAAGCTGCTTTGCTTATAGGAATGGAAATCCGGGACGTAAAAGACATGGAAGCTGCTGCTGTCAAAATCATCCGGTCTGGCTGCAAAGCCGTACTGTTAAAAGGCGGGCATTTAAAAGGAAAGCGTTTGTTTGATGTTTACTTAGATCAAAGCGGCCATCAACAAATTTTCGAATCGGAAGCGGTTGATACCAATAATACCCACGGCACGGGTTGCAGTTTGTCATCCGCCATTGCTGCTTTTACTGCCCGAAAACTGGAATTGATCCCTGCAATCACAGAAGCAAAAATATACATCCAACATGCAGTTGAAAGCGGAAAAGACGTAAAAACAGGTGAAGGAAACGGACCGCTGAACCATTTTTTTAACCCGGTAAAACTCATTAAATATGAATTGGAGTGAAACAGCTTGGGAGCAGGCCGGACCTGTTTATAATACAATTTTAGAAATGCCTTTTATCCGGGAGCAAATTGCAGGAACGCTGGACGTAGAAAAATTTAAGTTTTACATCGCCCAGGATGCTAATTACTTAGAACAGTTTGGCCGAGCTTTGGCCTTAATAGGTTCACGTGCGCCCACTACAGAACACGCACTACGGTTTATCCGGTTTGGAGAAGGTGCCATCGTGGTAGAAAAGGCTTTGCACGCCAGCTATTTCTTAGAGTTTGGAATTGAAGGAAAAGCTCCGATTTCGCCCGCTTGTCATCATTATACTAATTTCCTGCTTAAAGAAGCCGCGCTTTCTCAGGTGGAAGTTGCGATGGCTGCCGTTTTGCCTTGTTTTTGGATCTATAAAAAGGTGGGTGATTATATTTATCAGCAGCAATCCAAAGAAAAGAATCCGTACCAAACCTGGATTGATACGTATGCCGGGGAAGAATTTGGCTTGCGTGTGCAGGAAGCTATTGCTATTTGTGATGCGGTTGCCGCTACTTGTACGCCTGCCCAGCAGCAAAAAATGACGGAAGCTTTTGTTACGGCTTGTAAATTGGAATTTATGTTTTGGGACAGTGCCTGGCGAATGGAAAAATGGTAGGTTGAAAAACAGTAACACAATTTTAGAATAACGATTTTTACCCTATAAAAGAAGCATTCTTGACCGGATGCTTCTTTTATCACATAAATTTTAGTCTTACCGCTATATTTTCGTTTATTATTTCCCCCTTTTTTAATTAATTTTATCCAATCAGGATCAATAGTAGTTGATGCTTAAATTTATTTAAACAGAAAAAGTTCAAACATTACTTATTAAACTATTTGTTTCAATGGACAATACAATGCTCATACAAGTAACCAACCAAAAAGCAATAAAGCTTTTGCACGACTTGGAAGAACTGGATTTAATAAAAGTACTTAAAGAAAATTTAAATCCGGTAGAAAC